>Ga0209536_100011852_pt1 | contig 12725 bp, 5 predicted proteins | sample DeeMarSeWOR28_12_FD_187461 | JGI IMG/M metagenome (GOLD analysis project Ga0209536, IMG submission 187461) | Marine sediment microbial communities from White Oak River estuary, North Carolina - WOR-2-8_12 (SPAdes) (version 2) | ecosystem: Environmental > Aquatic > Marine > Intertidal zone >...
GTTCCGCAAATAATTGAATTATGGTTATAATCACCTAAAAGGGTAATTGATTTATTAATAATCAGTTTTTCATAATAAACTCCGGGAGAAACAAAAATTGTATCCCAATCGTTTGAATTGTTTATTGCATCTTGAATAGTTGAATAGTCATCAGGTACGTGAAGAGTATCTCCAACAGGTACAACTACATCAAAGAAATCAAGTATACGTTGTAATAAAGAGTCGCGTGTAGAGGGTGAACTTGCATCTACTAATTCGGAGATTGCATAAGAAAAGCAAAATGTTTTTTGATCATATGTTCCTACTGATTGTATACCAACATTTCCGTATCCAGATTCTATGAACGAAACCTCGCCATTTGGATTTGGAGTATATAAATCAATATAGCTGTTGTTCACCTGATTCGAAGAACTAAAAATTATGCCTTCTGTCAAACTTGCAGCTTGACCTTGAAGCTCATTAATCGGATTTGTATTACCATCTGATGCGGATGATATGCCAAATAAATACAGCAAAACTCCGTTGCCTGATTGATCATAGCCTAACGCATCACCGCCTTCTAAATAAACTTTTCCACCGCTAAGAAGATATGCTTGAACTTTGGCAGCTTGAAAATCATTGAAAATAGTATTTTCGCCTAATCCAGGTCCATAATTTCCAAATGATAGAAACAATGCGTCTAATCCATTGTATGATAATACAGACTCTGTTGTGTATAAGTAAGGATATGAGTTTATTGCTAAATAATTCTTGATGTAGTCTCCACTATAGTCCTGTCCACTTTCTTCACCTTCCCAGACCAAGGAGCCACTTGGATTAATAATTACACTAATTTCAAAAACAGATCCAGCTACAACTGGTAAGTTAGCCGTAGCTGTAAATGTAAGAGTCGCAATTGAAGTCGAAGCGTTTGGTGCAATTTGAATTTCAAATTCATCCCATAACTCTATTATAGAGTTTGCAGCAACGGTACCATTAAAACTTCCATCAATTATCTGAACATCAGGACTATTGGATGTCATTGATATAGCTAATGGATTTGCATCAAGTAAATGCGAGCAATTTTGAATCCTAAAACTAAATTGCATTGAAGAGTTGGGTGTTAAAGGCTTAAAATTTTCTGTTACTGTATTTGACACTAAAGTCATATTTATTTTAAGCTCAGGTGTTATAGGGGGGTTACTATCTGCAAGTGCTTGGTAAGCATTAACTTTACCGCTTCCCAAGAAATATTCATATCCCGGATTTACAAAGCTTATATCATCAGTAGTGTAAAGCAATTGTTGAATTAGCTGATCTCTGGTCCAATCAGGATGATACGATTTAATTAAACCTAATAATCCAGTGACTATTGGAGATGCAAATGAAGTACCTAAAGTAACATTTCCATAACCGCCAGAAATATTAAGTGAAATAAATGGCTGAATACTCTGAGGTCCTGGTGCAGATATATCTACACCAGCACCGTAAGTAGAATATGGTGTTTTCACATTTTGACTATCGACCGCCGCAACACCTATTACAAATGGATAGCAAGCTGGATAAAAGGATTGTGAACTATTATCGTTACCTGCCGCAGCAACAATAATGCTTCCCAAGCCATCAACATATTCTACTACTTCTTTATTTGCTTGTGAGTATGGCCATCCACCCCAACTGCAATTAATAACATCAGCTCCATTTTCTGCCGCATAAATTAAGCTGTTATAGGCATTGTAATTTGTTCCGGTACCCTGCGGGTTAAACACTCTTACTGGCATAACCTGAAGATTATAACTAATACTTGCAACTCCTGAATGATTATTAGTGATTGCACCTGCAATACCGGATACAGCAGTACCGTGCCCATTTCCATCAGTTGGAACACTGTTGTTATTGTCAAAATTCCAACCAATAAGATCATCAATAAAACCATTTCCGTCGTCATCAATATTATTTAAATCATCAGGATCAAATATCCAGGCAACACCGTCCCATTCAAATGTATGTCCATCATTATCTGCATCCTCACCTAAATTGTTCCAAATGTTTTCTCCGATATCTAGATGATCATATTTACACCCACTATCTGTTATTGATAAAACAATAACACTATCTCCATCTTCACCTTTGTGAATATCCCAAGCCTGTTCTGACTGAATTTTATGCAGATACCACTGTTGTACATAGAGTGAATCATCTGGCACTTCAAGTAAATAGTTAATTGGGATTGGTTCAGCATATTCAATATTAGGATCTTTGGAAAATTCATCCGCAACAATTACAACGTTGTACTCCGCCGGAAATTCAATTTGATATATTCTTGAAAGGTCGGGCAATCCAGAGTTTTCTGGTATTGGTTTATGTAAAAAACTTTTTGCTAATTTATTAATTTTATACTTTGTTGATTTTTGATCTAAAGAGTTAATTCCAAACGAAACCGTTCCCGATTGTTCCTGAATTGGTCCAATCCCTTCTTTTACTTTTATGGTAATCTTGCCTTTTTCTATAGATGGGTTGGATTTTTTATATGTTTCCTGAGCAAGACTAGAAGTAAAGTAAAAGAAAATGATGATAAAGATTTGTAAAAGAAATTGTAAGAGCTTCTGCATTAGAGCCTCCGAGTTATGGATGAATAATATTTCGAATAATTATATTAAATGGTTTAGATTCACCTAGTTTTCCTTTTTTGAGTTGAAGTAGAGTTAATTATCTATTTCCTCTATCCACATATTCGGGATACCAACACCTTCAGTGGTAACCAGGTACTGCACACAAAGCATAATATCATTTCGGTTACTTATTAAATAACCTCTTTCAACTATAGCAATACCTTCCTCGCTAACATAAACTGTATGATTACTGGTTCCCTCTGCAATCCAGGGTTTATGCATTATCATACAACGATCACAAAGTTGTGAGCTCATATCCAGAGTTAGTGATATTGTATACACTTCAGCAGGGTTTTCAGGGACTTCAATTATATTGTGAACATACTCAACCATACCTAACACACGGCATACACCACTAATAGGATCACAAACCTCACAGCAGATATCGATTCTGTCAATAATTTCGAATTGTGAATTTGCTTTTTTATTGGATTGAGAATTTGGCTCAACTGGTGAATAGTCCTGGCATCCTGATAGGATTAGGATAAACATCAATACAATTAGTGAGATAATGAATTTCATAACAACCTCCTAGTTATGAATAAATGTTAAATGAAAATTATAAGGATTAAGTTTCTAAGTGATGTGTACCTTCAAGCCTGCCAACTAGCTTGTCGACTGACTCAAAGGCTTAATTGAATGCAGTCTCGGTTTTCCTCCGGATGACCGCCAAGAATTAAACGGAATTTTTTCTGAGGATATTTTTGATTGTGCTTTGTTCGTTGATAATGCTTCTGATCCTGTAAAAGACAAGGGCGATCTTTTTTATAGCCTCCTACTATAGACCACCCTGTCATCTTAGCACCCACCCCAAATTATAAAATTATATTTCCTGAACATGCACATTAGTAAACCCCCTGCCCCCTTCCCTTAAAGAAGGGGAAGGGGGTGCTGTGCTGTGCTTTTATAAGTCCCTCTTTCGTGGAGAATTTCCAAAGAGGGATAGGTGTGATTACGGGTCTGTATGCCGCTAAAATTTTTATTTATTTTCATATTGTTTTTCAGTATTAAAGCAACCCTCTCACTAACAATCACTTTAAAATTTTCATATGTTTGGTTGTCGCGAACTTTTCAGTAATTAATTGATAGAAATATGTTCCACCTGGTAAACCATCTGCAATAAATTCTACTTCATATATTCCGGCATCCTGTTCTTTTGAAATTAGTTTTTCTATAATGTTACCTATAGAATTGTGCACGATGAGTATAACTTTTGTTTTGTATGGTATGCCGTACTTGATAATTGTTTTTTTCTTAAATGGATTTGGATAATTTTGATTCAGGCAGTATTCCAGAGGAATGCCCTGGTTTTTTGCACAGCTCGTAATTAGCGTCATTTTTTGAACCTCCTTATTTGCCAACTGGGTCAACATAGCCACATACTTTCAATAATTGCATTTTAATTTTTATATAACGGCATTTCACTATTATCGGGATGCAATTTCCAATCATCATGGCTGAACACTATAATTTGAGATTTGTTCATAATTTCGAGGAGCGTACGGGCTCAGGGACTTATAAAACTTATTAAGCACTACACGATTTCACCACAGTCTGCTCAAGAAATAGTATTCCGAAAAGACGCTTCAAATAAAAGGAAAAATAGTGGGTGGTAGTTATCAACTATAGTTCAAAAGCTAGCAGTTATGTTGCAAAGTGGTTAAAAAGTGATGTTGAATAAAGAATAATCAATTGATCTTTATTAAGTATTATCAATTATTATGTAATTCGAAAGGAAATATTTCATAAGTTTAAGTCACTTGGTGAGTAACCATATTCTTCTTTAAAACAGCGGCTGAAATATGCCGGACTTGAGAACCCCACTTTGAAGGAGATTTCAGATATAGTGGCTTCCTTGTTCTGTATCATTTCCTTGGCCTTAGTTAGTCTTACAGATCTGAGAAATAAGCTGGGAGATTTGCCAGTGATAGCCTTAAGTTTCCTATAAATCTGCGACCTGCTCATTCCAACTTCTTCACCTATCTCTTCTATGCTGAATTCTTCTTTGGAAAGGTTGGAATTTACAACTTCCAATAATCTGGTCATATAATTCTGGTCAAGCTTACTGAGTTTCTTTACCTCGGGTTTAGCCAGGATCTCACCCTTGCTGAATTTTTCCTGTAGCTTCCTCCTCGATTCAATTAAAGTTTTTATTCGTACCTGTAGCTCCTGTATGCTGAAAGGTTTCGTAACGTAAGCATCAGCACCGGATTCAAGTCCTTCAATTTTACTTTCCTGGTCCGATTTTGCTGTTAAGTGGATAATTGGAATGTGAGAAGTTTTTTCATCAGTTTTAAGACGCTTTGTCATCTCTTTTCCATCCATAACAGGCATCATGATATCACTGATAATTAAATCGGGAATAAGCTTTTCTGCTTTCCTAAGACCCTGCTCGCCATTCATTGCCTCTTCAACATGATAATCCATGCTGATCGCTTCTTTAACATATCCCCTTAATTCAGAATTATCTTCAACTATAAGAATTATTGTCCTGTCATCCAATCGCTCTCGTTCAGGTATTTCATCCGTCATTGCAATTTCAATTTGATCTTCATTTCGACTTCCAATTTGATGGTGAGTTTCATCTTTTTCAATAATTTCATCTTCAGTTAAGTGAGATTTGCCAAGAGGCAGTGTTATTCTAACTTCTGTCCATTCACCTACCGCACTATCTATTTCTATTTCACCTTTATGCAGCTCAACTAACTCTTTGGTAAGAGCCATACCTATACCAGTGCCTTCGTGTTCTCTTGTATGAGTTCCATCTACCTGGTAAAACCTGTCAAATATTTTAGGAATTTCCTTTTGAGGAATACCGATTCCGGTATCTCTTACGGTTATATCTACTGTATTATTTTCAGTTTCCTTTACCCTCACAGATATCTTTCCGCCTTCGTGTGTAAACTTGAAGGCATTAGATATCACATTGATGATTATCTGTTCCATTTTCTCTTTATCAAAGTAAACCGGGATTTCTTCTTTTTCCAGAATTACTTTTAATACAATATCTTTACTCTCTGCAATAGATTCGAAAGACATTGCGATTCCCTTCACGAATGAGCAGATATTATTTCGGGAGGCAGAAAATTTAAGCTTACCGGATTCAAGTTTTGAAAGTTCAAGTAATTGGTTAATCAGTCCAAGCAGCCGGTTCGCATTTTTTTTGATCATGTTCGCCTGTCTTGTCAATGATTCATTGGGACATTCAGAAATTATTCTTTCTGCTGGTCCAAGAATAAGTGTAAGAGGTGTTCGGAATTCGTGTGAAATATTTGCAAAGAAATGTGATTTCATCCTGTCAACTTCTTGAAGTTTTTCTGCATGTTCGTGTTCCAGCTCCAGTTGATGTTTCAACCTTTGACGTCTCAAATCATATCCACGCATGCTAACTACCAACAATACAAGTACTGCGCCATACAACATGTATGCCCACCAGGTTGACCACCAGGGCGGATTAATAAATATTGCAATTGAATTACCTTCCTTATTCCATAAGCCGTCATTGTTAGAACCTATTACTCTAAAGACATATTCACCCGGATCCAGATTCGTATAAGTTGCATATCTATTTTTAGCATCCGTGTAAGTCCATTCCTTATCAAAACCATCAAGGAAGTATGCGTACTGGTTTCTAACTGGATTTCTGAAATCCAGTGATGCAAATTCAAAGGTTATAATATTGTCATAGTGATTCAGTTCCAGTGTATCTGTTTCTGATAGTGAGTTTTCCAGAATTGTTCTGTCCCACAGAGGATCGTACCCTACTGCCACAGGTTTATGAAGAATTTGGAAATCAGTTATTACCACAGACGGGAGAAAGGGGTTATCGTTTAAGCTGTCCGGATGAAATACATTTAATCCATTTGTTCCTCCAAAATACATGGTGCCATTTTTATCTTTAAAATATGACCAGGTATTAAATTCATCTCCAGCAAGACCATCTGCGGAACTAAAATTTCTAAAGGTTTCAGTTTCAGGATTAAATTTTGACAAACCTTTAAAAGAACTAATCCATAAATTACCTTTGCCATCTTCAAGGATACCACAAATCATATCACTTGGTAATCCATCATCAGTTTTATATCGTTGAAACGTCTCGCTGTCTTTATCAAACTTATTCAGACCGCCTCCACTTGTGCCAATCCACATAATACCATTACTTGCTATTTGAATTACAGAAACTTCATCATTACTCAGGCTTAAGGGATCATCGGGATCATTATTGTAGTGAATAAATTCTTTCGATTTTCTGTTAAATTTATTTAAACCTCCCCCATTTGTACCAAACCATAAACCTCCATATTTATCTTCGTTAACTGCGAAAACCATCCCTGAGCTAATACTCTTTGGATTAGCCGGATCATGTCTATAATGTATAAATTCAGATTTACCAACAGGAAGTTTACTTAACCCATCAATGGAATATCCAATCCATAGATCCCCTCTGTTATCAATAAAAACCTGAGACACTCTGTCCGATAATATAGATGATGGATTTTGGGGATTGTGTCTGAAATGTAAAAATCTTTTCTTTTCTCTATCGAATTTACTTAATCCTCCAAAGTCTGTGGCTACCCATATGTTTCCTATACTGTCTTCACAAATTGAATAAATAACATTACTGCTAATGCTGTATGGGTTGTTGCTGTTATTAACAAATTGTTCAAACTTATTTGTGTCTTTAACTCTTCTGTTTATTCCCCCGATATCAGTACCAATCCAGAGATCTCCAAAACTATCAACATAAATAGGGTAAATACTATTTGTACTTAAACTATTAGGATCATTTGACTCATGAGAAAAAGTAATAAATTTTTTTTCATACTTATTATATTTATTTAATCCTCCGTTCCAGGTACCGAGCCAGAGTATTCCTGTTCTATCTTCATAAATGCTTGTGATTGTATTATCACTTAAGCTTCTGGGATCGTCTGAGTTTTGCATAAAACAGCTAAATACACCACTCTCTCTGTCAAGAATACTCAAACCCCCGTTATTCGTACCAATCCAGAGTGTTCTGTCAGAGTCCTCAAATAAATCCCAAACTTCATTTGAACAATTTGTTTGATTTGTAACAGAAGAGTAACGAAAAAATTCTTCAGACCTTTTTTCAAATTTATTAAGACCGCTTGATGCAGTACCAATATATAAATCTCCCGAGTGGTCTTCCAATAATGACATTATCCAATTACCGCTTAAACTTTTTGAATTAACAGGATTATATTTATAAAATTTGAAAGTTTCTTTCTCTTTATCAAAGAGATTTAAACCACCTGTGGCTGTTCCAATCCAGAGAAGTCCGTACCTCTCTTCACAGATTGAATAAACAGAATTATCGCTTAGACTTTCAGGATTATCAGGATCATGAATAAAGTGAGCAAAGGTTTGACTCTTCAAATCGAATTTATTTAAGCCGGAAAGGGTTCCTACCCATAAATGGTCGGATTTATCCTCCCAAAGACAAGTTATATTGTTATCACTTATGCTAGAAGGATTTTGTTCATCATATAAGTAACGGGTAAATTTTTCAGTTTTTGCATCGTACTTATTTAGGCCATTGTACCATGTACCGATCCACAAATCGCCGTTTTCACTTTCGCACATTGTCCGGATTTTATTATCACTAATAGTTGTGCTGTCATTCTCATTTGTTGTATAAACTTTAAAATTATATCCATCATATCTGCATAAGCCATCCCAGGTACCAATCCAGAGAAATCCTTTGCTATCCTGAAGAATAGCAAAAACAGTATTTGAACCAAGTCCATCCTGTGATGTAAGATGGCTAAACTGCAGTTCTCTTTTTTGAGCGAAAACTGTTGTAGAAAAAATCAGAAATAATAAGACAATATTTGCTTTACTTAACTCTACCATATTATGTAGATTTATTGTAAAAAAAATACTAACAGCCCAAGAAATCTTAAATTCCTTTAAGATTGAACTCTTATAATTCTTGGTGGTGCATAAGGATTAGGATCTACACTAAAGTACTTTGTTGCATTTCCGTTACCCGTCACAGTTCCAAGTTGTAGTGATTGATTTGAACTAATAGATTCTTCTTTTGACAATGTATTACTAAAATATCCATCCATATTTGGAACCAGAACCTTGACTGTTTCATTAGCAATTACATTTTTTATTTCCACTGTTTGGTTAGCTTGCACAGTTTTCTCTTCTGCATAATACGATGAACCGATCTTGATAATATTTATAATTACATCAGCCATTTTTGCCTCCATATTAATTGTTTATAAAGAAATGATTTGCTTCCACTATGTCGTTCGAGAAAATTATTGTAATGGTATAGTTTAAAGAATGGTATTTCCGTTGACTTTGCGGATAGTTGTGATAGTGTGAATGTGTTATATAAGTTCATCAACTTCCTTTTAAAATAATTCAAAGAAAGCTAATGCTTGATGTGTCTCTCATTTTTACGCGCCCTCCAATATTGAAATAGTCCTGACAATAATTTGCTAAATCAAAATTTAAGATGCAAGAAAAATAAACTTAATAATTGTTTAATATTTGCAGTATCAAACAAAAAAGCCCCGAATCCGGCAGCAGCCGGACGGAGCTTAATGTTTTATTCTTATTACAGATAATATCCCTTAAAGGGATAGTATCTGTGAATTATTATTTCATCAACATCAATTTCTTTGATGATGTGTAATTTGCAGTCTCAAGTCTGTATACATATACTCCACTTGATAGATTGCCTGCATTAAAGCTCACTTCATAATTACCTGCTTTCTGCTGTGTGTTCACTATTGCGGTTACCTCTTCTCCTAACATATTATATACGACAAGTTTTACAAAACCATCTTCCGGTAAAGCGTATCTGATTGTTGTTGCAGGATTAAAGGGATTGGGATAGTTCTGAAACAGATTGTAAGACGATGGAATTTCAGCAAAGGGCTCATCGACTGGCATTACTTCTTCAAATTTATCAGTTAAAATAAATTCGATCAAGGATTTAGCATGTGTTTTATTCATATAGTACAAAGGAAAACTTAATGTTACAGTCTTAAAGTCAGACCCAATATATTCTACGCCTATCGGTTCTCCCTTTAGAATACCCTGAAGTGAAGTAGAATCAAAATTAGTCCCATAGCTGTAAATTGCAATAGCTTGATTGTTTGGTTTTATTTTTTCAACATTCTTTAAATGATAATTATTCGAGGCAAGAGTCTTCATCGAGTCAACAAAATTATAATTATAGCCAGTTGCATTTTCAATTGCTCCATTAAAGAGAGCAAAAATTGTACTCCTGGTTTCTTCAATTTTAAGATAATCGAAAATAAAATCACCATTACTAAAAGCCCCGTTCAAACCGACCACATTTTCAAAAGCTTTGGAAGGTCTGTAGCCAGTGTAAATAAAATTTCCGCCGAAGTTAAGATATTTTATTATTTCCTCTTTGAATTCGAACGGCGCACTCAAATCAGAAATATCATTTCCATGCCATAGAACAGTAGAAAAGGCACCCAGATCTGCAAGACCAATGAAGCCCTCATCCGCTATATCATATTGTTCACTCTCAAAACTGTTTAGCAGATCAGAGTAAAAGTCATCCACCTCCTGATCTGTGGGATTCATTGGTGAGCCATTTCCATCGGCAGTCTCGTCAACAATAAGGATTCCCCCATCCATTGAAACTACGCGTGATCTTAATGTTGTGTTATTTGTACTTTCATTTAAAAGACTGTCTACCGCTTTAACAGTATAGAAATAATATATTCCGTTAGATGCTGAATTATCTGCATAGACTGTATCCTGATAAATTGTCTGATTTAATTTTTCACCAGGTTGACCTTCAATTTCTGATCGATATATATTATATCCATAGAAATCATATTCTTTATTGTTAAGCCAAGAAAGTTCGACCTGATGCCACATTGGTGTAGCAGTAAATTGATCAGGCGGTAAAGGTATTTCTAAAGGCATTTCTGATCTTTCCACGATCAGACTTTCGAATCCATCCTGATCTAATACTGAAACACCTGCATAGTAAAGATTTCCTTCAGAGAGATTATCAAGAACGAATAAAGTATCTGTTGTTGTAAAAACTGAATCATAAACACCCGACTCAGTACCAAAGTAAATTTTGTAACTGTCAAAATCAGGTGATTGATTCGGACTCCACATCAATACGAGAGAATTTCCTGTCCCTGCATCTACCAGATCGTAGTTCTGGACCATAGTTGGAATAACAATGTTCATTAGTAGTGTAGCACAGGAAGCTTTTATAACTTCAGCGCAGTATTCCATGTTATAATTACCAATGGTATCTGCCGGTGAATGATAGAAGGGACTGAAATTCGATTCTTCAAAATATACCGATGGAAAACCTCTCTGCCAGAATGAGTGACTGTCAGAGCCGCTACTGTTCGGACTTCCGGAACTAGGAGTAAGAACAGAATAATTTTCAACACAATAAAAGGCAAGATCACTTAAATACTCATATCCGCTATACCAGTTTATATCTACTTCACTTTGCTGAGCGGCATAATAAGTATGGCTAATCATATCATGGTTAATCATAATTTTAATATTCATTCCTGACAGTAAAGCTTTTTCAGCATAATCTTTACTTCCCCATAAACCGTATTCTTCCGCTGCAAATGTCACAAATTTAATTGTTGATTCGGGCTGATAATTATTTGACTTAATAACCCTTGCGATCTCAAGTACTGCTGCTGTTCCGCTGGCATTATCATCGGCACCAGGTGCAAATATCATAGGATCGCCGGATGAGTATGAATCGTGATGACCTCCAACAATATTATACACATCAGGTTCGAAAACACCCGGTAATGTGGCAACCACATTTTTTTGCCAGGTTCCCTGGTACTCAAACGAATCTAAGACAACATCTGTAAATCCCATTTGCAGGAATTGATTTAGAATCCAATCAGCCACTGCATCCCGGGTATCAGCAAAAAGAAATCTTGTCTGAAAGTTTTGAAGAGATTGAATAAAGTACCTGACACTGTCAGGATTTACTGAAGCAGTAATCTGGGTAATAAATGAATCGCTTATGGCAATTACATCCTGATGCTGCATACGCCTTATGTTCTTAAAGGTATTGCTCAAGTCAATTTCATTCATTTCCAATCCCAGTTCAATAATGCCTTTATGACTGATCGATAAATTTTTAACCAGCACGGAATTGTCATTAATATATAATATCTCTTCACTGGAAAGTTTTAATGGGATGTTTGAATTTGTCTTTGAACTAATAAGACTAAGTTTATCTCCGGGAGAGTATTCATCAATTATGGAGTAATTGATATCAGATAATTTAAGAACATCTATTTTTTCTGATGAAATTAATGAAACAAGCTCATTATCATTTATAAAGAGTATGGGAAGTCTTAATTTTTCAATCTGATTATTTTGAAAATCATTTCTTAATGTTATAGACACAACATATGAATTTGTATCCTGCGGGTAAATCTGAATCATATATAATGCTATGAGAATTAGAAGAAATCTCATTACTTTCATTTTGAACCTCTGATGATATTAATGGACGGAAATCGGTAATAGAATAATGGACAATTAAAATTTAATTGTATAATTAGAATCATTTAAGTACGCCAGTATCTATCTGGATATTTACTTATAATTATTTACAGGAAAAGTTATTTAAAGTTAGATAATCATCTGTAGATATACTAACACTAATTTGGGTATAAAAAAGCCCCGAAGATATCGGGGCCTTAAATTTACTAAAGTATTCTCTGTTTGAGTTTACTTTTATTACTTCATCAACATCAGTTTCTTTGATGATGTATAGTTTGATGTCTCAAGTCTGTATACATATACTCCGCTTGACAGATTACCTGCATTGAAGCTTACTTCATACTTGCCTGCCTTCTGCTGTGTATTTACTATTGCGGCTACTTCTTCGCCTAACATATTATAGACTGCCAATTTCACAAATCCATCTTCTGCTAAACTATACTTTATTGTTATGCTCGGATTGAATGGGTTTGGATAGTTCTGATCAAGTGAATACTCTAACGGTAACACTATCTCTACATTCAGTTCTTCTGAGTATTCATATGTTCC
>Ga0209536_100011853_pt1 | contig 12724 bp, 12 predicted proteins | sample DeeMarSeWOR28_12_FD_187461 | JGI IMG/M metagenome (GOLD analysis project Ga0209536, IMG submission 187461) | Marine sediment microbial communities from White Oak River estuary, North Carolina - WOR-2-8_12 (SPAdes) (version 2) | ecosystem: Environmental > Aquatic > Marine > Intertidal zone >...
GCTGCCGCCGCGACGGAAGCGGCGGAGGGTGATCGCTCGGATGCGGTCGACGCCTTTCTCCAGGCGCTCGCTGACGCCAGGTTACACGATGTCAATGCCCGTACCGTGCTGTGGGACGCCTCCATGGTCATCAAGGAAGCCAGCAGGCTGTAGCGCGTGACTAGCTTCGCACGCGTGGCGGTCCCGAGACCGCTGCGCCAAACGTTTCTTTATCGAATCCCGGAAAGCCTGAAGTCGGGGATCGAGCCCGGTTGCCGGGTCGTCGTGCCATTCGGCCGCAAGCAACTCGTCGGTTGGATCGACGAACTGGAGCAGCTACCCGAGACGATACCCTCCAAAGTCCTGGATATTCTGGACGTGCCCGACCCCGAGCCCGTGCTCAGTCCCGAGCTTCTCGATCTATGCCGTTGGGTCTCACGCTACTACGTGGCTCCACTCGGGCTGACGCTTCGAGCAGCGCTTCCGGCTCGGCTGACGAGCGAGTCCGCCCAACGTATCAGCCTAACGGAGCAGGTCGCGGAGGGCTCGACGACCGCCGAGCGTGCGCTCATCGAGTTGCTCGGTCATCACAAGGGGCCTGTCAAACTCAGCAGCGTTCGAAGGACACTGGGTCCCGGCCCCTGGGCACAAGCCGCGGAGCGATTGGGTCGACGCGGACAGCTGGCCATCGAGCACGCGGCGCCGAAGACCGCGCGGCCAACGAGATCGCGACAGGTCATATCCCTAACCCGTGAGATGGCGAGCCTTCAGGAACGCGATAGCATCCTCGGACGAGCGCACCGCCAGCGTGAGCTATTCGAGTATCTGGAATCGGTCGGGGGACGAGCCGAGGTTGCACATCTAACCGAGCAGCTACAAGTGAGCCGCTCTGTGGTGGGCGGCCTCGTCGATAAGGGGCTGGCAGCCATCAGCGTGGAGGCATCGCCCTACGACCTCTTCGCAGACTCGCCTGGGGGCGAGATCCCGCGGCACACACCCACCGAGACCCAGCACTCTGTGATCCAACGACTGTTGGCAGCATCGAAGAACTCGCCGCCTGCGGTCTGCCTTCTGAAGGGTGTTACTGGATCCGGAAAAACCCTCGTCTACATCGAGCTACTCCGGGAACTGGTGGGCCAAGGGAAAGGCGCAATCGTTCTCGTACCCGAGATCTCACTCACCCCGCAGACCCTCGGTCGCTTTCGCGCCGCGTTCGGCGATGACGTGGCGCTGCTGCATTCCGCGCTGGGCGACGGTGAGCGTTACGCCGCCTGGAAAGCTCTGCGCGATGGAGAAAAGCGAATCGTCATCGGCGCCCGCTCGGCCATCTTCGCGCCCGTACAGAACCTCGGCGCGATAATCATAGACGAGGAGCATGAGGGCACCTACAAGCAGAGCGACCCCGCTCCGCGCTACCACGCCCGGGATGTTGCCATCGTCCGAGCCCGTCGCGCTGGAGCGCTTTGCGTGTTCGGGTCGGCAACTCCGTCCCTGGAAAGCTGGTGGAACGTAGAATCCCGGACGTGGGAACTTCTCGAGTTGCCCGAGCGGATCGGTTCGCGCCCCTTGCCTGCCGTTCAAGTCGTGGACATGCGCGAGGAGCGAAAGGCTCCCCGACCGTCGATCGCTGGGGGGACCCAGGGTCCGCTTGTCCTCTCCGCCAGCCTGCACGATGCCCTGCAAGAGCGGCTTCAGAAGGGCGAACAATCGATCCTACTCCTCAACCGCCGCGGATACTCGACGTTCGTTCAGTGTCGTGACTGCGGAGCCGTCCTCAACTGCTGGAGATGTAACGTGTCGCTGACACACCATCGCAGGCCACCGCGACTGGTCTGCCACCACTGTAACCACCAGGAGCCCGCCCCCACCACCTGTCCCTCGTGCGAATCGACCGACCTCAGCCATGCGGGCCTGGGCACCGAACAAGTCGAACGCGTCTTGGCCGAGACGTTCGCCGAGGCACGTATCGCACGCATGGACGTCGACACAACCAGCGGCAAGTGGTCTCATCACGAGATCCTGGGCCGAGTCGACAGGGGCGAAGTTGACATCTTATTGGGCACCCAGATGATCGCCAAAGGGCTCGACTTTCCCGCCGTCACGTTGGTCGGCGTCATCAACGCCGACGTCGGCCTCAACCTCCCCGATTTCAGGGCCAGCGAGAGGACCTTTCAACTTCTGACGCAGGTGGCGGGGCGAGCCGGTCGGGGGCCCGCCGGCGGCGGCGTCATCGTCCAGACATCGCTCCCGGGCCACTACACCGTTCGCTTCGCCGTCTCTCACGACTACGAGGGGTTCGCCACAAAGGAGCTGGAGGAGCGTTCCAGCCCCGCATACCCGCCCCATATTCGGTTGGCTAACCTCTTGTTCTCCGGACCCAACGAATCGCGTGTGCAAGAGGCTGCCGAGTCGGCCCTTCGATGGCTCGATGGCCTGCTGGAAGCGCGACGAATCGAGGGGGTCGATCTGGTCGGCCCGGCCCCCTGTCCCATCGATCGCATACGCAGTCGTTGGCGCTGGCACCTGCTGATGAAGGCCCAGAACGGAGATACTCTGGGGCGGGTCCTGCGTTTCCTGGTGGAGCGTTACAAACCGACCGGCGCCGATCTTCGGATGGAGGTCGATCGGGACCCTGTCAGTCTCTTGTAGAATCGTCCCACTCGACCCCCCAAACCGTGGCACATCCACCCCCCTCAGGGGTTAAAGGGAATGGCGAGCAGGTCTGGACGCCCGACCCCTGGCAGTCCCCGCCTGGCGGCTGTAACTCACTTGTTACCCGTGTGTCCTTGACAAAACCGCTCTGCCCACGACAGAATCACGCGACTTGTCGTGTTTCTGAGACGAGGTGACTCGAAGCCATGGGATGTTTGACGCTCAACGCGTCCTACGAACCGTTAACGATCGTGCCCGTTCGCAGGGCACTGCGGTTGATCATCGACCGAAAGGCGGAAGCCCTCGAGGTCGACGAGTCGCACTCGTTTCACTCGGAGCAGCTGGTTATCCCGGCGCCCGTCGTCATCCGCCTAATAAGCTTCGTACACGTACCCCGGCGTTTCCGCCGTCACGTGACCAACACATTCCTGTTCGCCCGCGACCACTACACCTGCCAGTACTGTGGTCGGCACCGCCGCCGCCTGGGGCATCGTGAGTTCCTGACGCGGGATCACCTTTTGCCTATTTGTCGCGGAGGCAAGAACACCTGGGCCAACGTGACTACGGCTTGCACGAGTTGCAATCATCGGAAGGGAAACCGCACGCCCGAAGAGGCACACATGCGGCTTCTCCACCCAGCTACCGAACCCAACCACGTCGAGCTCGTATGGGCGGTACGCAAGATCACGCCGGTTCAGGCGAAATACATCGGTATGTTCTACGGTGATGCCGCGCTCAAGGCACTCCGTGGGGATAGCGGCGACTAGGCTCGCCTTTTCTGTCTTCGCTGCCGGCGCTGGTCGGCCAGCAAAAGCCTCGCCTTTCTACGTTCCGCCGCGTCCAAGTAACGCCTGTATTCGACCTCGTTTTCCAAGACCAGCCGCGGGACGGCCCTCGGTCGACCGTCCTCATCCAGTGCGACCATAGTCACGTAGCAAGAGTTCGTGTGACGCGGTTCGCCGCCGGACACCGACTCGGCCGTCACGCGCACGCCGACCTCCATTGACGTTCGGCCCACGTAGTTCACCGACGCCCTCAAAGTAACGATCTCGCCGATCTCAATGGGCGAGCGAAAGTCGACCTGATCGAATGATGCCGTCACCGTCGGGCAGTCGGAGTGCCGGGTAGCGCACACATAGGCGATCTTGTCCACCGCGGCCAGGACCACTCCACCGAATACGTTACCTCGCAGATTGGCGTCCTGCGGCGATGCAAGCTGAGTCATGGTCTGTTGGGATTGCCGGACCGGTCGGGCTTCCTCCAGCGGCGAATTTCCCACGGTGACGGGGAATGTCACGTCGTCCATAGCACACACACTCGTGTTTGGATCAGGGCTGAGCCTGAATTCAGGCCATGCTAGAGCGCCTATCCGGCAGCGTCAATACACCTCCTTCCAGCGTGCGGTCGATGACTCCTGAGGCCCGAGGTGGCCAGCGGCAAACGAGCGTGTATCTTTGCCTGCCTTGATGGATGACTCCGGACAGCCACAGCGGATTAGAAAGGTACGAGGGAATGGGCCTGCAGGCAGAGCTTGTGAAGAAAACCCGGTACCCAGGCTACATCTTCAATCACGCTCCGCGAAACGTCTACTGGGAGATGACCATCGCGTGCGATCTGGAGTGCGTGCATTGCCGGGCATCGGCGATCCCGCACCGTGACCCCCTCGAACTCGATACTGAGGAAGCACAGGCACTGATGCGGGACGTCAAAGAGATGGGTAGCATGATCATCCTTACCGGGGGCGACCCGATGAAGCGACCCGACCTCTTCGACCTGATCGCCTACGGCCGCGAGATCAGTCTGCCCGTCAGTATCACGCCCAGCACGACGCCTACGCTGACTCGTGATGTGGTCAAGAAGTTCAAGGAGTTGGGCGTGGCCGCCATGGGCACTAGCCTCGACGGGCCCAACCAGGACGTCCACGATTCTTTTCGCGGCGTGTCCGGCACCTTCGCCAACTCTTTGAACGCTCTCGCCTGGGCACGCGAGTTCGGCATACCCGTTCAGATCAACACCACCGTGACCAGCGAAACTCTGCCGCATCTCGAGGACATGTTCAAGCTGCTCAGCGAGGAATTCGCGCCGCCGGTCAGGCGCTGGAGTCTGTTTCTGCTCGTTCCGGTCGGCCGAGGTCAGCAGCTCGGCATCCCGTCGGCAGAAGACATAGAGGAATTGTGCGGCTGGGTCTACGGCGCCGCCCAAGGTGCCCCGTTCCACGTCGGTACGGTGGAAGCTCCCCACTACCGCCGATTCTGGCTCCAACAGAAACTTGCCGAGGGCATGTCTATCGAAGAGGTCGAAAAACTCGCGATGCGGATGGGTTTCGGTGTACGCGACGGGAACGGCGTTATCTTCGTGTCCCACCAGGGCGACATTTATCCGGCCGGGTTCCTGCCCTACCCCCTGTTGGGCAACGTGCGCGACGAGCCTTTGTCGTCAGTGTACCGTGACTCGCCTGCCTTGGCGGAACTCCGCAACATGGACAAGCTCAAAGGCAAATGCGGTCGCTGCGAGTACCGCTGGCTTTGCGGTGGCTCACGCGCTCGCGCTTATGGCATGACCGGGGATGTGATGGAATCGGACCCTTTCTGTGCGTACGAGCCCGGGTAGGGCCACCTGTAATCAGTAATAAGTAATTAGTGACCAGTGGTTCCGTGGCCGTTCGCGATCCATGAGGGACACCGTCGCACGGCAAGGGGCGCGAATGTAAACGCAGCTACTGGTTACTGACTGCTGATCACCTATTACAGGCGCCGGGGTTCGACCAGGCTCGGCCCGCGCAGTATATTACAAGAGCACCACCAACTCAGCACGGATAGTATGGGCATCGGCAACATAGGCTGGACGGAGTTCCTCGTTATTCTGGCGTTCGCGCTCGTCTTCTTCGGGCCACGCCGGTTGCCGGGCATCGCACAGACGCTCGGGAAGAGCCTGCGAGAATTCCAGAAGGCACTCAACGAGGTCAAGGCCGAGATGGCGCGGGCCAGCAGGGATGTGGATGTACGGTCAGATATGAAGCAAATCCTGCCCAAGCCCTCTGATATCATCGGCACCGATTTGAACAGCGTGACCCCGGCCAGTGAAGCTCCGGAGACCACAACCGAGGCAGAAGTGACCATGACGCCCCGCGCTCCTGGCGCCTCTCCCAACCTCACGGCTCATCCGCAACCGACCGAGCCCGCATTGGCCAGCGACTCAGTGGCACCCAAGGACTCCCAGAAAGAGGATGGAGACACTCCAGGTCAGAACATCTCGTAGGTCCGAGCTCGTTGACATCACCGTGCAGGTCCGGGAGGCCGTTCGTCGCATCGGTGTCGCCGAGGGCGTGGCCCACCTCTGGTCATTCCATACGACCTGTGGTCTGACGGTCAACGAGGGCGCCGATCCGGATGTCGCGCGAGACATAGACTGGAAACTCGGCGAGTTGGTACCGCACGACGAATCGTCCTACCGTCATGCTGAGGGCAACTCGGACTCTCACGTCAAAACGAGCCTGATGAATCCAGGAGCTACGCTGCTGGTCTCTAAGGGTGAGTTGGTGTTGGGAACTTGGCAGGCGGTCTTTCTCGCGGAGTTCGACGGGCCGCGGACCCGGAAGGTGGGCTTGCAGGTCGTGTCGGCCGGCTAGCGGGCAGACCGTTTCTTCACTGCAAGCCGCCCCTCCAACTCCTCCGCCACTCCGCGAAACTTCTCATAACCTTCTTCGCCCAACGCCTCTGTGAACTCGTACGCCCAGGCGTCGACGACGCGGGTTGGCCCGTCCGCGGCCAGCGTGCAACAAGGGCGCACGCCGTCACACATATCGTCAAACTCCAGCCGACTGAACCAGGTTGTCAGAGGAAACAGGCGACAATAGAAGGGCTTGAGGCGTTCACCCTGAGGGAGCTTGAGGGTGGGCTCCAACTGCTGCAGAACGCACAGTCCCTCGCTGTCCAGGAAGGCGCACTTGTCGTTATAGACCGCCGTCCCAATGCACAGGCCTCCCGGATAGTCCTCATCCTCGTGCGTCTCATCCTCAAACCACTCGGCAGGGTCGGTTGGCTGAGTGTCGTCCATCACTCCCGGAATGAGGTCCGCATACTCGAGGATTCTGTCGCGCTCAGGGAGTGAGACGTAGACCCCGTGATGACAGCAGCGCCCGCTGCACTCATCGGCAACGCTCAGTGGACCACGACCTTCGATCCGCGCCGTGGCCAGTCGACGTTCGACTTTCCAGTCTCCGATCTGGATCGTGTCATCCTTTCTCACAGGGCGCGTGGCCATCCGTTCCCCTTCCTCTGAGTAACCGGGTGCCCTCCAGCACCTTCATGCCCGTTCTTGCTGAGTGGGCTGAATGATATCCCGTGCTCATGTTTCTTGAAAGAGGGTGCCGCGTGTCTTGGCGGGGTCGGTCCCCTAGATTTCATGCTGGCCACGGAACAGGCCCAGTCTGGATCGCGTTCTAGGGCCGAGGGTACCGAAACTGAGACTGACTCCGCTGGAGGGATAAGTACGATGCGACCAAACCCGTGGATTACCGCCACCGTCCTGATCACGGCCGCGGCCAGCCTCTCGTGCGGCAGCGAACCGCCCGGCCCGGCCGACCAGTTCGTGGACACCTGGATCGAGGCGGCGGGGGGCCTCGGAGCATGGTCAGATGTGAAGGACCTACGGTACACCGTCACCACCGTCTGGTTCGACACCACCGGCACCGAAACTCGACGCCGACCCCGGTTCGTCTGGGCCAAGAAGAACCCGCACAGGGCCCGCATCGAACGAGACGAGGCGGAAGGTCACTACGTCCAAGCCCACGATGGACTCGGGACAGTCTGGGCGACCCTGGACGGGAACGCGCTGGCCGACACGTTCAAGGCGGTCAGGGAGGTCCTGTATGTCTCTGGGGACGTCATCTATTGGATCGGCCTGCCTTACAAACTCCGGGATCCCGGCGTGAATCTCCGATTCGTGCCGGCCGACTCGACCGGATATGCAGGCGTCGCCGTGACCTTCGGCGAGGGCATTGGAGAGCATTCTGGGGATCGCTGGTTCTACTACTTCGCCGAGGATTCGCCTTTCCCCATCGAGGTCCATTATATCGAGGAGGGAAGAAGCAATGTGAGCCGGACCAGGTGGACTGACTTCGGGCAAGCAGGCCCGATCACCTTCGTGGGAACGCGGACCTTCTACGACGAGCGTGGTGTCACTCGAAAACAGCTGATCATCAGCGACGTTGAGATTAATCCCGGCATCCCGGACTCACTATTCTCGCCGCCAGGCGGTTAGCCGGATGTAGCCGCTGACTCGACTCCGGATCGCCAAAGCCCCAACAGGTATGGATCGTAATGTTCCGGGTGTCGTCTATAGTCTTCGACCCAAACGTCGAAGTCGGGGAGAGCAAGATCGCCCAGCAACTGCTCGACGAGCAGGCCGGCCAAGTCTCGGAAGTTGATGGCGCCGTGAGTGACGCCCGCTTTCTGCTCCACCGCCCTGGCGAGCTCGAACACCCGCTCCTCCTCGAGCTCCATGAAGACATCACACAGTCGAGCAGAGCAGTAGTCGAGGTACTTTGCCCGCAGAACCTCTTCGGACTCGGCACCCGGCCCCTGGGGCTCTCGCGGCCCGCCCTTTCCCGTTCGCCGCACCATGCTTCCCCTCCTCCGCCAAGGACGGCCACGTCGCACAATAGCAACAGGCCACCTGCGCCCCATGCTAGTGCCGGCACAGCGACCGGTCAAGCATCACTGCGACAACGATCTCACAAACAAATGTAGCGTTGGACCTGGGGAGGGCTCGTCGCCTACGTCAGCTCGAACGACGTATCGTAATTCGGTCCTGCCGGTGACGCAGACGACGGGTGCAAGGCTGTAACTCCCTGCAGACGAGCGAACACGGCTCGCCGGACGAGACCATACGCCAGAACCTTTTCAATGAACTCTGGATCCGTTTCCTGCAAACGCTCAACTTCGTCCGCCAGGTCAACCGGCAGGTTCACAACCAAGTTCACTGATCGCGACTCTGGCATTCGCTTCGTTCCTTCTTGTTTGGGCACACTACGCCCTGCCACAATTGGCCATCGAAATTACAAATTTATCGGAAAGCGCTGCCCAGTAGCGTACCTCCACGAGGTCCAAAGAGCAGCATTCGCTTTTTCGAAGCGGGCCCATTATACACGAGCCCCGCAATGCGCGCAAGCCTGACAGCGTTCGAACGCGCGTTCAGGCTCACATCTCTAAATTGTTGTGATTACAAGACATACAGAGATGAATTAAAGGACGATGAACTCGGGTTTTTCGCAAACTTCTGATGCAAAGAATTCACGTTTTAGTTACGCAACTTGTTACTCCGCGCGACATGCGCGTTTTGAATTTGCAATACGCTAACATGGATGGCCGTGCAATTCGCAAGAATTTGAAGCTGAAGAATAATCGCTTCTCAAAGCAGCTCCAAGACCTCGCGCACATCGTTGGCATCCGATCGACACGCGACCCACAGGTCCCCAACATCATCCAACCGTTCGCTCATCGAGCCAATCGAAAAGTGATTCGGTTCAACGTCGCCGTCGAGTTCACTCCAACGGAGTGGCGCTGAGACCGTCGCACCGGGTTGCGGGCGCACGGAGTAAGCAGAGGCGACTGTGGCGCCCCGTCGGTTCTGGAGGAAGTCGAGGTAGACGCGAGGGCCGCGTTTGGCAACAACTCGTTGTACCGTTGCAAGTTCTGGATACGAACGTGCCACCAAGTTTGCCACCAGCTCTGCAAGCAAGCGACCGGTCTCGTAACTGGTGGTTTCCTGAAGTGGAATTACGACGTGCAGGCCGCTGGCCCCCGAGGTCTTCGGGTAGCCGCGTAGACCCAAGCGCTGAAGTTGGTCCTGGACTGCCAGCGCTGCTTCGCGAACAGCCGAGAACGGGACACCCTCACCGGGGTCGAGGTCCAAAATCGAGTAGTCCATGTCCTCGAGCGTGCCCAAGCGCGACGGCCAGATGTGCTGCGAGACCGCCGCGAGCTGCGCCGTGTACAGCAACGTGTAGAGATCACCGCCGATCACGCGATCGACTTCCTCCCCATCTAGCTCCAGCTTGACAGTACGTACGCCCTCCGGTACCTGCGCGATCAGTCGCTGTTGATAGAACATCTCGCCGGTGATCCCATTGGGGTAACGCTCCAACGTCAGCGGTCGGCTGTCGATCACCGGGAGAATGGCCGGCGCTACCGAAGCGTAGTACCGCAACAGGTCGCCTTTCGTCAGGCCCGCATCGGGCCAGAACACTTTCCCGAGATTCGAAACTTTCAAACGGCGCCCTTGCACAACGAGCTCCCCGTCGCGCCCCTCCTTTTCCAGGCCCTCCAACGTGTCTATCAGCTCTTGCGTTTCCGCCGGCAGCTCAACCGCAGGGCCACGAGAAGGCATCGTCGCTCGACCTTCGCGCACGACCCAGAGCGGTTCGACGTCGCGTCGTAAACCCATGAACACCGGTTGTCGTAGCCGACCTTCACGCGTCCACTCTTGGAACTTCACCTCGGCGACCAGCTCGGGCCGAACCCAGTGTCCATCGCTGACGTCAAGTGGGACTTCGCTGAAAGGGCTCGACTCGACCGCCAGATCGGCGAGCCTCTCACCGATAGCGCGCAGGTCGTCGCCGCTGAAGCCGCTGCCCACACGGCCAGCGCAGCGCAGCGTGCCCCCGATTCCGGGCTCGTCGTAGTAGCCTACCACCAGCGCACCGAAGCCTTGCCGGCCACCCTGGGGGTCCGTCCAGCCACCCACGACGAACTCTTGCCGTACAAGCTCTTTCACCTTCAGCCAGTCCTGGCTCCGCTGGCCCGACCGGTAGCGGCTCTTGAGGCGCTTGGCCACGACGCCTTCAAAGCCACGGTGTCGCGACTCCTCCATCATTCCCACACCGCTCGTCACGTCGTGTGTGACGTAGTGGATGCGGTGGCCAGCGGATCTTAGCAGATGTCTGAGCTTCTCTTTGCGATCCGAGAGGGGCTGCTCCCTCAAATCCTCGCCGTCGAGCCACAACAGATCGAAGATGTGCATCTCGGCGGGGCGTTCGCGAACGTGGTGAGCGATTTCTCGGGGCTCTTTCAGATTGAAGCGCGGCTGCAGGTCCTCGAAGCGCGGGCCACCCTCGGCGCGAGCTGCTACGATTTCACCGTCTAGAACGAACGCGCTCCCACTCCTGTGCGCGAGCAGTTCCAAGGCCTCGGATATCTCAGGGAAGGCGGCCTCGAGTCGATGGCCCCGCCGGGAATAGAGGCGCACCTGGCCGCTCATTTCCGCCCACCCTATGGCCCGGATCCCATCGAGCTTCAGTTCGAAGCCCCAGGCCTCGCCACTCGGCAGTTTCTCAGCCCGCTGAGCAAGCATCGGCTGCGTGTCCACGGGAGCGCGGGTCTGACCCGACTCATCCGGCTCCTCGGCGAACGAAGGATCGTCCACCGGTCGCCCTGACACGACGGAATCTTGGAAGCGTTCTACAAGCCCCTCGGGATCGCCCGGCTCCGCATAGATGTCCTTCTTCTTGAAAAGCAGCCAGTTATCCTCATCGTCTCGGCCCTTCATGCGAGCCAGCGCCCAGCGTCCCCGCAACCGTTCGCCTGACAATACGAGATCCAGCTTGCCCTCACGAACGCCGCGCTCGAGGCCTTCCTCCGAGTCGGGAGTATCGCCCACGGGTTGATAACGACCCCGGTCCCAAATGATCACGGCACCTGCACCGTACTCGCCTTTTGGGATGGTGCCTTCGAAATTCCCGTATTCCAGAGGATGGTCTTCGACATGAACTGCTAGACGCTTGGCTTCCGGGTCCGCACTGGGGCCCTTGGGCACAGCCCAGCTGACCAGCGTGCCTCCGATCTCCAGGCGCAGGTCGAAATGCGTGCGGCGCGCCGCATGTTTCTGAACCACAAAGCGGCGCGCCGCCGATTCTGAAGCCGTCCGGTCGAGCGCGCCCGAAGGCTCGGGGGTCCGGCCGAAGTCACGCTTCTCTCGATACTTCTTGATATCTCCCAAGAGTCGTGCCCCGCGAACTTCGGACTATCCAGAACCCTCAGCCGCTTTCAGGTCGGCCTCTTCCTTACGCTCTTCCTCGGCCCGCTCTATGCTCTCCCTGAGGCGAGCTACGAGATCGACGACCTCTGTTTCAACGGGCTCGGTCTCATCGATCCTGGCGATTTCACGTCCCTCTATTTTGGCGCGAATGCGCTCGAGCAGCTTCTCGTTGTACTCATCGGTGTAGCTGTTGGGGTCGAACGCGCCGGAAAGTTGCGCGATCAGCTGATGGGCCATCTCGACTTCTTTGTCGCTCAAGTCGACGTCTTTGGGCGTGTCGACATGCTCGAGGGGGATTATCTCGTCATCGAAGCGCATGAGATTGAGAACGAGCACATCGTCTACGACCTTCACCGCAGCCAAGTGCTCGCGGTTTCGAAAGACCGTCTTGGCCACCGCTACCTTGCCGGTCTCCTTCATCGCGCGCCCCAACAGGCTATAGGCTTTCTCCCCACCCGGCTGAACGGCCAAGTAGTAGGGCTTCTCAAAGTATCGCGAGTCGATCTCCGACTGGTCGACGAAATCGACGATGTCGATCGTCCGGGTGACTTGCAGCGCGACTTGCTTGAAGTCGTCCTCGTCGAAGATGACATAGTGGCCGGGCTCGTACTCGTATCCCTTCACCAGTTCCTTGAAATCGACCGGTTCATCGTCGGCTTTGCGCACCCGGACGGTCCTGATAGGCGAGTTGTCTTTTCCATCAAGCATGCGGAATTTCGGAGCCGTGTCCTTCGTCGCGCTTTCCACACGCACCGGAATGTTGACCAGTCCAAAGCTGATCGCGCCCTTCCAGATCGTGCCCATAGGTTGAGGCCTCCACTGCGAAGTCGTTGGTGTGTTGGGAGATACAAGATGACCCGAACGGCCGAATCCTGCCAGTCCGAGGGTTTAGAAGCGTGTCATTTGGAAACGGACGTTTTCCACGCCCCAGCCAGGACCGTGGAAAACTGGCCATCCATTCCGCTTCGCCAGAACACGTTCCTGCTGAACAGGGTTCCCAGTCCGGCTCATGCCGAGTCGGTTTGGAACGACAGACGAAACGGGGCGGCCGTATGGG
>Ga0209536_100011854_pt1 | contig 12724 bp, 11 predicted proteins | sample DeeMarSeWOR28_12_FD_187461 | JGI IMG/M metagenome (GOLD analysis project Ga0209536, IMG submission 187461) | Marine sediment microbial communities from White Oak River estuary, North Carolina - WOR-2-8_12 (SPAdes) (version 2) | ecosystem: Environmental > Aquatic > Marine > Intertidal zone >...
CGGATTTTCAGTCCCGTCGACGCGCTAACACCATGAACATTATGAAAAAACATGGATGAATTTAAACATAGGGCGGAATTTGCGCCTAGTGTTGCTTGCTCCGTCTGGATCGATACTGCCCGCGCGGCAGTTTTCGGGCTTGGCGATCGACGCTATCCTGCTTATTATGCCTTGAATCAGGCGGAACCTCGCCTCGTTCGCCACAACCAGAATAGACGACCATCATCATGTTATCAGTCAGTACGCTCAGCCTTGTCACCCTGGCACTCTATCTCGCCGCGGCGGTCGTCCTCTGGAGGCCATTTATGCTGGCCGACAAATCGGATGAAATACCCAGCCATCGCAATCTCGCCGGTCTTCTGGCACTGCTGGGCTTGCTGAGTCACAGCACGGTATTAAGCGGGCAACTATTTACCGAAAGTGGGCTGAATCTTGCGATCAGTAACGTCGGCTCGTTGATCTCATGGGTAGGCATTCTGACGTTGCTACTGGTATCACTGGCAAGACCCTTCGAGAATCTTGGTATCGTCATCCTGCCACTGGCGATGTTGACCATTCTTTCGGCATGGCTCCTCCCGGGAACGCCGGTTTCAAGCCGGCCGGTGACCACCAGCCAGACTATCCATATTGTCGTATCTTTGCTGGCGTACAGCTTTTTGTTTCTGGCGGCACTCCAGAGCCTGCTGTTGCTGGTACAGGAATGGCACCTGCGTCGACATCAGCCCGGCGGTTTTATTCGCGCGTTGCCAGCAATGGAGACCATGGAAGACCTGATGTTCCTGATGATTGGTAGCGGCTTTACCTTGCTGACGATGACCTTGATCAGCGGCGTGTTTTTCTCTGAGGCCGTTTTTGGCAAGCCATTCAAATTTACACATCACACGGTTCTCTCTAGCGCAGCCTGGGTCGTGTTCGGCGTGCTGCTGCTCGGTCACTGGAAACTTGGTTGGCGAGGTCGCACGGCGATACGCCTGACACTGGCAGGATTTGCCCTGCTAATCCTGGCTTACTTTGGCAGCAAGTTTGTATTCGAGGTGTTGAAGCAGGCTTGATCGCAGGTACCACTAGTGTTGCCCGACATGGCTCGTGCTAGACTGACTTTTCTCAACACGGGGGCTCCAGTAGCTTGCAAGACATTCCGATAGGTGCGCTCTTTGCCGTACTTGTCCTGTTAATCTTTCTTTCGGCATTTTTCTCCGCATCGGAAATCGCGGTGATGTCGATCAATCGATACCGCCTGCGTCACCTCGCTGCGAGCGGCCACCGGGGCGCCCGCGTGGTCGAAAGCCTTTTGTCGCGGCCTGACCGCCTGCTTGGCATCATCCTGCTTGGCAACAACTTCGTAAACATTGCCGCGTCTTCGGTTGCCACGATTCTGGCAATTCGGCTCTATGGCGAGGCCGGCATTCTGGCGGCGGCGGTTCTGTTAACGGTGGTCATACTTATCTTCGCCGAGGTAGGACCGAAGACCCTGGCGGCAATGCATCCGGAGCGAATCGCCTTCCCTGCCGGAATGATCCTGCGACCGCTGCTGACGCTACTGTACCCACTGGTTTGGACAATCAACATCCTGGCCAATCTTATGTTGCGCGCCTTCGGGATTTCCGTCGGCGCGCGCGTTCAGGAGCTTTCACTGGAGGAATTGCGCGCCGCCGTACGCGAGGCAGGATCGTTAATACCGGAGTCTCACCAGAACATGCTACTCGGCATACTCGATCTGGAAAAAACTGCGGTGGAAGAAGTGATGGTGCCACGCAACCGTATACAGGGTGTTGATCTGGACAAGGACTGGGACGACATAGAAGAACAAATCATGAGCAGCCGATACACACGGCTACCGGTGTATCGAAGCAGCCTGGACAATATTGTCGGGATCGTGCATTTGCGCAAGGCGCTGAATCTTGCCGGCACCAAGAACCTGACGATGGAGACGCTGGAAAAGATAATTGTCGAGCCCTATTTCATTCCGAAAGGCACACCGCTCAACACCCAGTTGCTGAATTTTCGTGACGCCAAACGGCGTCGCGGCCTGGTCATTGACGAGTACGGCGATATCCTGGGTCTGGTTACTCTCGAAGAAATACTGGAAGAGATTGTCGGCGAATTTACCACCAGCGCACACGGCATTGGCGAAGGTTATCGCATACAGGATGACGGCAGCTACATCGTCAAAGGTACAGCCTCAATCCGCGACCTTAATCGTCAACTGGAGTGGCACCTGCCAACCAAGGGTCAGCACACCCTGAACGGCCTGATCACCGAGCACCTGGAGGCCATCCCTGAGGTTGGCACCAGCTTGCTGGTCAATGGCTACGCGGTCGAAGTGCTACGCACGCGCGGTACCGCGGTTGAGGTTGCACGAATCATCCCTCAACGGCGTGAGGATGATGAACAGAATGAAGAGGCGGAGGCCGGCTAACAGTTCGAATCAGCTACCCTGTCGGCCAGATTTTTTTGCTACATCATCACGAACATAGACGGGGAGCGCGAGTTCGGCGCTGATCGCCTTACCCTGAATTGCGTCGCGCTCACCCAACCTCGCCACATCCACGGCTGACGGAAACGCCTGTGCCTGCCACGACGCTATCCGGCTTTGTAGTCGTGGCAATAATTCAGCCGCATACTGGTCCCAGCCGCTTCCGGCCCCGGCCCAGCTGCCGTCCGGTGGCACCAATATTTCCGGTGCCTCCACCCGCTCGTCGGTTACCGGCACCATGAAGCCGTCGTCACCGCGTTCATAGCAGCCCCAATAGACCTGCCCCATGCGTGCATCCAGGGCCGCCAGTACCCGGTCCGCCGTTTGCCCCTGGGCCAGCGCAAGTAGTGTCGATACTGGCACCACTGGCAGGTCTGCGGCAAAGGCAATACCCTGGGTCACACCGGCACCAATTCGCAAACCGGTAAACATGCCCGGTCCCCGCCCGAACGCAATCGCATCCAGCTCAGTCGGCCTCAGCCCGGCCTCGGCCAGCAATTCATCGATCAGTTCGAGAATGCGTTCAGCGTGCTGGCGTCCCATCACCAGCCGTTCCGTTGAATCACCGTCGATGGTGACGGCAACGGCACACGCCTCGGTGGCGGTATCGAGCGCGAGTATTTTCATCTGGAAAAATTGTTAAAGCGAGGGCCTTACTTGGCGGTGAGCCTGGGCGCGCGCTTCAATACCGGGAAGATCATTTTCACTGGTTTCTGATCCCGGAAGTACAAGACAACAGAAATTTTGTCACCATCCTTGTAATCCTTCCGCGGGCCCATGAACATCAGATGGTAACTCTTGTCGTTCATGGCAATGGTTTCACCGGGCGGGATGGTCAGTGTGTCCTGAAGCGCCATGCGGGTCTCGCTGTCCTGTAACACGACCCGATGAATCATGACCATACGGAAACCGCGTGCTGTGACTTTGTCCAGCGACCACGGTGTGTTGGCAGTACTTTTTAATATCATGTAAGCGGGCTGCATCACGGCATCCTCGCCGGCAACCCGTATCCATGCCTGTTCCACCGCCACGGATCCGCTGGGCACCAGCTGGGCTTCTTCCATTCCCGGCTCTGGCGCTGCGTGTGCAGCAACTGAAATGAGAAGTACTGCCCACAAACTGTAAATTTTCAGATTCATAAACATCATCAACTTCGACTTAATGTCTTATTCAGGCACCGGTGCATCAATCAGCCTGGCGTCCGCGTGCGTTTCAAAAAAGCGTTGCACATCTTGCAGCTCTCGCGTTTTCGGCATCGGCGGCAGGCTGGCGAGAAAAATCTTACCATATCCCTTGCCCAGCAGGCGCGGATCGCACAGCATCAGCACGCCACAGTCTGATTCATCACGGATCAGACGACCGGCCCCCTGTTTCAACGAAATTACCGACTGCGGCAGCTGGTACTCCATAAACGCATTACGCCCCTGGCTTTCCAATGCCCTGCCCCGCGCCTGCAACACCGGATCGTCTGGTGCAGCAAACGGCAGCTTGTCGATAATGACGCAGGAGAGTGCCTCGCCTTTTACGTCAACACCCTCCCAGAAACTGCTGGTACCCAGCAGGATCGCGTTGCCATGTTCGCGAAAGCGTTGCAGTAATTCCTGTTTCGGTGCCGAGCCCTGAACCAGCAATGGATAGTCTATTCGCTTCGGGAGCATCTCTGCCGCGATATTTAGCGCACGATAACTGGTGAACAACATAAATGCCCGGCCATGACTGGCCTCGAGCACCGGTAATGCGGTCTCAACTACCTTCTCGGTGTATCTGGGATCATTCGGTTGCGGCAAACCCGGTGGCAAATACATCACTGTATTGTTTTGAAAATCGAACGGACTGGGCCATTGCATGGTTTCGGCCTCGTCGAGGCCAAACTGGCGCTGGAAGTGCTCAAAGCTGCCATCAATGGCGAGCGTTGCGGAGGTGAACACCCAGCTGTGCTCATCGAGTTCTGCGCGCTCCCGGAACGGGCGCGACACGTCGAGCGGCGTTGTGTAGAGCGTAAAACCGCGCGGTGTGGTCTCCAGCCAGCGCACCGCATCCGCAGCACCACCATCCTTGAAGGTGTCGAGTCGATCCATAATCTCAAGCGATCGCCGAAAGCAGTTGTTCAGCCCCTCGCCATGCTCCGCGGCAATCGCCAGGCACTCTGATAGCACCGACATGGAATCGAACACTGACTCCAGCCGGGCTTGCCTTTCTTTATTATTCAGTTGTTCCCAGGCACCGCGGATTCCATCTCGACCGAAGCTAAGACGAAAATCCGCAGTGGCTTTAGTGACCCCATCGATTGCGGATCGAAGACCGTCGACGCCACTCTTTTCGCGCGTCTCTTCGGTTAACGCGTCGCGACAAAGATTTTCCACCTGATGGCGACTGACAGACTGGCCAAAAAATATCGACGCAATCTCGGGCATCTGGTGTGCCTCGTCAAAGATTACCGCGTCGACACCTGGCAGCAATCGACCAAACCCTTCATCGCGCAGCACCAGATCGGCAAAGAATAAATGGTGATTGACCACGAGAATGTCCGCCTCGAGCGCAGCCTTGCGCGCCTTGCGTACGTAGCAATCATCGAAACTGGGACAATTACTGCCAAGGCAATTTTCAGTTGTCGAGGTAACTTGCGACCAGATGACGGCATCTTCCGGCACATCACTGGCCTCGCTGATATCACCCGTTCGCGTAACGTGTGACCACTGGCGAACGAATTCCAGATGCCTCGCACTTTTTCTGTCCGGCAGTTCGTCAAATGCACCCTCTTGCAGACGATGCAGGCAAAGGTAATTGGCCCGACCTTTTAGCAGCGCGGTGGTCACCGGCACTGAAAGAATTTCTCGCACCAGCGGCAGATCACCTCGATAGATCTGATCCTGAAGATGCTTGGTACCGGTAGAGATCACTACCTTCTTGCCGGAAAGCAGCGCTGGAATCAGGTAGGCAAAGGTCTTGCCGGTGCCGGTGCCCGATTCTGCAATGAGCACGCCCCCGTCCGCCAGCACATGTTCGATATGCTCGGCCATGTCCTGCTGGCTGGGACGGGTGGTAAACCGGGGAATGTGCCGGGCAAGCGGGCCTTCAGGGCCGAGAATGTCAAACGCGTTTTGCACTGCGCGCGATCATAACACCTGAGTATGATCGGCTCATTAACAAACGCCTCGATTCAGCTGATTGTCTGGTAATAGATATTTTGCGGATGGTTGGCCTGGGCAAAGAAAAACCAGCGCTCCAACAGCAGTCCCAGATACTGAATTCCGAAGGCAGATAACAGTACTGCCACCGAAGCTTCGTTCATACCCAGGCTAAGCAGTATTAGCGGAATCGGGAATACCAGCACCAGGAATGTCCACTTGATCGACCGGAACAACCACATCGGTGCACCGTGAAGAAACTCACGGGTGTTGAACGAGCCGCCCATCTGCCCCTGTGATCGTTGCGTCATGGTTTTGTGGCGAACACCAATCGCGGTCTGCAAACTGGATTTTGGTTTAAGTCGTGCGTTGCGGATCAGTGACGCGGAGCGAGTGATAAACGCGGAAACCAGAATAATAATGGCCCAGCCACCGAAGAAGTTGACCAGCTCGGGAGCCAACATCGCAGCGTACACCGTTGCCAGACTGAAACCGGACGCCGTGCCAAGCAGCAGGTAGTTCACCGGCGTAAGCCAGGTCGACCACTCCTGCAAGAACTTGATGCACGCATATATCATGCCGGTGCAAAGAAAAAGGGCAAACGTGAGCAATACCCCGCCGGCGCCGAGAATCAGGGTCAGGTCATTTTCCACCCCGGTGTCTATTCCAAAGATGGAGAGATTCCAGCCGAGCGCATGAACGGCGCCATAAACCGCGATGGCGCCCAGTACCGCCGGCAGCACGATCACTTCGCGCGATAACCAGGAGGTACGCCACTTGGTTGCGGTTCGCCACGCGCGCTCCGGATGGCCGAGATGGAAAAACGACGCCACCAGCCCAAGCCCCAGGAGCACCACCGAGACGAGGCTGCCCCACGCATAAAATGCGCCGTCCTGTGCGGGCAGCAGCTTGACCGCCGCATAGGATTCACCAGTGTACAGCGCCAGAAACAATCCCTGACCGGTGCCGATCAGCGTCGTTAAGAAAATGACCGAGAATGCGGGATGCATAATTTACTCCAGTAACAAATTGATATCACCGTGCCGGCTATTACCAGCTGGTGGAATCGTCCAGTGTCGGTTCGTCGATTGGCCCGGTCGGACGATCTGTCTCTTTCTTGAGTGGATTGTCCGCTCGCACCAGCTCGTCTTCATGAATGCGTATCTTGGTCTTGCGACGCGGCAAATAGTGATTCGCCGGGTTGGTGCCCCACTCCGGCATCAGCTGGTAACCCCCGGCCTCACGAATGGCGACGGAGACTTCCGAATCCGGATCATGGACGTCGCCATAAAGTCGGGCGCTGGTCGGGCAAGCGCGTACACAGGCAGGCTTGCGCTCGGCTTCAGGGATATTTTCATCGTAGATTCGATCAACACACAGGGTGCATTTCTTCATTACCTTCTCGTGTTCATCGAATTCGCGCGCGCCATAGGGGCAAGCCCACGAGCAATACTTGCAGCCGATACACTTGTCATAATCCACCAGCACAATGCCATCTTCCTCGCGCTTGTAGCTGGCGCCGGTCGGGCACACCGGGACACAGGGTGGATCTTCGCAATGTAAACACGACTTGGGAAAATGCACGGTCTCCGAGCACGGATACTCACCCACCTCGAAGGTCTGCACACGATTGAAGAACGTGCCGGTAGGATCGGCGCCATAGGGATTGTCGTCGGCCATGCCGCCAGCCATGCCCGAGGTATTCCATTCCTTGCAGCTGGTAACGCAGGCGTGGCAGCCAACGCAAACGTTCAAATCAATTACGAGTGCCAGCTGGGTCATCGGCTGCCTCCTTTGGCAAACTTGCCGGCAAAATAAGTCATCCATTTTGGTCGTTTGGAAGCTTCGCCAGGCATGGACGCAACTGCCTTGAACTGCGGATACACCACCTTGTCTTCATCTTCATCAGCCTTGTAGACGCGCACGCGCACGTCATACCAACCGGCCTGACCCGTAACCGGGTCCGAGTTCGACAGGTGCTCGCCATCAGCGTGTGCTGGTAATTCCTCCGAGATCAGGTGATTCAACAGAAAGCCCTTCTTGGACTCATTGGCACCCTGGTCAAGGTTCCAGGCCCCGGCGCTCTTGCCGATCGCGTTCCAGGTCCAGACGGTGCCTGGCTCGACAGCCTCAGAGAACCGGCACATGCAACGCACCTTGCCCCATTGCGATTCGACCCATACCCAATCACCGTCGCCAAAGCCTTCCTTCTCACCGAGATCAGGGCTCATATACAAATAGTTGTGTGCATGAATCTGGCGCAGCCAGGCATTCTGTGAATCCCAGGAGTGGTACATCGCCATCGGGCGCTGGGTAATCGCACTCAACGGATATTTCTGCTTGTCCGAGAGCTGGACCTCCAACGGCTCGAAATAAAATGGCAGCGGATCGAAATAGGTTTCAATGCGCTTGCGCAATCGATCCGGCGGCTGTTTGCCCTGGGTCTTGCCCTAGGCCGCAAGACGGAACTGTTGCAGCACTTCAGAATAGATATGAATCAGAATCGGCTCCGCATAACGGGTCAAACGATGTTTCTGCGCCCACTCCAGGTAACCCTGGTTCCAGTTGCGCATGTACTGATAGGACTTGGGCAGCTCGTAGTGAAACACGCAGTTGTTCTGCTCGTACATCTTCCACTGGTTTGGATTGGGCTCGCCCTTCATAAACTTCTCGCCGCCCTTGCCACGCCAACCGGCAAGGAAGCCGATACCTGAACCGGGTTCGGTTTCATAGTTCACGACAAAGTCCGGGTAATCCCTGTATTTCCGTTTGCCCTCCGGCGTGGTGAACGCCGGCAACCCGAGACGCGACCCCAGTTCGACCAGGACTTCCTGGAACGGCTTGCACTCGCCGGTGGGCGGTACGACAGGGACGCGCACCGAGTCAGCTGGTCCATCGAATTCAGATATTGGCCTGTCAAGCATGGACATCACATCATGGCGCTCAAGATAGGTCGTATCCGGTAACACCAGATCGGCGAACGCGGTCATCTCCGACTGGAAGGCATCACAGACAATCAGAAACGGGATTTTGTACTCACCGTCCTCATTTTTGTCGTTGAGCATTTCGCGCACTTCTACCGTATTCATGCTCGAGTTCCATGCCATGTTGGCCATGAAGATCAGCAGTGTGTCGATAGGATAAGGATCCCCGCGATGCGCGTTGGTGATGACATTGTGCATCAGGCCATGCACCGACAGTGGGTATTCCCAGGAGAATGCCTTGTCGATTCGAACCGGCTCCCCCTGATCGTCGACAAAGAGATCGTCCGGGTCCGCCGGCCAGCCCAGAGGCATGCCATTAAGTGGCGAATTCGGCTGAACATCGTCCGGACTCTTCGGACTTTTGGCACACGGCGGGATGGGTCGCGGGAACGGTGCCTTGTGACGGAAACCGCCGGGTCGATCGATAGTACCCAGCAGGCTCATCAGGATCGACAATGCACGAATGCTGTGGAAACCGTTGGAATGGGCCGCCAGGCCGCGCATCGCGTGAAATGCCACCGGGCTGCCGGTGATGCTTTCATGGTCCTTGCCCCATACATCGGTCCAGGCAATTGGCAGCTCGATCTTCTGATCGCGCGCCGTAACGCCCATCTCATAAGCCAGGCGACGAATGGTCTCTGCAGGAATACCGGTAATACCTTCGGCCCATTCGGGCGTGTATTTCTCGACGCGCTCCATCAGCAACTGGAACGAGGGTTTAACCGGCGTCCCGTCCTCAAGTTTAAACTCGCCCATCAGTCGCGGGTCAGCGCCTTCGGTATGAGTTACCACCGGCTCGCCAGTGGTGCGATTCCACCAGAGTTTATTCTGTGGATCGAAGCAGCCCTCTTCTTCCGGCACCTCGGTACGGACAAACATTCCAAATTCGGAACTGGCTTCATCCATGTTCACCAATTGTGCCGAGTTGGAGTACTGAAGCAGGAATTCACGGTCGTAAAGACCCTGCTTGATAATTTCATTAACCAGCGCCAGCAACAGTGCACCATCGGTCCCGGGCTTGATCGGCACCCACTCGTCGGCTATCGCGGAGTAACCGGTACGAACCGGATTTATCGAAATGAACTTGCCACCGTTACGCTTGAATTTGCTAAGCGCCATCTTAAGGGGATTGGAGTGATGGTCCTCCGCAGTGCCGATCATCACGAACAGCTTGGCGCGATCGAGGTCCGGACCCCCGAACTCCCAGAAGGAGCCGCCAATGGTATAGATCATGCCGGCAGCCATGTTCACCGAACAGAATCCGCCATGCGCGGCGTAATTTGGGGTACCGAATTGTTTTGCAAAGAGACCCGTCATTGCCTGCATCTGGTCGCGGCCGGTGAACAGCGCGAACTTCTTCGGGTCAGTTTCCCGAATATGACGCAGGCGTTGCTCCATAAGCGAAAACGCCTCGTCCCAGGAAATCGGCTCGAATTCGCCATCGCCACGATCAGAGCCGGGCTTGCGACGCAGCGGTTGGGTCAGGCGCGCAGGCGAATACTGCTTCATGATGCCGGACGAACCCTTGGCGCAAATAACGCCCTTGTTCAGCGGGTGGTCCGGGTTGCCCTCGATATAGCGGACCTCACCATCGCGCAGAATGACGCGAATACCGCAGCGACAGGCGCACATGTAGCAAGTCGTATTCTTGACTTCGGTGCGTCCCTTGGGATGTTCCGTCTGCGAATATTTCATTAATAATTGCCTCGAATTCAGGTGGGCGCAGTATACGGATCCGCAAAACCGGCGCCAGAAACAATATTCTATAGACTATTAGAATTTGCTAATATTCTATGCGATTTCCCTGATAAATAAATCTCCTTAAATATCAGGTCATTAGCCGTAACCAGCCGCCGGGCAAGCCCGAATCCTGTCACCGCCTTAGCCGTCGTCTCGCTACCCGGGAAAGGCTCCACTACACTAGCAAGAAATATTGAATGCTACCGTATTTGTGTGGTGACTGTGATTGATCTGGTGCAAGTTAAAGTAGGAATTATCGGGCTGGGCTACGTGGGGCTCCCGCTCGCCATCCAGTTCAGCAAGCATTTTCCAACCCTGGGCTATGACGCGAATCCCGCTCGCCTCGACGCCCTTAAGCTGGGAATTGATAACAATAGCGATCTGGGTACCGACGACCTGGGTCGCCTCGACCAACTGGGTCTGGTGCACGACATCGACGCGCTCGCCGACTGCAACGTCTACATTGTCGCGGTGCCGACCCCGATCAATCAGCATAAGTGGCCGGATCTGCAGCCATTGCGCGACGCCAGCCGCCAGGCCGGGGCTTTGCTGGCGCCGGGCGATGTGGTGATTTACGAATCCACGGTTTACCCAGGTGCTACCGAGGAGGTCTGCGTACCCATCCTCGAGCAGGCCTCTGGTTTGACTTTCAACAAGGATTTCCGTGTCGGCTATAGCCCGGAGCGCATCAACCCGGGCGACAGGCAGCACACCTTGCTTTCAATCAAAAAACTCGTTGCGGGCTCTGACGCAGACACTGCCACCTTTGTCGGTAAGCTGTACGGAAAAGTCATCGAGGCCGGCGTGTACCAGACGGAGAGTATTCAGGTCGCGGAAGCGGCCAAGGTGATTGAGAACGTACAACGCGACGTCAATATCGCCCTGATAAACGAGCTCGCCCAGATATTTAATCGTATCGGCATTGACACCGAGGCCGTACTGGAAGCGGCAGAAACGAAATGGAATTTTCTTCCCTTCCGGCCGGGGCTTGTCGGTGGGCATTGCATCGGTGTCGACCCTTATTACCTGGCGCATAAAGCCCTGGCTGCCGGCTATCAACCCACAATTATTCCCGCAAGCCGGCATGTGAACGAAGGAATGGGTGAGTATGTTGCCAACCAAACATTGAAACTGATGGCTCGCCACGGCATTGGAATCGTCGGTAGCCGGATACTGGTGATGGGCCTCGCATTCAAGGAAAACTGTTCTGATCTGCGTAATACCAAGGTTGTCGACATCGTCACGACATTGCAGCAGTTCCACGCCAATGTAGACATCTTCGATCCAGTCGTAGACGCCGCCGACGCGCAGCGGGACTACGAGCTAACCCTGGTGCAGGATCCTCGATCCGATCACTACGACGCTATCATCATCGCGGTTGCCCACGATATCTTCAGAAAGCTCGGGGGCGCCACCATTAGGGCCTTCGGAAAAAATAATGTCGTGATTTATGATGTTAAATCGATGTTGCCAAAGGACATGGTGCATGAGAGGCTCTAGATATATGTAACTTTTTCTTTTGCCTAATATTTTCAATTAACAGCGTGCCTAATCAAATTCACCCCACCGCCCTGGTTTCACCCAAAGCCAAGCTGGGCGAGAACAACACCATCGGACCGTTTGTCACCATCGACGACGATGTAACGATCGGAAATAACAATAATATTCTTCAGGGCGCCATTCTCCATAGCGGGACTCGTCTCGGCAACGAGAATTCCATTCACGAATACGCCGTTATTGCCGGCCTGCCCCAGGATATCGGATTTGATGGCCGACCCACCCAGGTCGTCATCGGTAACGAAAATGTCCTGCGCGAATACGTCACCATTAGCCGCTCTACCAAGGAAGACACACCAACCTCAATCGGCAACAATGTATACCTGATGAACCAGGTGCATCTGGGCCACGACTGCAGTTTGGCAGATCGCGTGATCATAGCGCCGGGTACCGGGCTGGGTGGACATGTCCATGTTGGTGAGCGCGCCTTTATCTCAGGCGGCGTAATGATCCATCAGTTTGTGCAGGTCGGTACCGTGGCAATGATTGGTGGCAACTCCAAGATCACCAGAGACGTGCTGCCCTACATGATTACTGACGGCGTGCCCGCAGAACCTCACGGCCCCAATGTCGTAGGTTTGCGTCGCGCGGGATATACCAGCGATGAACTGAGGGGTCTAAAACAGGCGTACAAAATTATTCGACGTATGAGCCTGTCCAGAGAAGACGTGCTCACCCAACTGAGAGAATTGGGCACCGATACCGCCAACCATCTCGCCGATTTCATCGCGAATTCGAAAAGATAGTCAGCAATCCGGAAAATGGTCGGGGCGAGAGGATTTGAACCTCCGACCACCGCAACCCCATTGCGGTGCGCTACCAGACTGCGCTACGCCCCG
>Ga0209536_100011855_pt1 | contig 12723 bp, 12 predicted proteins | sample DeeMarSeWOR28_12_FD_187461 | JGI IMG/M metagenome (GOLD analysis project Ga0209536, IMG submission 187461) | Marine sediment microbial communities from White Oak River estuary, North Carolina - WOR-2-8_12 (SPAdes) (version 2) | ecosystem: Environmental > Aquatic > Marine > Intertidal zone >...
GCCGTTGGCTTCATAAATCTCGACGATCTTTCCTGGAACTCCAAGACACATAGACTTCTCCTTTGGGATCAGGGATTAGGGACTGGGGATCAGTCCATATCATTTCCGATCCCCAATCCCCGTTCGCGAAGCGGTCGCCCAGCGACATCACCGATTCCCATCCGATACGCGGCAATCGCTGCCTGGCCCAATGCCAATCCGCCATCGTTAGCGGGTACCCGGCGATGCAAGTATACGCGAAAGCCATTTTGCTGCAGTAAAGCCACTGTTTTGTCCAAAAGGGATATATTTTGCCAGACACCGCCGCTTAGAGCGACCTCGTTCAATTGTTGTGCCTCCCTTATCTGGCTACATACATTGAGGACCATTTGGGCCAGCCCATTGTGAAATCGGGCAGCCAAAACAGGACCTATGATGCCTGCTCGTAGATCCGCCACCAACGATCCTAACATGGAGGAGGCCTCAACGACGTTATCGTTCACCTCGAAGTGGTAGGCTCCCTCTTCGGCCGGGTCGATTATGGCTTCCAACTCAATCGCCGCCTGGGCTTCGTAATTCACAGTTTGACGGACGCCTACCAGGGCGGAGACGGCGTCGAATAACCGGCCGATGCTGGAGGTAGGTGGTGCATTGATACCCGATTTTATCTGGTGATTGAGGATGTCTAAAGCGTGAGGCGTGAGGTGTGTGGCAAATTGAACAGAGGGTAGATCATCTTCCCAAGGGATGCTAGCCTGCTCCAGCCAGGATAAGGCGACACGCCAGGGTTCCTTGATGGCTTTGTCGCCACCGGGTAGGGGGACATAGGCCAGGTGGTGTGTTCGCCGGTAACTAGCATAATCGGCAACCAGGAATTCGCCTCCCCAAATGGCGCCATCATCGCCATAGCCGGTACCATCGAACGAAACGCCGATGACGGGTTGCCTGCCATCGAGCCCTTGGTCAGCCATGCAAGCGGCTATATGGGCATGATGGTGCTGGACGCCAATGGCGGGCAACGATTGCGCCTTAGCTCGCTCCAAAGCATAGCGAGTGGCCAGATAATTTGGATGCAGGTCATAGGCGATGGCTTCCGGCCGCACGCGGAAAAGACGCTCGAAATGGGTCACACCGTCTTCAAAAGCCTGCATCGTTTCGTAGTTTTCCATATCGCCAATGTGGTGGCTGATGAATGCATAACGTCCGTTAGCCAGGCAAAAAGTGTTCTTTAGCTCGGCACCGGCCGCCAGAAGGGGAAACGACTCCCAGGGTAACCGAATGGGATTGGGAGCGTAACCCCGCGATCGGCGCAGATAATAAATGCTCTCTCTCAAGTCTGAAGTCCTGGTTGGTGGCCGATCGGTTTCTTCGTCGGCTGGGATCCCAGCTGATTGATAAACGCGAACGACTGAGTCGTCACAACGAGTGCGGATACCACGATTGTGCAGCAGATAAGCGTGGGCCAAAGTCGACAGGCGATTTCGTGCTTCGTCATTCCCGGTAGCTATGGGCTCTTCACTTAGATTCCCGCTGGTCATTACCAGCGCTTCGGGAAAATCCGCGGCCGGTTCAAGTAGCAGATGGTGTAGGGGTGTATAGGGCAGCATCACGCCCAAAGTATGTTGTCCTGGCGCAACATCGCCGGAGATGGTCGAATCTGGAAGACGTTCAAGGATGACGATTGGCCGCTCTCGGGACTCTAGCAACGCTTGCTCTGCCCTTGTCAACTGGCAATGGGCCTGAATGGATTCCATATTTGCCATCATCAATGCAAAAGGCTTATCGACTCGCAATTTACGCCGCCGCAGTTCTGACACTGCCTCTGGATTGGTCGCGTCACAAGCCAGATGAAAACCACCCAGTCCTTTGACAGCCACGATTTTGCCTTGGCGGAGCAGTTCTCGAGCAGCTTGGATAGCAGATTCGCCAACTGGGGGTTGGGGGCTGGGGGCTGGGGGCTGGCCTTTAATCCTATCTGAGCCTAGCTCCTCCGACCACTGACCACCAGCCACCGACCCAAGCTGAGTGTAACTCAGCCGACCACTGTCCTCTAGCCAAACCTGCGGACCACAGATCGGACAGGCGACTGGTTGGGCGTGGAAGCGGCGGTCGAGCGGATCTTGATATTCGGCCGCACAATCGGCACACATCTCAAAGGGAGCCATCGTGGTTAACGGTCGGTCGTATGGAATATCCTCGATGATGGTGAAGCGGGGACCACAGTTGGTGCAGTTGATAAATGGGTAGCGATAACGTCGATCTGAAGGATCGAAAAGCTCCTTCAAACAATCAGGGCAAATGCATACGTCAGCCGAAATCGGCTGGAAGGCACCGCTAATGGGCGCTGATTCGACGATCTCGAACTGTTTGTAACCGTCCGGTGGTCGCTCAAAAACCCGGAAATCGTCAATTTGGGCTAAAGCAGGGGTTTCCTCTTGTAAAGCCTGGGTGAAGTCAGACAACGCATCTGGCCGGCCGTCGACTTCAATCTCCACCCCGGCCGAGGTGTTACGAACCCAGCCGGTCAATTCCAGGCGCTGGGCCAGCCCATATACAAAAGGTCTGAATCCCACGCCCTGCACGATGCCGGTTATATGTATCCTTAAACCGTTACTTGCCACCTATTACCTGCCACCTGCCACTTGCCACTTTGCCACCTGCTACCTTCCCCGCTCCACCCATTCACCCACCCACGCTAACCAATCCTCCATTCCCTGGCCCGTGCGGCAAGACAGCGGAAAAGTGACCAAGCCTGGGTTTAGCGCCTCGACCCCGCGCCGGAAATAATCCATATCGAACTCGATATACGGTTGCAAATCTATCTTGTTGATCACCAAGGCATCTACCCCTTGGTACATACCCGGATACTTGTAAGGTTTATCATCTCCTTCTGGTACAGAGGCGATGAGGACGCTCTTGTGGGTGCCTAATTGGAAATTAGCGGGGCAAATCAGGTTACCGACGTTTTCCACAATAAGAAGATCGATCGAGGGAAGGTCAAGTTGAGCCAGGGCTTCTTGCAGCATGACGGCATCCAGATGGCATTCGCCGCCAGTATTGATTTGCACAGCTTGAGCGCCGGCGGCCGCCGCCCGATCGGCGTCTATGCTGGTGGCGACATCGCCATCTACCACCGCAATTTGATACCGATCAGCTAAACGGCGGATGGTATGCTCGATGAGACTGGTTTTGCCGGCGCCGGGAGAGGCCATCAGGTTAAGGCCAAATACACCAGCCTGGTCAAGTGCCAGTCGATTTGTTTCTGCCAGCCGTTCGTTGGCTCCTAAAATCTTCTCTACGACTGTAATTCTTTGGCTCATGATAACACTTCGTTTTCTTTGGCTGCACGGGTTTCAGGAACAGCCTGATCGACTTCAATTGCCTCAAGTGAAAATTCCCTTCCGGTGATGATGCGGACGTCGTTACTGTGACACTTGGGACAGGTCAGATCTTCCTTTAAGCTATAAGCATGTCTGCAAGCTTGACATAATAGTTCAGCTGGTATCCGTCGAAAATGAAGTTTTGCCCCTTCGGCCGCCGTTCCTTCGCTGACAAAGTCCCAATAAAATTGTACCGATTCGTCAACCACAGTAGAAAGTTCGCCAATGACCAGGTAGAGGTCGGTAATTTTTTCGGCGCCGGCATCCCGGGCATGACGCAAGGCGATCTCCAGGATGCTCTCTGTAATCATAAGTTCGTGCATAGTTAAATTGCTATCATTGATAACAAAGAGTTATAGATCGATCTTAACACGCCCATTGTAGTTGCTTAAGTGTATTTTGTCACCGGCAAGGGGTGACTGAAATCACTCGCCTCGAGATTCACAGGATCCTGGGGATGTTATTGATTCCGCTGGAGAAAGAAAAAGAGGTAGCCACAAACAGCCACCTCTGAAAAGTCTATAAGGTTCTTAATACTTCAAGGTCATTCGGGCGATGTCGCCGCGGCAAGTTGGACGCGAGTGGCATGGAGTCTTTCCATGGTTGCCTTAACGGCTACGGTCTGAAATCCCAAGTTTAGCCCGGGATCCTGGCGGCAAAGATCGCGCAAGGCAACGGCATCCATCTTCAGTAGGCGACTATCGTTAACGACAATGGCCGTGGCGGTGTAAATGTGTGGCTCGACGAAAGCGGAGATGCCCAAAAGTTCGCCGGGATTGATAGTGCCGACGATGAACTCTTTGCGCAGCGATGGATCATGTTCGTCGACGACATAGTGCAAGTCGACACTGCCTTCCATTAACAGGAAGCAGGCATCGGCTTTTTCATCGGTGTTAAAGAGAACTTGATCCTTTTTATACTTAATTTCATCGGTGATCATTGCCACTTCGCGCAGTTGATCGTGGTCCATGAAGGAATAAAAAGGATAGCGTCTTAAAATTTCTGGAGAGACCATAGTCAAAACCTCATTTCCAAGAGAAACGACGAAGAGTATAAATTAGATTGCCTGATCCCTCGAGCCGCTCAGATCTTATTCGGCAATGAATGCTAAGGACTCAATGCGGAGATCGCGCAGGCGGTCACGGATGACTTGTGCTGCTTTTTGAGTCATTAAATATCCAAATTGATAATCCTCTTCGAAGATCCCGACAAGTTCCTGGCTCCCGATAGCAATCACTCGGCAGGGTGTAATTGCTTTTGCGCCTGCTGTGGCTTTGTAGGGAGGAATAAGGCCTGACCACCCGAAAACATCACCTGAACCCACCGTGCTAAGGACCAGGTCTCTCGTCTTAATATCGCGAGCAAACTGTTCAGAGATACTGTGTTTGACATCTCGTTCCGGCAGTTTGAAGATGATACCTACTGCTCCTTCCACGATGAGATAGAAGTGATTTAACACTTCTTCCTCATGAAAGAAGTATTGATCGGCTTCAAGGCTAAGCTCGTCCGAGATCTTGGCTAAAGTATTTATGTGGTCCCGACTCAAACCGGAAAAAAAGGGATAGCGCCGAAGCAACTCGGTTGATACCATATTTCACGCTCCAATTTGTCCTAGGTCGTTTTCTCGATATTCGCACAAGCTAGTTGGTGCATAATGGAGTCAATCCGAGTTCAGCCAACACAGCTTCTACCACTTCGGGAATAGCCGCGGCAACTGCAGGTGTTGACTCCTCGCAAAAATCGATCACATTCTCGACCTCAATCGCAAATATGCTGATCTCATTAGGCAGCGGTAACTCCATCTGCGAGCCTAATTCCAAAGCTGTAACCAATGAAGTGTCGTGGGCACAAGCACTATGCTGGGTTGGGCTGATGTTACGTAAATCGCCCAACGTCATTCGATGGACCTTACCAGGCACATTCCCATTACACCCAGTGAGAGCATCAACCAGAATCACCCGGTCGTAACCGATCATCATCTCCATCAAGCGCAAGCCGCCAACGCTGGCCTCGGTAACAGTCACATCTTCTCTATCCACCGAGGCCAATGCTCGCTCAACTTCATAGGCCACCTTCACACCTACACCATCGTCGGTGAGAATTGGGTTTCCCAGGCCAACAACTAGTGTTCTTGTCATTTTAAATATATTGGCTCAATCGCTCAATCTCATTTCCCTCCACATCGCGGATAGTTACTTCTAACGGCATTTGCCCCGGCAATGAGTGTGTTGCGCATGACATGCAGGGGTCGTAGTTACGAAAGCCCATTTCTATGGTATTTAGCAGTCCCTCAGATATGACAGTGCCTTTGGTAATCAGACTTTGTGCTGCTTTTTTGACTGACATCGCGATGGGTGCATAGTTGTTGGTGGTTCCCACAATCAGGTTGACCTTCGTCAAAATTCCATTCTCGTCTGTCTGGTAATGATGAGTCAGTGTTCCACGGGGCGCTTCCACAGAACCGATTCCTTCGGTAGGCGTATTGGTAACTACGATGCGAACGTTGGGATCGGTGATTTCGGGATCTGAAGCCAGTTCCAACATCCGTTCGGCAGCATAAAGCAGTTCGATCAGGCGAGCCCAGTGAGTCGCTAAGCGATAGTGTACGGGCGTATAACGGCCGTTTATCTTCTTGCTACCTAATGTCTCGTACATCTGCTCAAAGTGCTCCTGGGCTTTGGGAGTAGCCATTCCATCGGAGGCGTTCAAGCGGGATAAAGGAGTTGCGCAGTACACGCCACTATCTTTACCGTCCACAAATCCTTTCCAGCCCACTTCTTTCAGGTAGGGAAATTTGAGGAAAGTCCAAGGCTCTACGTGTTCGGCTACGTGTTGGGCGTAGTCTTTTGCCTCATACTTGACAAATTCACTGCCTTCCGGATCGACTACTCGAATCATCCCATCATAGAAGTTAACATGATTATTCTCATCCACCGTGCCCATGTAATAAGTTTGGTGGGTGAAAGCATCAGATAAGATCAGGTCTACATAGGCCTGGTTGGCAAGCACGACGTCGGCAAAGAGTTGGAGACTGAAAAGGGCGAAATCCACGTTTTCCTTTGCGTATCCTTCGATTTCTTGTCGTTCCTCCTCGTTAATAGCCCTACTCCAGCCACCAGGCAAACCGGCAACTGGATGGATTCCTCGCCCACCAAGCATTTTGATCACGTGGTGGTTACGCTGGCGACAGGCAATGACTTGCTTGCCAATATCCACCCCGACTTTGTGTATTACACCTAAGATATTGCGTTCCGCAGGAGGCGAATCGGGACCCAAAACAAAATCTGGACCGCCAAGTGCATAGAAGTGGACGGTGTGGTCGGTGCAATAGAAGGCCTCGTAAAACATCTCACGCAATTTTTTGACGGCCGAAGAAGGCTCGACGTCGTAGAGGACGTCCAGTGCTTTGGTAGCAGCCATGTGGTGCGCTTCTGGGCAGACGCCGCAGATACGGTTGGTAATACGAGGCATCTCCTCAGCGGGACGACCGACGCAGAATTGCTCGAATCCACGCAGTTCAGGTATCTGAAGATAGGCGTTGGCAACGTTTCCCTCCTCGTCGAGGAAAATCTCGATTTTACCGTGCCCTTCTAGACGGGTAATCGGGTCAATGGTGATTCGTTTCATTGCTATACTCCTTTTCCATTGCCGTTGAGGTTAGCGCGATGGAGCAACGAATGGGCCATGCTAAAGCGGTAGAAGGTCCCGGCCGGATCTGGGATCGTATCCACGACCGCCTCGATCTTGCGCTCGAGCTCATCTTCCTCCATAGTGGGATCGCCTGCTCCGATAACAGAGGCAATCGCCGATAGCATCTTTGCTCCCTGATCTTCTACTCCGGGCAGTGGCCCGTAACATCCACGACAGCCCATGCCGACCTGAGGACACAACGCCCCGCAGCCGGCCGCAGTGGCCGGACCCATACATACCAGTCCTTGCTCCAGTAAACATAAACCAGGTTCAGGGTTGATTTCGTATGGGCGATAGAATCGTTCGATGGACTTCTCATGTATTTCAAGCGGGCACTCCTCGCACACCGCCACCGTTCTGGCGCCTACGATGGAACCCGGTGGTGGTAATTCAGCCCCTTCTGTTAAGGCGGCTACTACCACTTGCAATACCGCCCAAATCTGGGGTGGCTCTGGGGGACAGCCGGGAATGGTATAATCCACGTCTACAACCTGGTCCAGAGATTTCACTGTATTGTAAAAGACAGGGATATCCAGTTCACCCTCTGGCACCTGATAAGTCGGCTGAGGAATGGTGCCGTCCGGGTTGTCGATCGATGGATTATCAAGGTAAACGGTATTGAAGGTAGCTTCCTTCGTGGTCAGATTCGAAAGCGCTGGTATGCACCCCTCATAGGCGCAAGAACCATAGGCCACCAGTACTTTGGACTTCTGACGCAGTAAACGGGCCATTTCTTCGTTTTCAGAAGTCCGAATAGCCCCGTTAAACAAGCATACGTCAATATATCCGTCATTGTAGTTATTCACATGCTCAATCTTGAAGTCGGCAATACAGGGGAAGAAGGCCACGTCAAAGACCGAGTCCACTGTCAAAATGTGCTCGTGGATATTTAGCACTGAGATTTCGCAGCCGCCACAAGATGCGGCCCAATACATTGCCAGCTTCGGTTTACCATTGTCTCCCATGTTCATACCTCCTCCAGCACTGGGGTGGCTTCAACCCACTGACCGTTGCCGCTAAGAACTGTTTCTTGCCAGCGCAATGGACCCAAAGCCCTCACTTGCTCGGTCATCTTATCCACCGCCTCGGCCAGAATTTTGCCTTCTGATGCTGAAGCCCATACCAATTGCACGCGCTCTTCTTCGACCCCCAGTTGGGCCAGCATGCGCTTAAGCAAAATGAAACGGCGCAGGGCTTTGATATTTCCTTCTACGTAGTGACACTCGCCAGGATGGCAGCCAGCGATCAGGACCCCGTCTGCCCCTTCCTTTAGGGCTTTGAGGACAAACTGGGGATCCACTCGGCCGCTGCACATTACCCGGATAGCGCGCATATTGGGCGCGTAATGCAGTCGTGCCGTGCCAGCCAAGTCCGCAGCCCGGTAAGAGCACCAATTGCAGAGAAAGCCAACAATTACAGGTTCAAATTGTTCACTCATACTGTCGTCTCCTTAATGCGTAAAAGCAGTTCATTATTTCCTGTGGGTGACGGTTTTTGTCTTTCACACTATTCAACTACTCTTTTACGCCGCTACTATTTCAGGTTTGCGTTCCTGCCCATTTGTCGCACGTACATCCCACAAGAGGCCTTCGATCTGGGAGAAGACCTGGTCATTGGTGAAGTGGGCCCCGTTGATGGCTGCGCTTGGGCAGGCTGCCACACAGGTGCCACATCCTTGGCATAACGCCGTGATGACCTCAGACACTTCTAGATCTTCATGGAATATGATGGCATTGTACGGACACAGGTTATTACAGATGCGGCATCCTGAGCATGCCTCTTTGTTGATACTGGCACGTACGGGTTCTACCATCACTGTTCCCAGGTTGATCAGGCCGGCAACACGCGCTGCGGCCGCAGCCCCTTGTGATACTGTGTCGGGGACGTCCTTAGGACCCTGGCAGGCACCGGCTATAAACACACCCTCAGTCATGGTCGCCACCGGATCGAGCTTTGGATGGCGCTCGACGAAAAAGCCATCAAAGTCGCATCCCATTTTGAAAAGTTGAGTGATTTCGCGGGAGTCGTGGCGAGCCTCCATCGCCGGGCTAAGAATTACCATGTCCACAGGGATCCGGCGTTGTTTACCGATTAGTGTATCTTCAACTTGAACGACGATTTTTCCCTCTTCTTGGGGAATACGAGCAACGTCGGTCACGTCGGCAACTTTGCCTCGGATAAAGTGTGTGCCTTCATTCAGCAGGCGTCGGTAGAATTCTTCGTACCCTTTTCCAGGTGTGCGCATGTCGATGTAACAATTGTAGACCTCAGTATCGGGCAACCTTTCATGGATTAAGTGGGCAAACTTCAGTGAGTACATACAGCAAACTTTGGAGCAGTACTCATTGTAGTTTTCGTCGCGGGAACCAACGCAGTGGATGATGGCCACACTCTCAGGCGCAGTCTCCATGTCTCGAAGCACGACCTGGCCATCTGTAGGACCGGAAGCGTTCACCATGCGCTCAAACTCCAGGCTGGTGAAAACGTTTGCCAGTCGCCCATAACCATATTGTGGGATCTTGCCGACATCGAATAGATCATAACCAGTCGCTACGATGATGTTGCCAACTTCGAGTTGAAGCAGTTCATCTTCCTGTTCAAAGTCAATCGAGTTGGGTTCGGTGGGGCAGAATATCTGGCAGGCCTTACATTTACCTCGTAAGAAGTAAACACAATTCTCCGTGTCGATAACCGGGTATTTCGGTACAGCCTGGGGGAAGGGACGGTAAATCACCTTGCGCTTGCCAAGACCGGCCTCGAAGACATCGTCGACGACCTTGAAAGGACATTTTTCAATGCAAATGCCACATCCCGTGCAATGCTCCTCGTCTACATAACGGGCCTTCTTGCGAACATTCACGACGAAGTTGCCCAGATAACCATCCACCTTCTCTACCTCGCTGTAGGTGAGTAAGGTGATATTAGGATGCTGGCCAACTTCCACCATTTTCGGGGTTAGAATGCAGGCCGAGCAGTCCAGCGTGGGAAAGGTCTTGTCCAATTGAGCCATATGGCCACCAATTGACGGTTCACGTTCCACCAGATATACATGATTGCCGGCGTTGGCCAGTTCCAATGCAGCGCTGATTCCGGCGATGCCTCCGCCGACAATTAGCGTGTTAGGATTAATCTCCACTGGCATCAGTTCCAATGGTTGGTGGTGGACCACTCGTTGAACGGCGCCGTTAACCAATGCTTTGGCCTTATTTGTCGCCGCTTTCTTATCATCTGTGGTCCAAGAGTCGTGTTCCCGAACGTTAGCCATCTCGAATAAGAATGGATTTAGCCCGGCCCTTTCACAAGCGCTACGAAATGTTTTCTCATGCATGTGAGGCGAGCAAGCGGCAACCACGACTCTCGTCAAGCCCTTTTCTTTGATATCTTCCTCAATCAGATCCTGTCCCAGGCTGGAGCACATAAACTTGTAATTGCGGGCAACCTCCACGTTTTCCTGTTCACCGGCCCAAACAGACACATCCTCCACGTCGATGGTTCCGGAGATATTGGTGCCACAATGGCAGATATAAACTCCAACTTTTTCACTCATAACCTATCTCCTTTCGAGGTACGACAACTATCATTCGAGTGCCACATCCCGAAGATTTCTCTGTTAAGTAATGACACTTACAGCGATAGATAAAATAGTCAATAGCTTGATAACTTTCCATAGATCACCGCTCACCAGCTCGATCGCCCACTTGCTCACTTTGAGAAAAAAGCAGCGTCGGTGCCATAGAAACTAGTTCTTTCCCAATCCCCAAACGTCCAGGGGCGACGCCCAGGGCTAAACCTAGAAGCTGCGTGAAATACATCGCCGGGATCGAGAAATCAGTCCCGTACTCTCGATTAACCTGTCTTTGGTAAACTTCCAGGTTTATATTGCACATAGGACAGATTGTCGCTATCACATCCGTGTTACGATTCGCGGCATCCTGCAGTAATTCGTATACCATGTCCAAGGCAGCTTTTCGATTCGTGATGATCAAAGAACCTCCACAGCAGCGGGTCTTAGTACCATAATCCACCGGATCAGCTCCAATCGCCGAGATTAAGCCTTCGAAGAACTGTGGATTCTCAACATCTTCATCATCTTTCTTTGGCCGGACGAGCTGACAGCCATAATAAGGCGCAACACGAAGACCTTTCAAGGGTCGGGTAACCGTTTTCTCGATTTCCTCCAACCCGACGTCATCGATGAACACCTCGATTAGATGTTTTACCTGGGTCGTTCCGTCTATATGTAGGTTGTCTGCCGCCAAAGCAAAGTTTATGTGGTCGGCCAGATCTGGATCCTCCTGGAGGTGGATATTGGTGAAGTAAGCATTCTTATAGCATCCGCTGCAGGGGGCAACAAAATCGAGGCCCTCCTTTTCAGCTAAAGCTAGGTTCCGAGCTACCAAAGTATGTGCTAGTAATTCGTCAACATGAAAGTAAGAGGTGGCACCACAACAGTTCCAATCTTCAATTTCCTGGAGATCCACCCCCAACTCGCGTGCAGTTTCGAGGGAGGATTGATGGTAGCTCAGTGCCAAGCTCTCCAGGGAACAACCTGGATAATAGGCGTATTGCTTCATGAGGGCCCTCCTACTGGAATAATCCTTTTCACCATCTGTCGTAAGTTCTCGATCCCTTTAATCTTCTTCGGAAGCATGGGTAACCGCCCCTTTAAGAATAGGGCTGAGGCAGTCCGGGCTTCCTCGATCATTCCCCTAGTACCGTACTTAGTGACATAGGTGGGAGCCAAGACGGGTTCAAAGGATCTCCCGGTTCTCATAATCATCTTCACGAAGCTTTCTGAGAACTCAGGTCCGATCAAATCTTCTTGGTACTGTTCTTTCCACATGGAGTAGCGCTTTAGCGCGTACATCAAGCCGGTAATGTCAATTCCGGCTGGACATCTTACGGTGCAATGGTAACAGGAAGAGCACGACCAGAAGGTATTGCTGTTTAGCACTTCATCCCTAAGGTTCGCACCAATCATGCCGATGAGAACACGGGGTGTATGGTCCATGAACTCGACGGCTGGGCAAGTACCAGCGCACGTTCCACACTGGATGCAGGTATTAATCGGATTCCCTTCCGCAGCGTACAAGAGATTGGATATCTCTTCACTAAATGTTAGTTCTGTTGCCATATAGGTCCTCCTATTGGCTTATCGAAAAAGTTCATCATATCCCTGTCTGTAGATACGAGGTATCCTCAACATTAGTACAGACATTTTGACCGAGATCGCCGAGACGAAACTCGCAATTCAACGTTGATTCAGCCCTAATCTGATTGCACCTTCCTTTCTTCTGCAGCTTCTAACAAGGCACTAACCCGGTCCAGGAGAAATTGCGGCTCTACTGGTTTCTCAACCAATTCATCGACAGGCACAAATCGAGGATGCACCGGCTCACCTGGGAAGAGAAAAGCAATCTGTTCCCTGATGCCTGTAATGATTAAAACTGGAATCTCCCTTAGCTTGGGGTCCTTTCTCAGCTTCCGGGCCAGCATAACCCCCTCAGCCCCCCGGCCCATCATAATGTCGAGTAACAACAAGTCAGGGGGATTGGTTTGTAATGCCTCAAAGCCATCTTTTGGGTTGTAGGCTACATCAACCTTATAGTTGGCCCCTTCTAAAATTGCTTTGATACCCGCAACAAAATCCGGGTCATCGTCAATCATCAACAGT
>Ga0209536_100011856_pt1 | contig 12723 bp, 13 predicted proteins | sample DeeMarSeWOR28_12_FD_187461 | JGI IMG/M metagenome (GOLD analysis project Ga0209536, IMG submission 187461) | Marine sediment microbial communities from White Oak River estuary, North Carolina - WOR-2-8_12 (SPAdes) (version 2) | ecosystem: Environmental > Aquatic > Marine > Intertidal zone >...
GTCGCTGGCTGTTTGATGTCATCCTCGGCCGCATGGTGCCCTACACCGGGAGTATTGCACCGCGCATTCGTGAATTGCGGCCCGGCTACGCGCGCGTGGAGTTGCGCGACCGGCGGCGTGTGCGCAATCACCTCAACTCCATCCACGCCATTGCCTTGGCCAATCTCGGAGAAGTCACCAGCGGTTTAGCCATGCTCACCGGCCTGCCGCCCAGCTCGCGCGGCATTGCGATCAGGATCTCAACCGAGTATTTCAAGAAGGCGCGCGGCCTGCTGGTGGCGGAAACGCATTGCGAGCTGCCGCAGGTTGGCAGCGAGGATATCGAACACGTGGTGCAGGCCGAGATTCGTGACAGCACGGGCGCTCTCGTGGCGCGGACCACGGCAGTCTGGCAGTTGGGGCCGGTGCCATGAGTCCGGACAATGGCAAGCTGCTCGACACGCCGTTTACCCGCCAGGTGGGCATCGAAGTGCCGATGATCTGCGGCGCCATGTATCCCTGCACCAATCCGGAACTGGTGGCGGCGGTGTCCGAGGCTGGCGGCATCGGCATTATTCAGCCCATTTCTCTCACCTATGTGTACCGGCATGATTTCCGCGAAGGTTTGCGAGGTATACGTAAAATCACATCCAAACCGATCGGCATGAACGTGCTCATCGAAAAATCATCCAAGGCGTATCACGACAAGATGGTGCGTTGGCTGGACATCGCCCTGGAAGAGGGTGTGCGCTTTATTATCACTTCGCTCGGCAAACCAGACTGGGTTGTGGAACGTGTGCACGCGGCCGGTGGCCTGGTGTACCACGATGTGACCGAGCGCAAGTGGGCGGAGAAGGGCATGGACTGCGGTGTGGATGGATTGATCGCCGTTAACAACCGCGCTGGCGGGCACGCCGGCGCGTTGAGCGCACAAGCACTTTACGACGCTCTCGCCGGCTACAAGTTGCCGCTGATTTGCGCCGGCGGCATCGGCAGCGAACAGGATTTTGTTGCCGCGCTGCAAATGGGTTATGCCGGTGTGCAAATGGGCACGCGCTTCATCGCCACGCGTGAGTGTGGTGCGAGCGAGACCTACAAGAACGCCATTGTGGCGGCGCAAGAGCAGGATATAGTTTTGAGCGAGCGCATTACCGGCGTACCGGTATCGGTGATCGCCACGCCCACGGTGCGGCGACTCGGCCTCAAGGCCGGATTCCTGGCGCGCTGGCTGCTGCGCGGGCGTAAAACCAAGCACCTGATGCGTACACTCTACACGCTACGCTCCCTGTGGCAGTTAAAGCGCGCTTCGCTGGATACTTCTGGTGACAACGACTATTGGCAGGCGGGCAAGAGCGTGGCCGGTATTCATGCCATTGAACCGGCCGGGGAGATTATCCGGCATTACGCCACGGCAGCGCGGCAGAGGTAACGGGCATACCCATGGATGACGCCATCATGCCTGGCGCGGCTTCGGGGCGGGCGAGGGCGGGAGTTATTCGTCGGTTTCGGTCCGGTTCCGGCCCAGACGCTTCGCCAGGTAAAGGGACTGATCGGCCCGGTTGATCAATGTTGTGGCGGATTCACCCGGGCGCAGGCAGGCGATGCCGGCGGAGAAGGTAGGCAGATCAATACTCGAGCCGCCGGCATCAAGGGGCTCACACCGGATGCGACGAGCCAATTTATCCATCGCCATGCGCGCATCGCCTAATAAAGATTCGGGTAACAGCAGCGCGAACTCCTCGCCGCCGTAGCGGGCCAACAGGTCGTGTTGGCGCAACTCCCCGGCCATACTCTGGGCGAAACGACGCAAGATCATGTCGCCGACGTAGTGGCCGTACTCATCGTTGATATCCTTGAAGTTGTCGATATCCAGCAGCACCAAGGCCAGGGGCTGGCTGGTACGCTGACTGCGGCTGAGCTCCTGGTCCAGACGCTGAACGAAGGCGCGCCGGTTGGGCAGATCGGTGAGTTCGTCGGTGAGGCTCAGGGCTTCTGTGTGCCGCAGCACCACAGCCAGTTCGTCCCGCTCGGTTCGCAGGGCGTCTGCTTCCGAACGCAGTGCACGATAATCCTGCACGATGGTGCGTTCGTGACAGATCGCTTCTTTCAGTAAGGCAAGTATCTCCGCGCCAGTTCGCTCCAGAATTGCGGGGTGGTTCGCTTCCTGGAGGCTGCGTTGCACGCCATCCAACAGGCGGATTGCCTTGGCCTGCATGCTGATACAGCGTTCCAGGCGGGTCGCAGGATCGGCTGCGTCCATTCCGTCAGATTGGTCGGGAGATGGTGGTTCGGCAGTCGCCAGCGCCACGGCCGTGTCTTGCCGGGGCTGTGCATACAGCAGGAATTCGCGCGGCTGCCTGTGTGCTTCATCCAACACTAGCCGGTCACCCCTTAACTCGGACAAAGAGCCTCCCCACAAACAGCTTATTATTGAGATTTTTTGCTGACCCTGAAACAGTACAGGGCGTTTCTCTCCTGCACAATCAACGAATGCTTATTTGTCTACTCCTTGAGCAGATGGGCCGACACGACAGAAATAAAAACAACGGCCAGTGCGCACATATTATTTTCTAGCTCAACAAGGAGCGGTAAGTGTGTGATGTTGTGTGTAAGCTGCATATCCCAAAGGTAATTGGATCAAGGTACTCTGCGTCGCGAAATAAAGAGCCATAAACTGTCCGCGTTGCCCCCGCCGCGCGGGCAGCCCGTATTCCCGATCTGTCTGACGGAAGCATGATGAAACAACGCCAGGGTAAATGCGCCGATACGGTCATTGTTCTCGACTTCGAGACCAGCGGCTTGTCGCCGGACATGGGTGACCGAGCCATTGAGGTCGGCGCGGTACGGCTGGAAGCGGGCAAGATCACCGATCGCTTTCAGTCACTGATGAATCCCGGATTACGGGTAAGCGGATTCATCGAAAATTACACTGGTATTACCAATCGCATGTTGCGCGCTGCGCCAACCTGTAAAACCGTGATGACCGGACTTGCCGATTTCATTGCAGACCATGATCTGGTGGCACACAACGCCTCGTTCGATCAGCGCTTTCTGGATGCAGAGTGTCGGCGTATCCGGCGACGCTATGCGGGTGTGTTTGCCTGCTCCATGCTGGCGGCACGGCGCGTGTACCCGGATGCGCCCAACCACAAACTCGGCACCCTGGTCGCCTTCAATCAACTCCCCACGAACGGCATGTTCCACCGGGCACTGGCGGATGCGGAAATGACCGCACATCTGTGGTTGGGCATGCTGAGGGATATTCGCGAAAAATATTGTATTCGACAAATCCCCTTCTCTCTCATGCAAGCCCTTACCCGTGTACCCAAGGCAGCGGCAGGCCGGTTTCTAATGCAATATGAGAAAACGGGACCGGAATGATGTTCCGCTGGGCGCACGTCTGCATGGAACACAAGGGGTACTGATGGATCACACGCAGGTCGAGAACATGGCCCTCGATCCGCTTGTAGAGGTTGGCAGTATTGTGCCGGCCTAATTCATATAGTAGGGATGAATTAGGCCGGTCGCTGCCGCCACTTACTTTCCGGGCTTGAAGTAGTGGCTGTACTTTTTTTCAAGCTGGGAAGATGTGCCTTTCCACTTCTCCGGGCCAACTGCAGACGCCAGTTCCTCGTGCATCTGGCCGATTGTGCGCAGAACCTGATCCTGCGCCCGGTTCTGGTCGGCTTCAAGCTTTAACAGGGCGGCTGTATCACGGCCGGAAGTCAGCGCCAGCATCAATTCCTGCTGGGCGCGCATGGCCGAGGCCATTTCACGCTGGGCATTGGGTTCGTAGCGGTCGAGTATCCCGCGGGCGGTTGTGAGCTGTAGCTCGCTAACCTTCTGGTCTTTCATGACATCGAGAATGGATTTCTTGCCGTGTTCTATGAACTTTGCGGCAAACCGGTCCGGGTCGGGCGCGCGCGGGGCACAGGCAATGAGTGACAGTCCAGTCAGTGCCATAAACAGCAGGACGATGCGTTTCATACGGCCTCCTTAAACTAAATTTTCAGATCGGATTGCTCAGGTGAAAGAGCAAGAATCAAGCATGAAGTCCAATCATTGGATGGCTTCGATCAGGTTCAGTTCCGCTATTTCCGATCGCGGGCTATGGCGCCATAGCCCTGAATATTCACCGGGTATTCCGGATGCGCAAAGCTTGCCTCCAGTTTCGTGTATTGAGCCGGTACTGGCGCAATGGAGTCAGTGTAAGCTAACCTGACCGCGGGTCACATGCGCAGTGGAATGTAACTCTAATGATCCGACTGGTGAAGGCAATAGAAGCCTGGGGAACCGCTGATTTCACGGATATCCTCAAGCATGAAATCGAGCAACTAAATGCCGATCAGTTACCCTTGCAGCAGGGCCTGTCCTGCACAAGTTACGTGGCCGATAGCCAGCACAAGGTGATGATCATACGTGTGTCCGAAAGCAAAGGAAGCATACAGGTAAAAGCCGGCATATTTTATTCAGGGATTATTGCCGGATGCAGTTGCGCGGATGACCCCACGCCTGTTGATGAACAGAATGAGTACTGCGAAATGCAGTTCGAGATTGATAGGCAGACAGCAGAGACAACCGTATCGTTATTGGAGAATTAATCGATTTGTTGCGAACGAAGGATCTTCTGATGAAGATCAATCAACTTGTCCGTTGCCTGTGTGCCGCGTGGCTCTGCTTCGTGACTGCCGAGATTGAGGCGAAAGACGTCACCCTTCAGCACAAGGGGCTGACACTCAATGCAAACCTTGAGCTTGCTGCAGACAGAAAGATCGCCGACGGTGTAATCCTTATCACCCACGGCGGGCTCGCGCACCGCGACATGGAGATCATTGCCTATGTCCAGAACCTGCTCGTCAAGGAGAAAGGCTACAGCACGCTCGCCATCAACCTGAGCCTCGGCCTGGACAACCGCTACGGCATGTACGACTGCATGACTACGCATCGCCATCGCAATGACGATGCCGCTGAAGAGATCGGTGTCTGGGTGGACTGGTTGAAGAGTCAGGGGGCAAAGCGCGTGGCGTTGCTTGGCCATTCACGTGGTGGCGCACAGACAGCGCTTTACGTGGCAGAGCGAGACAACGAGTTGGTGAAGGCCGTGGCGCTGATGGCGCCGGCGATACGCGAAAATACCAATGCCATCGGATACCAGCAGCGCTACGGCAAGCCGCTGGCGCCGGTGCTGGAGAAGGCACAGAAACTGGTCAAGGCGGGCAAGGGCGGTACGGTGCTTGAACACATTGATATGCTGAATTGCACCGATGTCTCGGTAACGGCGGACAGCTTCGTCTCGTATTATGGAAATGAGCTGCGTCTCGATACCCCGACCCTGATTACCAAAATACACAAACCGCTGCTTGTGGTAGTAGCCGCCAGCGACGAAGTCGTCGTCGGCCTCGAAAGGAAAGTCGCACCGCTTGTAGACGGCAAGCGTGTTCAGATGAAAATAGTGGAAGGTGCAGGCCACTTGTTTCGCGATCTCTACGCGGATGACGCGGTCGATGCGATTGATGTGTTTCTGAAGGGAACCGGATATTCGTTCTGACAGTCATTTATGGATAGATTGAACCACGTTCATACCCACGGAAATTTGCAGGCTGGTTACGCGCGCGTCAGAAATGATAGCGAAACCCTGTGCACGCCACTTGCAATCGAGGACTACGGCGTGCAGAGCATGGACGAGGTGAGCCCGCCAAAGTGGCACTTGGCGCACACCAGCTGGTTCTTCGAGACACTGCTTCTGAAACCCTTTCTATCAGGATATGAAGAGTTTCACCCCTTGTTCGCGAACCTGTTCAATTCCTACTATGAATCGCTCGGCAGCTTTCATCCGCAGGCGCGGCGCGGACAACTGTCGCGGCCGACTGTCGCCGAAGTCTATCGCTATCGTAAACATGTGGATGTACACATGGCAGCACTGCTCGCTGAGAGCGCTCATCCACAACGATCCGAGATCGAGCAACGCACCGTGCTCGGGATCAATCATGAGCAGCAGCATCAGGAGTTGCTCCTGACCGACATCAAGCACATCTTCGCCATCAACCCGTTGCGCCCGGTTTACCGCGAGCTTGCGACTGCCGCGGGAGAGGCAGCACCGTTGCACTGGATCGCCTTCAGCGGCGGTGTCCGTAGTATAGGTCACTCGGGTCCACGCTTCGCCTATGACAACGAATCACCGCACCACAAGGTCCATCTCGAAAATTACGAGCTCGCCTCACGACCGGCCACCAATGGCGAGTACATCGAGTTTATTGAGGCCGGCGGTTACCGCGAACCGGCGCACTGGCTTTCGGACGGCTGGAAGTTCGTACAACAGCACAATTGGCAGGCACCGCTCTACTGGGAGCGCCTGGAGAACAAGTGGTGGCAAATGACGCTGGCCGGCATGCGGCTCGTGGATGAGCATGCGCCCGTATGCCACGTGAGTCTTTACGAGGCTGCGGCCTACGCCCTCTGGGCGGGCGCACGCCTGCCGACCGAGGCTGAGTGGGAGATCGCCGCTCTGCCGTTGGCAGTCGCGGGCAATCTGCGTGATACGGATTTCCTGCAGCCTGTACCCGCACAGCGGATGGAACCGCTGCAGCAAATGTACGGCGACGTGTGGGAGTGGACACAGAGTGCCTACTCTCCCTACCCGGGTTACCGCGCAGCGGAAGGGCCGCTCGGTGAGTACAACGGCAAATTCATGAGTGGCCAGATCGTTCTGCGCGGTGGCTCATGCGTAACGCCGGACGATCACATCCGCGCCACCTACCGAAATTTTTTCCACCCGTGGGACCGTTGGCAGTTTTCGGGACTGCGTTTGGCGAGGGACACCCAATGACGCGCGATGTGGCGAAGAAGCGGTCTGCCGGGGCCGATCGCCTTCGATTCTATGACTTCCACCCGAAGGCGGCGGATTTCTTTGGCGAAGTTATCCTGGGACTCAGCCAGCGTCCACGGGCCATTGCCCCGAAGTTTTTTTATGACGAACGGGGCTCGCAGTTGTTCGAGGCAATCTGTCAGACATCCGAGTACTACCCCACGCGAACGGAGATATCTATCCTGACGCGCCACATCGAGGAAATTACCAGTTACCTGAGTCCTGATTGCCTGCTGGTTGAGCCAGGTAGCGGCAACAGTCAGAAGGTCCGGATACTGTTTGATGCGAATCGCCCCCGGGCGTATATACCAGTCGACATCTCCAGGGATTTTCTGCTGTGGGCGGCAAGACGCGTTGGCGCCGACTACCCGGCGCTCGATGTGCATGCGATCTGTGCGGACTACACTGCGCCATTCACGTTGCCTGCCAATCTGCCAGATGCCCACAAGGTTGTATTCTTTCCGGGATCCAGTATCGGCAATTTCACGCCGGATGAAGCCGTCGCATTCCTGGCTAACCTCGCCCGCCTGGTGGGGTCCGGTGGTGGAGTTTTGATTGGCGTGGATATCAAGAAAGACACCGCCCTGCTGAATGCAGCATACAATGATGCACAGGGGCTTACTGCCGACTTCAACCTCAATCTGCTGACTCGCATCAACCGCAAGCTCGGCGCGGATTTTGATGCAACCAAATTCCGGCATCATGCGTTCTATGATGCGGCGGCGGGACGTGTCGAGATGCGTATTGTGAGCAATGACACGCAAGTCGTCTGCATCGCCGGACGACAGTTCGAGTTCAAGGAAAACGACGGGATTACAACCGAGTATTCATACAAATACACGATTGCCGAGTTTCAGGCGCTGTCGGCGCGTGCCGGATTTTCGTCCATCAAGGCGTGGACCGATACCGACGGGTTGTTCAGCGTCCATTACCTCGAAGCCACCTAAGACCGTGACGCACTCTTGCCGGCATTTGAACCGCATGGGTCGCGGGTTGGCCAACATACCGGCTGATCATGCTGTGTCCAGAGATACGGATAAAACAGGGTACGGAGCAGTGGAATACAGGCGTTGACGGCGAGCGGTCTGGAAAAACAGCAACAAACGCAACATCAAGGATTTGGTATTTTAAGATTGTGATCGATGGGAAACCTGGCACGCAGGATAGTTGTATCGATTTTCACGTTTCGAGTATGTATGAATGACCCATGAATGATCAGAAAGAAACGGAGATCGTTTGTCCATATTGTGGAGAACGTATTGAATTGTTGATCGATTGCTCCGTCGACGTGCAGGATTACATCGAAGACTGTCAGGTTTGTTGCAGGCCGATGAATCTCCACGTGACGGTCGATGATGAAGGTCTGGCGCAGGTCGAAGTGCGTCGTGAAGACGACTAGCACTCATCTGCCGGTTACTGAATAGACAAGTTGACCAGACTCGCGAACAATGCGTCTTCCGGAATGGCCGGAACGCAAGGAGTGTGCATGTCACAGAAACGTCCTATTGTCGCGTTGACCGGTTCTACCGGGGCCGGACTTTCGACCGTCCGGCACGCGTTCAAGACTATTTTTCGGCGGCTCAAGGTCAAGGCCGCCATTGTTCACGGCGACGCGTTTCGCCGCTATACCGAAGCCGAATTTGCCGCACAGCTCGTCGCGGCACGCGCCAGCGGCCGGAACCTCTCATGGCTCGGTCCGGAATGTAACCATTTCGCCAAGCTTGAGGATCTCTTCAAGACCTATTCCGAAACCGGCAGCGGCATGGTGCGCGATTATGCACACAATGCAGAGCGCGCCGCCACACTCGGCGTGGCAGTAGGCGAGTTCACCGCGTGGCAGCCGCTCGCGGCCGGCAGCGACCTGTTGTTTTACGAGGGGCAACACGGCGGGGTCGTGGCGCAGACATGGACCCGACGCCAGGTGGATGTGCGTCACTTTCCAGCCGGAGTCGATCGGCGCGTCAATGCCCGGGGCATTGATGTGGCGCAACATGTCGATTTGCTGATTGGCGTGGTGCCGGCGATAAACCTTGAATGGATCCAGAAGATCCACCGCGATTGTGCACATGGCCAGTGTACGCCGGAAGATACGGTGAAAATTATCCTGCGCCGCATGGACGACTACATCCACTACATCGTGCCGCAGTTTGGTGTAACCGATATCAACATCCAGCGTATCCCACTGGTGGACACCTCCAACCCGTTTATAGCACGCGATGTACCGACGGAAAGCGAATGTGCCTTTGTCGTGCATTTTCGCGATCGCGAACGACACGACTTTATCGACTTGCTGCGTCGTATACCCGGTGCGCAGATGACGCGCGCGACGACCATGTTGATCCCCGGCGGCGCACTCAGCCACGCCCTGGAAGACATCTGTGCCCCGATACTGGCGGGTCTTCTTGAGAAGCGAGGCGCAATAATTCAGTAACAATGGATCAGGTTGGTGTAGTCGGATTCAACGCGGATTCTTTTTTACGATGTTCCATGAGATGCGCGCGCAAATCGACGCCAATTTTAAGGCCGATCAGTAGCAGCAGGGCCCAGAGCGGGGAATTGAATAGATGAACCAACAAGCCACCGAAAATGATGGTCACTTGCAGTATGACGACACGGTTGTACGGCGCGTGCATCAGGGTTTCGGGACGAGCGGTCTGAAATTCACGCTGGCCAAGATAGTTCCAGAAAAACGAGAACAAGTGACTGGCGGCGAGTGCAGTAATGCCGGGCCACAGAGAATACTTCGTGATCGCATACCGCGCGGCATCCATTGTCCACAGGCCATCAATGAGCGCCTTGTACGGTTCTCCACCGAACATGGAAAACACAATCAGGCCATGAATGGCGGTAAACAGTCCATAGTGGACAGTGAAGAACATGGCCAGAAAGAACTTTCTGGTCCATCGTGCCGAGCCGGCTGGGCTGGCAAACAGAATCCGCAGAATGTTGAGCACACCGATAACGACGTTCTCCAACCAGAACAGTACCATCATCGGTAACACGGGCCAGTCGAGCACCAGCACGCCATAGAGCGGCAGCAGGTTGGCGGTGATCAGTACCAGGGCTGTCGGCGTGATCTGGCCCGCGCGGATGGCACCAGCGATTCGGTGTAATTTGCTGAAAAGCGAATGTTGTTGTGGTCCGCTAAACATTGTGTTTACAGAGACAATCAGCCGGGTTACGTCCATGCGCTCCAAGCAACAGGACCATGGCAAATGCAATCGGCATCATGATGAAAATCGCCCAGTCCCTGCGCAGCAAAAAAACCGGAATCGAATCCGGTGTTGATGAAGATAATGACGCCGATCATAAGAAACGCCAGAATTGCGGACATGGTGAAGGTGGATTCCCGGAAAAAAGCACGCTACTTGGCGAACAGGGAAGCTCCGTGAAACAATCGAACAAATGGTATCAGGCAGGTGAAGGGTTAGCGAACCGTGTCTGTTTCTCTTCGTGCCTCTGCGTATCTGTATTGCGTACGGCGCAGGCCATGTGAATCGAATGTTAGACCTCGATACGTTGGGTTGGCAGCCTTTCTTCCAGCAGCAACTCGACACAAACGAGCTCGTCGCGTGTTATCCGGCACGCATTGCCCAAATCCATCGCAATCACTGTGTTATCTGGAGCGAGCGGGGCGAGCAGCGCCTTGATGTCGGAGTGTTTCCCGACCCCGGGAACCTGGCGGTCGGCGACTGGTTGCTGATGCCGGCTGTGGGTGACCGTCCGGTGCGCATGCTTGCGCGTCAGACCAAGCTGGCCCGCAAGGTATCCGGCCACGGGACTGATGAGCAACTGATCGCCGCAAACGTCGATACCCTGTTTATTGTCACCTCCTGCAACGAAGACTTTAACCTCGCGCGCATGGAGCGCTACCTGGCGCTCGCTTCTGGTGCAGGGGTGACGCCGGTCATTGTCCTGACCAAGGTCGATCTGGTAGATGAAGTGAGCCCATTCACAACGGCGGCCCGCCAACTACACCCGGATGTGGCCATCGAGTGTGTTGACGCGCGCAATGCCGCGCAGTTAGCGCGTCTGCGACCGTGGTGTACGACCGGGAAAACTGTTGCCCTGGTGGGCTCCTCGGGCGTAGGCAAATCAACCTTGATCAACAACCTGGCCGAGGCACAGCAAGCCACCGCTGCGGTGCGTTCCGGGGACAGCAAAGGCCGGCACACCACAACGTCCCGCTCCCTGCATCCCCTCAAGGATGGAGGCATGCTGGTGGATACACCCGGCATGCGTGAGTTCCAGCTTGCGGCGGGTGCACAGAACATCGAGGATGCATTCACAGAGGTGGGTGCGCTGCTCGGGCGCTGCAAGTTCAACGACTGCCGTCATCAGGGTGAAGCGGGTTGCGCAATACAGGCAGCAATTGAATCCGGTGTCCTGGATGCCAGACGCTGGCAGAGCTATCTGACCCTGCGCGCTGAACAACTGAACGCGAGCCCGTCGTCCGCGGCCAAGGTCAGCAATGCGCGCAGTGCCGGGCCGCGTCGAAAGCCGGTGCGCAAAGGACCCAGGCCACCCAGACAAACGGACGAGGATGAACAAGAGTAGGGCGGTGTAGTGCCGCGTGACTCGCCGAATGGATCGTATGGTCGATCAGTCGGTTACGTTACCACGTTCTGAAAAAGAAGAAAAAATCATTCTATACAGCTTGAAAAATATCTTGTCAGAGCGCAGATTTTCATAACGATTCGAAAATGTTTTTGTGCCAAGAAGCCAGGGCACTCATGAAAATGTGAGATCACTCGACGATATGAGCGAAGCTATTCTCCAGCGAAACGCGGAACTGCCTGAACATAGTGCCGGCATTCGGATGGACAAGGAGTTGCTCAAGGCAACAGGGCCGTTCTCGGCAGAGTCCGTACCGACGAGTTGGCGCCAGGTAAGCATGACCTTTATTCTCCTGATTGCCGCCCTGACCGGGGCAGGGTTGGCGCCTTGGTGGCCGCTGCGCGCGGTGCTGTCCATTCTCGGGGCGCTGCTGATGGTGCGTGCATTTATTACCTATCACGACTACATGCATGGGGCGATACTGAGCCATTCGCGCCTGGCATGGTTGATCTTCCATGCCTATGCGGCATTCGGTCTCACACCAGCCCGTTCCTGGAAGAAGAGCCACAACTATCATCACGGCCATGTCGGACAGCTTTCCAGTGCAAGCATCGGCGCATTCCCGATAATCACCGCCCGGATGTGGCGCCAGGCCTCGCTCGCGGAACGCGCCCGCTACCGTATGGAGCGGCACCCGCTCACGGTGCTGACCGGTTATGCCACGATTTTTTTCTTCAACATCTGTCTGTTGCCGCTGCTGCGCGATCCGGTGCGGCACTGGGATTCGGCTCTGTCACTGCTGGCGCACGGTGGTCTGATTGCCGTCCTGTGGGTATTCGGCGGATTCGATGTTGCCTTCTTCGTTGTGTTACTGCCGATGTTTATTGCCGCTGCCCTCGGCAGCTACCTGTTTTTCGCCCAACATAGCTTCAAGCGCATGATCATCCTCTCACCTGAAGTGTGGACGTTCTATCGGGCGGCGCTGGTATCCTCGAGCTATATGCGGCTCAACAGAATCATGCAATGGTTCACCGGCAACATCGGTTATCATCACATTCACCACCTCAATGTGCGCATACCTTTCTATCGTCTGCCCGAGGCAATGGCGGCTATCCCCGAACTCCAGTCGCCGGTGACCACATCTCTGACCCCGCATGAAATCGTCGATTGCTTTCGAGCCAGTCTCTGGGATGAAGACCGGCAACGCATGGTTTCGTATCGTGAGGCAAGTCAGGCCAGCCAATAGAAAGCACCGCGCAGTCTATTACCGATGCGGCTCGTTGATTAACGGAATATTCTTGTAGTGACCTGAAGAACTTCAC
>Ga0209536_100011858_pt1 | contig 12721 bp, 11 predicted proteins | sample DeeMarSeWOR28_12_FD_187461 | JGI IMG/M metagenome (GOLD analysis project Ga0209536, IMG submission 187461) | Marine sediment microbial communities from White Oak River estuary, North Carolina - WOR-2-8_12 (SPAdes) (version 2) | ecosystem: Environmental > Aquatic > Marine > Intertidal zone >...
GGCTGCCGGCGGGATATCAGGTCCTCCCATAAACAGGGCTCCCCTGGAGCCGGAGAATAATTCCCTGAACTGTCCGCTTGCATCATTTTCCCCGAATATATTGCCGGGTCCCAGTTCCCCTTCTATTTTCCTCAGACTGAACAGGGAACTCTCCGTGGTGTCGAGATAGGCCATCGACTCGCTGTAATCATAGGTCTCACCTGCGTGATAAACCCCCAGTACATGATAACCCTCCAGATTGAATAAACCCTCTTCTTCCAGATTCCCGATCACTTCAAGGTTATAGGCAGTCGGATGGAAGAGCAGGACAGTATCCTGTCCGTTAACTGATCCCAGTGTGGCAATGAACAGGATCAGGATGAAGATGCTTGTGCGGGATTTCATGGATTAAGTTATGGGCTTATTTAAGGATGGTGGAAAGCAGTTGTATAAACTGATTCAAATTGTCACGGGTTTCGTCATCAAGGGTCTTGAAACTCACATTTTTATTCTCAATCTCCTGCAGGAAATTGGAAGCAAGAATGACCCTGGAATAATTATTGTCAATAAGGTATTCCGAGTTTTTAACTGTGATCCCCTCCCGCACCTTTACCACGTGTTTTTTAAAATCGATGGTGGAAAATAAATCTTCTGCATCCGGATAATCCTCCAGGAAGAGCATTTGTTTCTTGGCCAGGTCTATCTTGTTGTCATACTGCTCCTTCATGAGTTTCTCATGTACCAGCCGCTCTTCTGAATTCCCGAAGCTCAGGATCACATAGTCGATGCCCCAGCCCATCAGGATATTCACCATCATGGGTACGCTTTCTGCCCCTGAGGCAGGCAGGAAATAGCATTCTTTTTCAAAACCCGTAAGTGCTACAAATGCCTTGAGGAAATAATAGGTGGCCAGGTCCTTCACAATAACATTGTTGAAGGATTTAATGATTTCCTGCTGGTTCAGCCTTGCACCCATGGTCGAATAAATGGGGGAGAGGGTGTCGGCAGTGGCCGACTTCAGCGACCGGGCACTGTAAACCAGCGTTTCACTTTTCATATCATCCTCAATGGCCCGTTGAACCGCCAGGATTCTGTATAATTTATTTACATCTATCAGGTGGGGTGAATGGGTCGTATAGATGATCTGGATCTGCTCTTTAATATCGTCAAATACTTTCAATACATCTTCCTGTGCCCGGGCATGCAGGCTCACTGCGGGTTCATCGATGAGCAGGAGCTTGTTGTGTTTGCTTTTATCCATGGCGGTGGCCTTAAGCTCCAGGAAAAAGGACAGAAACCATCTGACCCCCCGGCTTCGTTGTTTGGGATAGAGCCTTTCCTGCTCATCCTTGATCCAGAACTCTATAAAGGGTTTTCCACTTTTTTCAGGATTGGTGTGGTCGTAGTGGGATAATTCAAAATTAATTTTGATCTTATTGTTCTTTCCCACATTCTGTCTCCAGAAATCCTGGAAATTCAGGGTGAGTTCCCCATTCAGGTTTTCAATTTTCTGCTTCAGGATCCTGCTGGAGGGTTGCTGGAAAAAGGAATACTCCAGTCCGGTAATGGTCAGAAAATTTATGGCAGCCTTATAACCTTCTGCGCGCTTGTTTGCCCGGATAATGTCTTCCAGGTCGATGCGGTTGGGGAGAAGTGATGAGAAATCCTCGAACAATTCGAAATCGGGGACGATCTTGAAGATTTCTTCTGCAAGTTCCCTGGAACTGTAAAATTCCTTCATGTTTTCCACCTCCGACCTTGCGCCTTTCAGGGCCTTGTCAACGGAAATGCCCTCGAACACATGTTCCAGTGCCAGCAGGTGAATGCGTTCCTCATCATTAAGAAGCTCGATCTCTTCCTTATACTTATCAATATCGGTCCTGCTGATTTCCTCCTTGATCTCGGCTGCCCGCTGTTCCTTTTCTGAAGGATACATCCCGGTCATCTGGAGCAGTAGTTTAAGCTGTTCCTGGGCTTCTGACAGGGCATTCTTTTTGGTGACTATCTCCTCCCGGATCTCCTGCAGTTTCCTGCTCATTTCACCTTTTTCATTCAGGGCTTCAAGGACATCCCTCTTTTCTTCTTTCTTGGAATTCTTTATATCCAGGGTTTCTTTCAGCTTCCTGAACATTTCCTCCTCCAGGTCCAGCTCCTTCTTGAGCTCATCTTTGCGTGTCTTTGCCGGAAACTTCCTGATGGTCCGCTTGATCTCGTTCATTCTTAACCTGACTGTTTCCAGTTTCTCGGCGGTCCATTCGGCCTCTTCATCTAATTTATTGAGCTTTTTCGATGCGCTGGCAATATCCCGGTTCAGGTTCTCCAGGTTTTCCTGGACCTGGATCTCCCTCTTTTTTAAGTGGTCATGGATCTCATTAAAGACTTCCTGTATTTCATCGCCCATCTCCATCTGTGAATCCATTTCATCCACCCATCTTCTGGTGAGGGAAACAGTTTCCACCGAACTGAGCAGTTTCCGGATCTCCGGATTCAGTCTCCTTTTATCAAGGTGGTTCTCTATTTCGGCAAAATCAAAGTTGAAGGTACAGGTAACCACCGGAAGGGAGAGGTCGCTTCTTAGCATATCTTCAATCAGCTTCCCGTCATGAAAGGCTTTCAGGGCTTCCAGGATGGAAGTTTTACCCGATTCATTCTGACCGATAAGACTTGTAATGTTGTCGTGAGCAAGGGTATGCCAGCCCGTATCCACAATGGATCTGAAATTCTGAATTCTGAAAGAAACCAGTTTCATCGTTCCGCTTTATATGAATCTTATCCCGAACACCAGTATATCGTCCACCTGGGGCTCACCACCCTTCCAATCAGACATTACCCTGTCCAGTTCATTTCGTTGCTCCTCCATCGACATATCGGATATCCTGATCAGCAATTCTCTCAGGGGCCCGTATTTGAATTTCTTATTCTCCGGCCCGCCGAACTGATCGGGATATCCATCCGAAAATAGGTATACGATATCGCCCGGTTTAAGTTGCAGTGTATGGCTGGTAAATGAATTTTCCTCAATTGCATCAATGCCCACCGGCATTTTATCCGGCTTAATTTCGGTAAGCACCTTTTTACGGATATGGTAAAGCGGGTTATTGGCTCCCGAAAACTGCAGCTCGCCGGACCTGGGATGGAACACACAGAGGGCCATATCCATGGCATCCTTATTCTCAAGTTCATAGCCCTTCTGGTGCAATGCTTTCATTACCCGTTCACGTAAGAGGTTAAGGATCCTTGCAGAGCGGATCGTACCCCTGATGCTCAGGATCTCGTTGAGGAAGGATATGCCCATGATGCTCATGAGTGCCCCGGGAACACCATGCCCCGTGCAATCGCCCACTGCCACGACAATGTAATCTTCCTTGCGTGAGCAATAATAGAAGTCCCCGCTTACAATATCCCTCGGTTGATGGAAGATGAAAAACTCCTTGAATAAATTCTCCATATATTTCTGATCCGGCAGCACAGCCCGCTGAATGAAGCTGGCATACTTCAGGCTTGCCATCAGTTCCCTTCGTTGTTCAAGCAGCTTTTCCCTTGTAAATGTTATTTCTTTCAAGCTCTAAAAATAAATAATTCTTTTCTCCCGGGACTACTCTGCCAGGCGCAGATCGAAAATGCCACCTTTAACAATGTAGCAATAGGAACCACATTCTTCATTGGCATTATAGATAGTCATCTTATCAGAATCAAAAGCTTCGATAATCTTATTACCGGAACGATAGGTGGCACGGACCGTGTATCTGCTGTTCATTTTCGAATATAGATAAAACTCCTCGGTGGTGGCCGTATCCTGCCAGTCGATCACTCCGTCTTCGTAATCGCCCAGGTAAAAGGTAAGGGGTACCGAATCATTCTCCGCATTGATGGTCAGGTTGACGATCAGATTTGCACTATCCGGCTTGTTGCCGAAGCAGTCGGCACAATCGATGGTCAGCATCCAGTCTTCGGGTTCACATGACATGAACTTGCCAGAAAGTATAATTAGTATACCAGCTGCTGTCAGCCTAATAAGTGATCTCTTTCCAGAGGTTCCCATTTTTCTTCTTAATGATTCTTAGAAATAGTGTTATATTGATTTTCCATGGCCCCTCCAGGAGTGTCCCGTAGCCATATCGTTCAGCACCGGCTTTAATACCTGCTATATTGCCCTTCAGGTAGAGCCCGGCCGACAGGGCCAGGGAGAGCTTGACCTTCTCGTATTCACTCACTCCTCTGTAACTGGGCATGGATAACATGCCGTACAAGCCACCGTAGGCACCATACTGCAAACCGGCCCGGTCGCTGAGGAAGCCAAAATTCTTCCCCCCTCCAAGGGTCCATACCCAACGGGTCTCCCGGTACTGGTGGATCAGTTCATCATCGATTTCCAGCTGAACTTTCTTTAATATGGGACGGAAATCCACCCCGCTTTCAGCAAAGAAACCAAACTTCTGGTCCACCAGCAGGAAACGGACCTGCATCATGTGCTCTTTGCTGTTGAACGAATTGCCCCATGTCAGGTTGAATTCTGAGAACCTGGGCAGGGGGGTACTCTGGGCCCCGGCATCCTTCAGAAGCCTGGCCATTTTTACATTTCCCTGCCTGCGGGCAAGATCATAAAGATTCTCGCCAGCCTGGATATTATGATTTACATTGGCACCGCTGTCCACAAGAAGTCTGGCAACACTGTCCCGGCTGAAAAATACGGCATGAGCAAGCGGGGTAAAGTTCTTTTTATTGACCTCTTCCAGTCCGGCCCCTCTTTCTATGAGCAGCTGAGTCATGGGCAGATTCCCCTGCTGTGCAGCTATCATCAGCGGGGTATTATCCTGATTGTCGGCTCCATCCGGATCTAGTCCGTTCTGCAGCAGCACGTCGGATGTTTCCAGATTACCGAAAAACACGGCGGTCATCAGTGCCGCATTGCCGTCCTTGTCCCTGATGCTGTCGGAGGCCCCGTAGAAAAGCAGCAGATCTGCAATCTCATAGTCATTGAGTGCCGCTGCATAGAGCAGGGGCGATCCCTGGTATATGTCACGATGGTTGGGATCAGCCCCTTTTTCCAGCAGGAAATGTGCCACATCAAAGTGGCCGTTGAGCACCGCAATCAGAAGGGGTGTAGTTTCCTCAATATATGTCAGTTCGGGATCGGCACCATTTAATACAAGCATCTTTACCAGCAGTAAGTCACCACTTTCCGCAGCAAACATTAACGCTGTCATTCCCCCGTCAGCCTTTGCGTTGGGATCGGCTCCCCGTTTAAGGAGCAACATAAGTGATTCCGGCTTGCCTTTTAATACGGATTCGACCAGGTTCCAGTCGTCCTGACCAGCCCTGAAATAGGAAGTGTCAAGGGGCACCTGTACTGTATCTTCCTGGGCATAGGCGGATAATCCGCTGAGGGCGATCACCAATGCTCCAGCCAGTAATATGATCCTTTTCCTATCCACCCGATCGTTTCACTTTGAATCCTTTGTCCTGCAACAGTTTTGTCACCCGCTCCCTGAAATCGCCCTGTATGAGTATTTGTGTTTCAACAACGGATCCACCCACCCCGCAATTGCTCTTTATTTCCCTGGCAAGGTCCTTAAGATCCTGGGTATCCCCCACAAAGCCTTCCACCAGGGTAACCTTTTTTCCTTTTCGGTTTCTTTTATCCAGGCTCACATACAATTGTTGCTGCCGGGGTTCAGGAGTTTCCACCTTCTCTTCTTCGCCCGTGTCAAATTGAAAATCCGGATTGGTAGAGTATACCATTCCCAGACGCTTCTTCCAGTCATTATCCATAACAATGCTGTACTGATTGCAGCGTAAATATCTGAATTTATTCCTTAATTAGTTGCCCAGCTCAAGCTGATTTCTTACCAGGTTGAAGTAGTGCCCTTTTTTTGCAATAAGGTTGTTGTGTTTGCCCTGTTCTACGATCCTCCCCTGATCCAGCACTATAATCTGATCCGCATCCTTCACCGTGCTCAGGCGATGGGCCACGATCAATACGGTCTTGCCCCTGAACACCAGCTGAAGATTCTCCATTATACGTCTTTCATTGTTGGCATCCAGGGCACTGGTACCCTCGTCCAGGAAGAGGAAGGCAGGATTTTTATAAATGGCTCTGGCAATAAGGATCCGCTGTTCCTCACCTCCACTGAGGGTGAGTCCTTCCTGACCGACCACGGTATTGTATCCCAGGGGCAGGCGGTCGATGAAATCATCAATACAGGCCATTTTTGCCGCATACATCAACTGTTCCGTATTGATGTCCTGTTCGCCCAGTGCTATATTGCTGGCAATGGTGTCCGAAAAGATAAAACCATCCTGCATGACAACACCGCAATGCTTTCTCCAGAGGTCCGGTGATATCATTTGCAAGTTCATATCCCCTGCCCGGATATCTCCATTGCCCGGTGGATAAAATCCCAGTAACAGTTTAACAAGCGTGGTCTTTCCACTGCCGCTTACCCCGACCAGTGCAGTAACGCTATCTTTTTCCAGGTTCATACTGATATCTTCAAGCACCTTCCGTTGAATGGCCCCGGGATAGGAAAATTCAAGCTTACTGACGGTGAGCTTCTCCAGGGCAGGAAGAACCGTGACCCCTGTATCGCGCTGGAATTCATCTTCAGTATCATGAATCTCCCCGAAGCGTTCCAGACTGATCTTGGCATCCTGGGCGCGGTGGAAGAAGGATATCATCTGTTCAATGGGTCCGTTCAGCTGTCCCAGTATATACGAGATCGCCAGCAGGGTACCCAGGGTAAGGTTCCCGTTAAGAACAGCTATGGCAGCGGTCACATTGATAAGGATATTCTTGGTTTCATTGATGAATACACCGCCAGCTTCCTGGTACTGGTTGAGCGACAATGATTTCATGTTGATCCTGAACAGCCCTGCCTGGATCTCCTTCCAATCCCATTGCTTGTAGCGTTCCGCGTTATTCAGCTTAATCTCCCTGATCCCGTGGATGATCTGTATCAATTTGCTCTGGTTTTCGGCCATCTTGGAGAAGTATTTCTGGTCCAGGATTCTCCTGCGCTTCATAAATACATTGATCCAGATGAAATAGAGCAGGGCTCCGGCCAGGAATATGAGGAGGATCTTCAGACTGTAGATGGCCAGGATGATGGCGAAGACCACCAGGTTGAACATGGAGAAGAGTATGGTAAGCGAAGAGGTGGTCATGAAGGTTTCGATCCTTCTGTGGTCACCAATACGCTGCAGGATATCTCCAGTGAGTTTGGTATCGAAAAAGCCCACAGGGAGCTTCATCAGCTTGCCGAGAAAATCTGAAATCAGGCTGATATTCACACGTGCACTCAGGTGCAGCAGGATCCATCTTCGGATAAAATCGATTCCCATCTGGGACAGGATCAACACGAACTGGAAAAGCAAAACCAGGTAAATAAATGGAAGATCCTGATTGGTTATACCGACATCGACCATGGACTGGAACAGGAAGGGGAGCAGGAACTGGATGATGCTTCCCAGGAGCAGACCCAGTACAAGGTGGTATACATAGCGCCGGTACGGGGCCAGGTAACGAAGCAGGTAGCGGAATCCACTTTTTTTCACCGGTTCGTCTTCCTGGTTCAGAAAGTCGGGAGTGGGTTGAAGCAAGAGCACCGATCCTTTGGCTTCTCCGTCCTGACGCGTACTGATCCACGATTTCAGAAATTCCTCCCTGGAATAAACCGTGTGCCCGAATGCCGGATCAGCCACATACACCTTATCCCTGCGGATCCGGTAAACCACGACAAAATGTTTCTGTTGCCAGTGGACAATGACTGGCAAAGGGGCCTCTACCTTAAGCCTTTCCCAGGTAAGGGAAACCCCCATGGTCTGCATTCCAATATCTTCGGCAGCTTTTGCAATCCCAAGCATGCTTACCCCTTCCCTGGTCAGGTGCGATTTATCCCGGAGGGTCTGAAGCGTAAAGTGTTTTCCATAGTAACGGGCCACCATTCTCAAACAGGTGGGGCCGCAGTCCATGGCATCAAGTTGCTTGTAGAAAGGGAATGAGGGCATATATCAGACAACTTATGCCCCCTAAATTAAGAATTATTTTAACAATACCTTTTCCAGTTTCACCGCAGCCGATTGGTAGGGCCCGTCCTGTTCTTTCAATGTTTGCAGCATTTTCAGGGCTTCATCCCGCCGGTCCGATTTAATAAGAGCCAGGGCGGAATACCAGTTTATGCATTGGTCCATCAGGTCCGCGGGAATAGAGGCTTCCTGCCCGATTAGCTCCAGCACCTCCTTTTGCCTGTCCAGTTCCATTGCAGACAGAAGGTAAAATAAGCGGATCAGCCTGTTGTTCTCATCCTCAGCCAAACGTACGCTTAACAGGTCCATGGCTCTGTCAAAATTCCCATTTATGTAATGCTTGATCCCGGGCTCTATCTCACCCCGGGTTTCCTGGTAGCAGGCCAGCACAAAGGGATCCTTTTCCGGATGATGGTACCTGGAAAATAAGCGCTCATTCCCTGGCCGGCTGAAGAACAATATCAATATGATTGCCAGCAGGCCTGCAATGGCAGGTGGGAGGTACCATGGCCCAAGGGGGGGCTTTCGGGAAAGGGAATGGGGCTTGTCTTGACCCATGGCCCCCGCAAGTTTTGCTTCGAAGGCTTCCTGGTCCCGCTGCTGAAGCTGACTGCGAATTAAATGGTAGGCTGCCGATTGTTCCTCGTAAGCCTTTTTTAGTTCAGCATTGGATTCCAGTTCCTCCTCAAAGGCCCGGGATTCCTCCCGGCTGAGTTCACCGGACAAATATTTAATAATAAGATCAACGTAGCTCATTTTTCAGACGTTTAAATAGGGGGTCATTCACAATCCTGTTAATCAGGCTCTTCTTGCAGCGGTACTTCCTGTCTGCCGTGTGATGCAGATCCTTGTAATTCATGGCAGCGCGGATGTCCTCGACACTGAAATTGTTGAAATACATGGACAGGATCTTCTGGCAATCCTTGCTCAAGGAATCAAAATGCTTGTTAAACAGATCGGTCAGGTGATCTTGCAGAAGGGGATCAACGGCAGGACCCGGATCATGCACCTCCAGGGGCCGGTGACGAAGTTTCTCTGCGCGCTGCATTACTTTTTTACGTTCCTGCATCCAGATATTTTTGCAGATGGCATAGAGGTAGGTGCCGAACTTACAGCTAAGTTCCAGCTCATTTGCCCTGATTCTCTTGTAAATAATGATCATGGCATCCTGGAAAATATCCCGGGCCTGCTCCCTGGATCCCTGGTTGTGGGTGATATACCCTTCAATGACGGGATAGTGGTATTCGTAAACATGCCTCAGGATGGAGGAATCATGGTTCCGGATACCTCTGATCAGATCGCTGTTGGAAGGAAGTCTCATTTATCCGCTGCCATAAAAAAAGCAGGTGATGCAAAATCACCTGCCTGAATGGTGGTAGTTTTAGTTAGCAAGTGGAAAAGAGATTTATCTTTTCCAGAAGCACTGGTTACAAATATATGCGAATTATTATTTAACACCGGCCCAAATCTATGTTTGAAAACACATACACCAGTGAATGTGCCCAGCGGGCCCCATATCAGCGTGTCAGGCCGGATATTTTTATTGCGTCTAAAATGGGAGCGTTGAAAGATCCACATTTCCCCCGGAGAGTATGACCCCCACCTTCCGGTTCTTAAACTCGGTACTGTTCCTGAACATGGCTGCAACGGCTACTGCACTGGATGGTTCGATGACAATTTTCATCCGCTCCCAGATGAATTTCATGGCCTCAATAATTTCATTCTCTTCCACCCGTATGATCTTGCTTACCAGTTTCCTGATAATTGGAAAGTTCTGGTCTCCCAGCTGTGTTTTCAGTCCGTCTGCAATGGTCTTGGGATTAATGCTGGGCTGGATCTTACCTGTTTTGAGGGACAGGTAGGCATCATCGGCACCGAAAGGTTCTGCACCGATGGTTTCGATATAGTAGTGCAGATGATTTACTGCCAGGGCTGTACCGGCCAGCAATCCTCCGCCTCCCACCGGGGCAATGACCACATCCAGTTGCTCCGCCTGTTTGGCAAGTTCCATTACGGCAGTTGCATTTCCCAGGATGACATTCATATCGTTGGAAGGGTGGATAAAGGTTGCTCCTATTTTCTTCCGGAAGGCCTCCATGGTGGTTTCCCGGCTTTTCAGGGTGGGCTCGCAATCAATGATCTGTGCACCATATCCCGCCACTGCATCACGTTTAACGGCGGGGACATTGTTAGGCATTACAATATATGCCTTGGTATTCAATGAATTTGCTGCAAGAGCCAGTGCTGCTGCAAAATTCCCCGAAGAATGGGTGATCACACCCCTGGCCCGTTCATCTTCCGACAGCTGGAGAATGGCATTGCATGCCCCCCTGATTTTAAAGGCTCCTGACCGCTGGAAGTTTTCGCATTTGAAATAGACAGTGGCTTTTAGCATCCTGTCAATGGTGGTTGAAGTAAGCACGGGGGTATTGTGGACATGAGGGGCTACTCTTTTGACAGCTGCCTGAACCTCTTTTAGCGCAGGGATCATAGCTAGACAGTTTAATGAATAATACCTTTATCCATAAATATATGGTACTTTCAGGAAAAAGAAAAAAATTACCTGCCAAAGCGGTACCTGATGGAAAGTCCGAAATCCAGAAAATCGGGTTCCAGATCAGCGTAGATATTGAGCATGGGCTTCCAGTCAATACTGAAGGCAAGAGGCAGGTCCCTGAGGGTATACTCCATGCCTGCCACGGCAGCCAGCCCCACGGAAACCTCCTCGTCCCAATCTCCTCCAAAAGCCCCGCCACCCAGGTAAACAAAGGTTCTTGAATTCTTTTGAAAGGGCTCCAGATGGTATTCGAAGGGTGCTCCCAGGTTAAAACCATGCCTGTTATACATGAAACCCACTTCGAAGGCTGACATTCTGTGCAGCATGAATCCCTTGTAGGTGATTCCGCTTGAGTACCCGGCTCTGATACCGGCTGAATGCCTGTAGGGCTGGGCATCCAGATCGTTCCGCCCCACGGCCAGAAAAACTGCCACCATGAATATGATCCTGGCAATAACTTTCATCCCTTTCATCATTATCTGCGGTTTAAGTCATTTTCAAGCAATCCTCCCGTAACCTCAAAGACCGTTTCTGTATAGGAGGGAATCTTCAGTCCCGTCGGAAGATAGCTGCTCCTCAGTATGGTGGTTTCGATCATCACCCGCTGGCGGGAGATACATCGTCTCAGCCACCCGCTTTCCGGGTGCATCTGGAAATCGTAGGTCTGACTTCCCGAGACAGTCGACTTCACATCTCCGAGACCGGTGGTTTCAAAATACTCTTTCATGGCGTTTAGCATGCCCAGACCCTGGACTATCACCACCTCGGCAGTGGCTTTGCTCAGGTAATAGCGGTTAACCATATTCACCGGCTTGGTATTGAAGTAATAGGTAATGTCGTTGGTCCAGTTACGCATTGGCTGGATTACCGGGTAGATCCATAAAAAGACGTTGCAGAGACTAGTGAAGGCATCGGGACCATAAGCCTCAGAAAGGGTCCTGAGGATGACCTCCTTTTCCGTGGTATCGGTAACCTGAAGAGCAGCAAGGGGTTCAAAGAGTTCCTCCAGGCCAGCAAGCTCTACCAGTTCGCCCTTCTCGGTCATCACCATGGAAAAACTGCCCTCTTCAAGCATATTCACCATTCTGGTAAGCATGGTGTCCTTTCCGGAGGCGGAGCTGATATCTATTTCCATTCGCGGGGCCAGCATGGAGATCAGCAGATCCCCGTATCGGACCTGCATATGGTACCGGCCCGATGGATCGATGGAATCCACATGAAACACTAGGCGGGTCAGGTTGTAGAATGAGATTTCTTCACTGTCAACCGATTCGGAATGGGTGTTTTGCTGCAGATCCGATTCCATGTAATAGCTTCTTCCCGCCTGAAGGCGGTACGAAAGGACACCCTCCTGGCCCATGGCTGCTTCTGCAGGTACCAGCAACAGTGCAAGTGCAAGTATTGAAAATGCATGCTTCATGTGTGGATAAATGTAGCAAATATTGTCAGAATACTTTTTGTTATGCGAATAACAAAACATATCTTTGTGCTTTCTGAGAAGCTGGATGAGCCGGCTTTGAGGTCTCAATTATTAAATCTGATCCGGAGGAAGGTCTGAAGGCAAAGAGTTCAATCTGAACCGTTTTGTTTATTGCTTCCAAAGGTTCGTAAATCCGCTTAGATGATCTACGATCCGCAATCATATGCCATTGAAGACAAGGCCATGGTCCCCTTTATCTCTGAACGGGAGATTCAGGAGATTTTAAAAGGGGCAGAGCCTGACCCTGGCCTGATCCGCGAAATTATTGCCAAATCTTTAAGTAAAAAGCGCCTCAGCATGCAGGAGACTGCGGTATTGCTCAAGGCCGACGACCCGGAGCTTGTGGAGGAGATCAAGTCGGGTGCCAGGAAGCTGAAGGAGCAGGTATACGGCAAGCGTATTGTCCTCTTTGCACCACTGTACGTGGGAAACCTCTGCATTAATAATTGTGAATACTGTGGTTTTCGTGTGGCCAACAAGAGTCAGAAACGGACCACTCTCAAACATGAGGAGCTTATTCAGGAAGTGGAAATGCTGGAACAAATGGGACAAAAACGGCTTATCCTGGTCTACGGAGAGCACCCCAAATATACTCCGGAGTTCATTGCCGATACCGTGAGGACCGTTTATAAGGTAAAGAAAGGGAATGGAGAGATTCGACGGGTCAATATCAATGCGGC
>Ga0209536_100011859_pt1 | contig 12721 bp, 12 predicted proteins | sample DeeMarSeWOR28_12_FD_187461 | JGI IMG/M metagenome (GOLD analysis project Ga0209536, IMG submission 187461) | Marine sediment microbial communities from White Oak River estuary, North Carolina - WOR-2-8_12 (SPAdes) (version 2) | ecosystem: Environmental > Aquatic > Marine > Intertidal zone >...
CTTCACCGAACGGAGTTTGCCTGAAAAAGATTTGTCATAGCACTCATTGATCACGCCGATCTTGCCATCATCACGCAGAGTATACGTTGCCCTGCTGCCGACACATCCCTCCTGGAACCTGTGGTGATATCTGGCAATTTCATACCATTGGCCAACATAGCGGCCCAAGTCCACAAAATTTACTGTTTCTAAGGCTTGCATTTCATTTCCATTCTTGGCGGCACAACCACTGAAAAGCAGCAGCAGGAGGAGCAGATAAAAAAGAGGTATTCGCATGGCTGGTTAACCCGAAATAAAATTTATCAGTCCAAGATGCAGCGGTTGAGAAGAAAATTTCAAACCGGAACTGTTTGAAATAGTATTAATCTAATGACTTTTACCTTACCAGATTCATGAAAGGAATCCATAAAAAAAACTCCGGCTAAACCTTTGTCACAGGCAGTAACCGGAGTTTTTTCAGTATTATAACAGTTTTTACCAGCGTTCCGTGCCGATCAGCTGACTGACGTCCATGCAGCTCTTCTTTTCTTCATCAGACAGTTCTTCTTTTTTCTTGATGTTGCCCTTCAGGGCATCAGCCGAACAGGCGTACTCTTTGCCGTCTTTGTCCCTGATCCAAACGAGAGATTCGTATCCACCTTTGTTGTATTCTTCTTCAGCCATGGTTTTTCCCTCCTGTTTTGGTTCAACTATTTTTCACTGACCCAAGTTTATATATGAGTATTAATCCACAAAATTTCATTATTCAAATATTATTTTTTAACTCTAAATGCTAAATTTTTTTTTTAGCATAATATATTTATTATTCCTTTTGATTAATAAGATATTCACAAATCCAAATTGAAACAATAGGTAATAGTTAGGAGGACCTGAAAAATAAGGAAATGGAGCTGTCGCAGCAGAAAAAGATGCTTGAAGAAACAAATATTGCCTTGAAAGTTATGCTGGAGCTCCGCGAGCAGGACCAGGATGCGCCTGGAAGAAAATGTTCTTGCCAATGTGCGGCAGCTGGTTTCTCCCTACGTGGAAAAGCTGCGGCTTCAAAAACTGGAGCACCGCAGCCCCAATTTTGTTGAGATCATTGAATCACGACTTACTGAAATAGCAGCACCGTTTCTCAACCGGTTAACCGATACACAAAGGCTTCTTACCCCCAGGGAAATTGATGTTGCCGCCCTGGTGCGGGAAGGAAGGACGAGCAAGGAGATTGCTGAACTGCTTAATGTTTCCGTGAGCGGCGTGGATTTTTACCGGAAAAAGATCAGGAAAAAACTCGGGCTGGACAATGAAAAGGCAAATCTGCGCTCCTACCTGCTTTCCCTGCACTAATCCTCAGCAGCAGAGAAAGAGCGCTGACCGGAGGGGCGAAATATTTTAATAACATTTCAGCAGGAATTATCCCAGCTCTCAGCAAGAAGCGCCCGTTCATTTTTAATCTTGCGGATGCCCCTGATCAGTTCATCCTCGGAAATGAAACCCTTGGCAATTAAGATATCAATAAGCGCCTGGTTTAATATAATCTCGGTTCGCAGGGCCTCTTCAGCCGAAATCACAGTATGGGTGACAATTTGTTCAGCCATGTTCATATTCTCCAAAGGTTGTTATTTATTGCAGGCAAAAGGGATCAGGATAGATGTCATTCCAGATGTATAACGCTTTAAAGGTTGAAGTATTCAAGAGTGTATCAGCAGGAAGAAGCGCTACTCAATACTTAAAAAACAAGGGGGAAATATTAGAATAAAACTATGAAATAGTAGCTGGGAAATGACAGCAGATCAATATTGCAGGGGAAATATTTCGCCTATCCGCTTGGAGAACTTTCCCATTCCCGGAGCCAGGCAAGGAATTCGTCGGGGGATTTGGGGGGAGAGATGCTGTAGCCCTGCAGAAGATCGCATCCAAGACGGATTAATTCATCCTGCATGGCCTTGGTTTCAACACCCTCTCCAATCACTTTCATTCCGAGATTGTGAGCCAGGTCGATAATTGCACGCACAATTACAGCATCATTTTCGTTTTCCAGCATGTCCATGACAAAACTTTTGTCTATCTTTAACTCACTGGCCGGTAGCATTTTCAGGTAAGAAAGGGAGGAGTAACCGGTACCGAAATCGTCAATTGAACTTCTCACGCCCATATCCGCCAGCCGGGTCAGAGTCTCCATGGCATGATCATGATTGACCATCAAAGAGGTTTCGGTGATCTCAAGAATCAGCTGCTGGGGAGATATCTTATGGATAGTAAGCAGTTGTCCGATTTTATCGGGAAGATCATGACCTGAAAGATCCTGGGTGGACAAATTGACCGACAGGGCCATATCGACACCGTCAGCCTGCCAGGCTGAAGCTTGACGCAGTGCCTCGTTTAAAACCCAGGCGGTGAGAAGCCTGATCAGGCCGCTGCGTTCAGCCAGGGGAATAAAGGTGTCGGGCGGGATGAAACCGTGCTTTTTGTGATGCCAGCGCACCAGTGTCTCCGCCTCACCGATTCGGCCGGTGGCCACATTCAATTTCGGTTGATAATATAATTGCAGTTCGCCCTGTTCGATGGCCTGGCGCAACTCTGCCATAAGTGTCAAGCGGTGGGTGCTGCGCTGCTGGGCAAGTTCTTCAGTATATATTACATATTCATTCTGGTCCTGCTTAGCAATGTGCATGGCCAAATCCGCATTTCGCAGCAGATTACTTGCGGTAGTTGCATGATCGGGAAATATAGCGGCACCGACTCCGCAATGAACCTCCAGGGACAAACCTTCAAGGTTGAACGGCTTTGCCAGGTTTTTAACGGTTAGGGCCACAGTTTTGTCCAAATCCTCGATATTTACGATATTAGGTTGTAAAACGGCAAATTCATCACTGTCCAGCCGGGCCAGAGTATCAGGCTCATGAATAACCTCACCAAGGCGGTCTGCTACCATTTTCAGAAGTTTGTCGCCGCTTTTATGCCCCAGGGTTTCGTTGATCTCTTTGAATCGGTTCAGGTTCAAAATAAATAAACCGATTTTCTTGTCCCCATGCCGGGTGGCTGATATTGCTTGCTCCAGACGATCAAGCAACAGAAATCTGTTGGGCAGTTCGGTCAGGCTGTCATAGGTTGTATTGCGCACAACCTGCATTTCCAGATCAGAGGTCCTGCTTCTCAGTTCCTCAGTTTGGTTCATCACAAGTGCACCCGCCTCATGAGCCATTAGGGAACTGATATACTGGCCCCAAAAAGCAAAGATAAATGGCATGACATTCAACAGCCACAAAGCCATGTTGTCTTTCTGCGCCTGCAGGATATTAAAGGCGCTTATTTCACCGTAATGAAAATAACTGGACAGAAGAGTGGCAATAACAATGGCAGCGCTGGCTATTACTACCCCATAAATAGCAGGTATCGAAGCTTTAGTTTTCAGCAGGCTTATATTGCCGGTCAGAATCTGACTGGATGCGCTCATGGTGATGTATCAGTTGCCTCTGTTCAAACTTAACACGATTTTAGAGATTTTTTAGGCAGGTTGAAAAAAATTGCGGCAAATCGGCTTTTGCCTAAATATTTTTACTATGATTAGAATAAGTTGCTCTGTAAAAAGCCTAGGCTATGATTTTCATCGAGCATATTTATGCAGGATTCATACCGTATTGGGAACCACAATAATATTATTTTTGCAGACAGGCCGAAAATGCCTTTAGATTCAATAAAATGAAAGTGGAAAGGTAGCAAAGGTATCATTTAATGAATAATTTGTATCAAGGGATAATATCATAGAAGTGCCATTAAGGAGTCAAGGCCTGTCAAGCAAACTTTATCTTTGAACAATTTTTTGTCACATTTTTCGGGCAGCCAAGTAAACAAAGTTTCCGCCTGCAGGAAGGATTAATTAAATCATTATGACAAAACCAACTATTCACTCTTCAGGCTCTGAATAATTATTTTCGGCATGACTGAAAGTAAATGCAGGAATTTGCACCAATTGTATTCGGATTTTGCTGCCATGGCATGATAGTTGCTAAACATCTTCTTCATAATTAATATATATACGTAAGGTCTGGCTGGCGGAAAAAATTTTATCGAGGAAATTTAAAAAGAATGAGAGCATTATTTTATGGGGTAATCTCTGGTACAGCAGTTTTTAGCCTGCTCATATTGCTTGTTTCCTGCGGGGGCGGAGGTTCAGGTTCGCCTGACACCGCCACAGGAACTCTTAAACTTGGTCTCACTGATGCTGCCACAGGCAACTATCAGGCAATTTACGTGACAATCGCCGAGGTACAGGTCAAAAAACAGGATGATGGGGGATCTGGCTGGCAAACGGTTGTGACGCCGGATCAAACCTACAATCTCCTTGAGTTGGTCAACGGAGTCATCGCGACCCTCGGTATCGGAGAACTTGGGACCGGCCAATATGGCCAGATGCGTCTTATTCTGGGCGACCAGCCGGACGGCTTGGAAAATATCCTGAATGAATCGCATCCCTATGCCAACTACCTGATCGACAGTGAAGATAATTCCATTGAGCTTAAAGTGCCAAGCGGCTACCAGACAGGCATTAAAGTTGTAAAAGGTTTCTGGATTAATGCTTCGCAGGCAACTGAATTGATCCTTGATTTTGATGGGGCCAGGTCTGTTGTACAGGCTGGCAAAAGCGGTAAATGGCTGCTGAAACCCACCATCAAAGTACTTGAAACTGTTGATAATTCAGTGAGCGGCATGGTTGAAGACGATGGGGGTGCACCCATTGAAGGTGCCCTTATCAGTGCTCAGTTTTATGATCCGGATGCTGTTGACCCCAAAAATGAAGTGCTGGTGGAAACCACGACAGTCAGCACTGAGGAAGGGGCCTATAAGCTTTTTTTGCCTCCTGATATATATAATATTGTTGTTGCCAAGGACGGATATCTTCCTGCCTGTCAGGAGATTGAAGCGCAGTTTTTCAAGGATTATATTGCCGATTTCAGCCTAGTTGCCGTTACAGATACTATCACGGTGAGCGGTGCTGTATCAGGGCTGGCATCTGAGGAGGACTCGGCCCATTTGAGTATCCGGCAGACAATTTCCTGCGGTTCAGTCGATGTCATAGCTGAGGTAGCATCAGCCAGTGTTGCAAATGGTACTTCCTCAGAAGCCATTTCCCTTCCTGCCGGAATGTATGATGTAGTTGTATCTGCAGATGAAGAGGAAACACAGGTTTTTGAAGACATAAACACAAATACCGTGCTGGATATCATATTTGGTCAGTAATTATTGCGCTGGAATTTGAATAATATTCTGTCCAACGTTAAACCTATTCTGCACCATGGAGCCAGATGTAATATATTCGCAATAATTATTGAGTTGAGCCCAGCTCGAAAGCTATTAGTCAGGGTTAAGGAGAGTTTTGACCTGCTGAATTGTTGGGAAAAGACATTGACAGAAGGCTTGCAACAGGCATATAAGTTTATTTGAACCGATTCATTAAATAGCTGTCAGGCCGGGCTGCAAAAGGCCACTTAAAATTTGATGAATTTTTTTCATACCAAGCAAGTTCCTGTAAAAGCCAATGACGCGAGTCATTACAAGACGGTCGTTTCTAAGATCCGGATTTTGCTCTGGTGCCATTCTTTGCCTTGGGTTCCCTGTTGCTGAACTTGGCGCCATAACGGGATTCTCCCTGGAAGAAGCCAGATTTTATAACAAGACTTCAACACAAACGGTAAACTGCCATCTCTGTTTCAGGAATTGCTCAATTGCTGAAGGGCAGAAAGGATTTTGCCGGAACAGGCAAAATCAAAACGGCATACTCTACTCGTTGGTCTACGGTCAGGCTGCGGCAGTGCAGCTTGATCCCATCGAAAAAGAACCCATGTATCATAACTTGCCGGGTTCCGTAATTTTATGTACCGGGACTGCCAGTTGTAATTTCAGATGCAAATTCTGCCATAACTGGCACATTTCCCAGCGAACAGTTGAAGAACTGGCACCCTACACAAAATATCAGACGCCTGCAGATATTGTGGAAATAGCCCGGAATAAAGAAGCCGGTCTTTCTTTTACCTATAATGAGCCAACCGTCTTTTATGAATACATGTATGACATTGCAAAAATGGGGGCTGAAAGAGGGCTCAATACCATATTTCACACGAACGGCGGGATGCAGGCGAAACCCATGAAAAAACTCCTCCAGCATATGAAAGGAGTCACTGTGGATCTAAAGGGCTTTACCGCTGATTATTATCGAAACATGAGTTTTGCCCGGATGACACCTGTCCTGGAAACACTGGCATTAATCAAACAACAGGAAAAATGGCTTGAGATAGTCAACCTGATCGTTCCAACAATGAATGACGATATGTCAAATATCGAAGGAATGTGCCGGTGGATAAAGAAAAATCTCGGTCCTGACGTACCCATCCATTTCACCCGCTTTTTTCCTGCCTATAAAATGAAGCATCTTCCTCCCACTCCGATCAAAACCCTGGAAGATGCGAGAAAATTGGCTGCAGAAGCAGGGATAAGATATGTCTATATCGGCAATGTTCCGGGACATAAATATAACAGCACCTTCTGCCCCGAGTGTAAGAAAAAGGTTATCAGCCGCTCACATTTTGCAGTCCATCAGGTTGATATTATTAAGGGTAAATGCCGGTATTGCGGCTACCAGATCCCTGGGATATGGGCGCAATAAATTTATCGCCTGCCGCCTCTTGTAAATCAGCTCTCATTGTTATGGGCGGCACTGCCACTGCTGCTCAGATCCTTATTATCAGGGAACTCCTGGTTGCCTTCTATGGGAATGAACTTTCCATTGGTGTGATTCTCGCAAACTGGCTGCTCCTGGAAGCGGCCGGGAGCTTTTTTTCCCGAAAGCGTGCTGCCTACAGCAGAAGACATGTTGCTGTTTTTGCAGTAATGCAGGTTTGCATTGGCCTGGGATGTATCCTCAGCATTCTATTTATCCGCTCTTTTAAATATATTTTCCATGTTTCCACAGGCGAAATTCTCGGCCTTGTATACATGGCAGTAATCTCTTTTCTGGCACTTGCACCCATTGCCATACTCGATGGCGCACTTTTTCCACTTGGCTGCCGGGGGCTTAGGCAAATTTCCCGGAACCCGGAAGCAGCGGCCCGGGTTTACCTCTATCAGGCGCTTGGCTCGTTTGGCGCGGCAATGTGTTTTGTCTTCTGGCTTATTGCCTGGCTGAACACAATCGAACTGGCATCTATCCTTTTAATTCTAAACTGCTGTTCAGCTTATTTATATCTTTCCAGTGCCTGTCAAGCCCATCGTCTAAAAAACGGTATTGCGCTCATTTTGCTTCTTGCACTGGGTCTTTTCTTTTTCCAGGGCAACAGCCGGCTTCATGAGTTCAGCTCGCGACTCTTATGGTATGAACAGGAGTTGCTGACAACCCGAAACTCCGTGTACTCAAACATTGCTGTCACCAGGAAAGAAGGCCAGTATACTTTTTTTGCCAATGGTATTCCCTATGCTGCCACGCCGCAACCAACAGCCCTTATAGAAGAGAAGGTTCATTTACCCATGCTTTTTCATGGCTTGCCGGCAAAGGTTCTGGTTATAGGCGGAGGTGCAGGAGGAATTCTGAGTGAAATTCTGAAGCATCCTGTTAAAAAAATTGACTATGTAGAGCAAGATCCACTCATCATCAACTGTTTTGAGCAGTTTTCCACGCCATTGACACAATATGAGTTACATCATGATACAGTTGAGATCCACCCACAGGAAGGAAGATTATTCCTGAAGAAAACACAAAATAAGTATGATCTGATTATGGTGAATTTTCCCATTCCTTCAACCCTGTTGCTGAACCGCTACTATACGGTTGAGTTCTTCCGGCTCCTGGCAAAACATCTTGCCAACGATGGTATGGTCAGTTTCACCTTGCCGGGCTCAGAGACTTTTCTGGGCCAGGAACTCAAAAATTTAAACCAAACGCTATATGTTGCCCTTAAGAAAGTTTTTCCCAATGTGAGAATACTTGTCGGCAATGAAAATATTTTTCTCGGATCTTTGCAGGCGGACCTCAAAAGTATGGGCCAGCAAGTACTCATTGAACGTCTAAAATCAAGAGATATTTCAGCTGGCCTCGTTAATGAATGGTATCTCCGCTACAAGTTTGACCAGGAGAGGTTCGGGCCGCTGACGGCAGAGATTCGGGCCAGCAGCTCGGCAAGAATTAACAATGATCAACACCCGACCGGGGTTATGGCGAGCATGATTTATTTAAACACCATTACTGCACCGATCTTTGCCGGTTTTCTGAGCGTGGCCGCCAATATTCCATTTTCAACCTGGTTTGTAATTACCGGCATTGCCGTGCTGGCAATGATTGTCTGCCAGTCTCAATCAACAGGGAAACCCTATATAATGATATCAATTTTCTCTACCGGTTTTACCGGAATGTTCATGCACATAACACTGATCCTTGCCTTTCAAATTTACTACGGCAACGTTTATCATAATATCGGGTTGTTGACCGCGATGTATATGCTCGGTCTTGCCGGTGGATCTTATCTGGCCATGAAAATAAAAAAACCTCTTCTAGCACCCGTTGAGGCTGCTATCGTCATCCATATCTTACTTGTTTATGGATTTTTTGCGGTAGAACCGGAAAACCTTTTTATCTCGGCTTTGTTAATTTATGCTTTTTGTTTTATTGCCGGTGGATTGACAGGGGCTGAGTATCCCATTGCAGTAGGGCGCTCAAGTCAATCTGATCAGTATATCAGTATCATAGCAGGCAAACTATACGCTGTGGATCTTATCGGTGCATTTGGGGGAGCAATTATAACAGCAGTCATTTTACTGCCTGTCCTGGGAATAAAGAATGCTTTACTTTTGATGGTATTGCTAAAAGGAGGAAACTTGGCAATGGCCGGTATTGGCGAAAAAAATGAATTCGTGGCCAGTAAACTGCCAAGTTTTAAGAATTGAGAGTCTATTAGGGCCTGTTCAGATACACTCAAAGTCAAACATTCTTAACAAATAAAAACCCTCCTTAATTTTAAGGAGGGGCAAGTAAGATTTATGCCTGGAATTTGAAAAGTCAGTAAAGATTTACAAGGTCCTTAATTATTACCCGAAGAACTTTTCTATCATGTTTATGGGGCGCAGGGTTTCGGGTAAATCTTTATTGTCCAGACGGTGTTCTGTCCGAGCCTCCATTATTTTCATTATTTCCTGTTTTGACAATAGGGAGTTGTCATCTTTTATAATATGTACGATGCAGTCACTGCATATATTCAGGGCATGCATGTCACCCCCAGATTCACAGGCTATTTCCCAACACCGTTTTTGCGGGTTCTTTCTGGCTGGACAGTCGTCTGAATTTTCACACTGCATAATTTCCCAGCAGAACCATTCACTTCGAGATCCCATGAGCAATCTCCTCTTTGAATATTACGCCGAACATTATTGGCGAGGTTTTTCTATCCACAGTAGTTTGGCGATTTCTCCATGGATTTCTATATGTTATCACATCCTTTACTTGTCCTCAGCCGCATTATATCTTCAATGAAATCATCTTCAGCATAGGTATAAATACCTAAATTGCGATCATATTACTTGTTTGCAATAAGATCAAGTTAATTATTAGCAAAATTACGAGATGATCCTGAAATTGTCTGCCAAGTATAATAACCGCTGCGGGAGACACCTGAACTCTGCAGAGAAGACTCATAGGATAGGCCTTCTTCACCCGGTTCATAAGCTTGAACATCACTGCTGCTCTTTGGCCAAGAAGACTGCCGCCTTTATTAGTATCTCTCGCTCCACCCGAAGGCATTTAATCTCCATGAGCACACGACGTAACTCCACCTGGAGTGCTGCCCTGCTTTCAGGATTGCCGTCCTTTTCCTCCTCGCCAAACTCGGTATTCAGATTTACTGCCTCTTCATTAAACTCCCGGTTATATCTCATTCTCTGATTGGTTGTCATTGAACTCGTCCTCTGAGAATGGTATTTCTAACTTCAAGAAATATGATTTTACATAGGTGTTAATTAGGGGATATAATAAAGCTCTCATTTAAAATTCAACTGAATAACCTTCCCCCAAAATATATTAGGTTACTTTATGAAATTCCTTGTAGCGGTTGATCTTTCAGATTTGTCAGAAATTGTAATCGAGGAAGCAAAAAAAATAGCAAAACCTTTAAATGCTAAAATATGGTTAGTTCACATTGCTGAACCTGATCCACATTTTGTAGGCTGGGAAGCCGGTCCAGATACGGAACGTAATTCAGTTGCAAGTAAATTTCATGCCGAACACGTTACTTTACAGAAATACGCAGGACAATTACGAACTGATGGTATTGATTGTGTTGCACTCTTAATCCAAGGCGAAACGGTAAAAGACATACTGAAAGAAGCAAAGAAGCTCTCAGTAGATATGATTATAATTGGCTCGCACGGAAAGGGTGCTGCAATGAGGTTGTTAGTAGGCAGTACTAGTGAAGGAATTTTGCATAGTTCACCCATTCCCATGCTTATTATACCAACACATAAACGTGCTTAACGAAATAAGCCAAATGGAATTTTTTACTATGTGGTATATAAAATCAAGTCGAGCAAAATCGCTTAGTTGTTATTACTGCTGATATGTTTGTCAGTGTCAAATAGAAAAAAACTACCCAATGCCCCCTGTTTTTTTATATATAGTTTTATCGTGTTTAATCCTTTGATAAGACTCAAAATCCTGCGGGGGCAAATCCGTGTCGGTTCGATTCCGACCTCCGGCACCAGCTGATAGAAAAGGGATAGGCACACCTGCCTATCCCTTTTGATATGCAACAGCATGGGGCACATACCTGGGTGGATGCTTTAGGAGCGTAGAGGATATGCAACCGGTACAGGGCAGGTAATCCGGATGCAGGCTTGTTTTTGCTGTTTGCAAATGGGAATAGCTGCGATTATGATACGGCACGATCTGTTTGGGAATGAAAAGTACGCAGAGTCAGGCAGGATGAAACTTACACCTTGACGTACAATGAAAATTGCTTTGGTGCAGATAAACCCTGTTATCGGGGATTTCAGTTACAATAGTGCCCTCATACTCTCATGGGCTGACAAGGCCAGGGAAAAGGGCTGTGACCTGGCCGTTTTCCCGGAGCTTGCCCTGTGCGGCTATCCTCCCCAGGACCTTCTGGAGCGGCCCTCCTTTATTCTTGAGCATGATAGGGCCCTGCAGGCTCTTATCTCCAAAGTCTCCGGTATTGCAATTATCTGCGGACATCTCCAGAAGCATACAGGCTCCACCGGAAAGCCCCTGCACAACAGCGCCAGTCTCATTGAAAACGGCAGGATTTTATGTACGGCTCAGAAAAGGCTCCTGCCTACCTATGATGTGTTTGATGAGGCGCGGTACTTCGAGCCTGGCAGGCAGAGTCAGTCGTGCCAGTACAAGGGACTGCATCTGGGAATTACGGTTTGCGAGGATATCTGGAATGATAAGGGATCTTTCCCGCAGAAACTTTATGCATCTGACCCGGTAAGCGACCTTGTTGCCGGCCTGCAGGCCCGGGAAGGAAAAATTGATCTGCTGATCAACATTTCAGCCTCACCCTTTCAAATAGATAAAGAAACTGTGAAGCATGAAATATTTACAGGGGTATGCATGAACAACAGCCTGCCCCTTATTTATGTTAATCAGGTGGGAGGCCAGGATTCGCTGCTGTTTGACGGCTGGTCAATGGCCATGGACAGCGATGGCAGAATCATTGCACAGGCGCAAAGATTCAAGGAAGATATGGTTGTCGTGGATACCGATACGTGGCAGGGAGAAATGCATGGGCAGCATATCCTCAAGTCCGTTGATGCCGAATCTGGGCCTGGAGCGCCTGACATAAGTCTTCGGGAAATAGAAGCAGTTTATACTGCACTGGTCATGGGAGTTAAGGACTATGCTGCAAAATGCGGTTTTTCTAAAGGACTTGTAGGTCTTTCCGGCGGCATAGATTCGGCAGTGACCTGTGCTATTGCCTGCAAAGCTTTCGGACCGGAAAATATTCTTGGCATAGCCATGCCTTCGCCCTACACATCTGCTGCAAGTATTGAAGATGCAAAACAACTGGCGGAAAATTTCGACTGCCGGTTTGAAGTAATAGAAATTTCCTCTGTATTTGCTGCCCTTAAAGAGAGCCTGGCACATGTTTTTGCTGCTGCCGAAGTTACGGCTGCCCCGGATATTGATATTACAGAACAGAACATGCAGGCGCGCATCAGGGGCAACCTGCTCATGGCCCTTTCCAATAAATACGGCTCTCTTTTACTGTCAACGGGGAACAAGTCTGAAATGGCGGTGGGCTACTGTACCCTCTATGGCGATATGAGCGGCGGATTGGCGGTCATTTCCGATGTTCCCAAGCTTCTGGTCTATAAACTGGCCCGCTATATCAATCGGCAGAGGGAAGTGATCCCGGCCCGTATTATTGAAAAACCTCCATCAGCTGAGCTGGCGCCCAACCAGCTGGACCAGGATGATCTGCCGCCTTATGAAGTTCTGGATCCCATCTTAACGGCATACCTTGAGCAGAATCTGAGCGTCGCTGAAATAACAGTAATGGGTTTTGAGCGGCACATTGTGGAGGATGTAGTTAAACGTATCAGGGTTAATGAATATAAACGCAAGCAGGCTCCACTTGGGTTGAAGGTTACCTCCAAGGCTTTCGGCTATGGCCGACGCTATCCTGCGGCCCAGAACTTCAGAGAGGAAGAGATTTCTTAGAAGAAGGGTGCACTATGA
>Ga0209536_100011861_pt1 | contig 12720 bp, 6 predicted proteins | sample DeeMarSeWOR28_12_FD_187461 | JGI IMG/M metagenome (GOLD analysis project Ga0209536, IMG submission 187461) | Marine sediment microbial communities from White Oak River estuary, North Carolina - WOR-2-8_12 (SPAdes) (version 2) | ecosystem: Environmental > Aquatic > Marine > Intertidal zone >...
GTTCCTTAATGGCATCAAGTGTCTTTTGCGGCAGCCATTCGCCGGTCTGCTCCATGGCCTTTTCCCCGGCCAGGACTTCCTGCCAGGCGATTTTCCGGCTGTCTCCATAGCATTTCTGCACAGCTGCATCGACAACTTTCCGGCTCGCGGCCCATATGTCGGGGCCTATGCCGTCACCTTCTATGTATGGAATAATTGGCTGATCCGGAACATTGACCGAACCGTCTGCATTGATAGTAATTTTCTCAGCTGTCACAACCTCGCCTCCATTTGTTAACAGTTCTGGTGTGTAATCTGTAAAATATTATTTAAATGAAGGGCTAATGAAACCCGTTTTGTGATTTCTTGCAATTAAAAATGCTTTCTTTCAGCTCACTTTGCCATCAATCAGGGCCAGAATCTCCCCGGTTTTCTGCTCCATCAGCCTGCGGTCACCCCTGCTTTCCACATTCAAGCGCAGCACCGGCTCCGTATTCGATTTACGCACATTAACCCGAAAGGTTCCGCAGGAAATACTCAGGCCATCGGTGTAATCTTTTTCGCACGGCACATCCTGGAAATGGCTCTCGATCCGGGCCAGCACTTCATCCGGGTCCGCGACCCTGCGGTTGATCTCGCCGCTCACAGGATACAGCGCCATGCGTTCAGCCACCAGATGCGACAGCGGCATATCCTTCCGGCTCATGAGCTGCCAGACCAAAAGCCAGGGGATCATGCCTGAATCGCAGTAGTTAAAGGCGCGAAAATAATGGTGCCCTGACATTTCACCGCCATAGAGGGCATCTTCAGCCCTCATTTTGTCCTTGATAAAGGCATGCCCGGTCCGGGCCATTATGGGAATGCCTCCTGCCCCGGCAACAATCTCTCTCGTGTTCCATACCAGCCTGGGATCATGAATTATTTTCCTGGGAACCTTGCCGCCGCGTAAAAGTTCAGCGGCCAGCAGGCCCACCAGGTAGTACCCTTCGATAAAATCTCCCTTTTCGTCAAACAGGAAGCAGCGGTCGAAATCGCCGTCCCAGGCAATCCCAAGCGCAGCATTCTCCTCGATGACAGCCTGTGCTGTCTTCTCCCTGTTTTCAGGCAGGAGGGGATTCGGAACCCCGTGCGGGAAGGTCCCGTCCGGCTCATGCTGCAGCTTGACAAGTGTTATGGGCAAACGCTTTTCAAGAAGATCGATGACCGGACCGGCACTGCCGTTGCCTGCATTAACGACCGCCTTCAAAGGTTTTAACGAGCCCGGCTCAACATAGCTCAGGATGTGGTCAATGTAGCGGCCGCGGATGGCGGTCTGCCTGATAACCCCGGCATCCTTGGTCTTCATAACGGTTTGATCCCGGACCATCTGCTGTATCTCTAGCAGCCCCGTATCACTGCTCAAGGGACGGGCCTGGCTCCGGACAAACTTCATGCCGTTATATTCTGCAGGGTTATGACTGGCTGTCACCATTATACCCCCATCGGCATTGAGGGCGCCGGTGGCAAAATAAACTTCCTCGGTGCCGCACAATCCGATGTCAAGCACCTCTGCCCCGCAGGACTGGAGCCCCTTGGACAGTGCCGCACTCAGAGCCGGACTGGAAAGGCGGATATCATAACCGACAACCACCTGCCTGGCCTTGAGAAAGGCCACAAAGGCCTGGCCGATCTTAAAGGCAATCTCCTCGTTGAGTTCATCGGGGACGCGTCCCCTTACGTCATAGGCCTTAAAGCAGCTGAGCCTGTTCTTTTGATCGTCGTGCATTATTCACATTTTTTTATAACATTAAAGTAATCAAAAAAATGAACCCTTGTAGTCTAATTTTCATACCGCAATAGTGTGAGGATGGCAAGAATTACCGTTATGGCGGGGCACAAGCTTCAGCTTGACTTCAAATAATAGAGAGGGTAAGAACAATGAACAGGCATTCAGGGATACCCCCGGCGGCACAGGATACTTCTCCAAGACCTGCGCTGTTTGGCAACCAAGTTTCAGTTATGTGCTTTCAGCTTTAATACCTTAAATTTATATACTATGAATAACTCCAATAAAACATCAAAAATGAGCGGTCTGCTTGTCGGAGGCTCCGGCCTCATCGGCGGCTACCTGCTGCATTATTTCAAAACCAAGACCCCTGAAATTGATGTCAGGGCCCCCAACAGCAAAAAGCTGAGCCTGCGGGAACTTAACGACATTGTTGGTTATTTCAAGAGGCATAAGCCTGATTTCGTTGTTAATACTGCTATCACGGCAATCAGAAGCGATGCGCTGCTGTCATACGAGGTCAATTACCAGGGCAGCATTAACCTGGCCCGGGCTGCCCTGGCCCTCAATATTCCTTACATTCACATCAGCTCAGCAGCCACCCTGCCGCCGGGCGAAAACCTGACCGAAGAAGATCACCTGCCTCTGGACGCTTCCATGTCAAACTATGCCAAGTCCAAGCTCATGACCGAGATGACTTTGAGGCACATGCATGAAAAGTACGGCTTGAAGTACACCCTCATCCGGATGGCCATTGTTTACGGAGCCCATGACCATAAGATACAGGGCATCAACAGGCTGCTGTTCAATATAGTCGACCGGGCCATGCCCTTTATGCTGACCAAGAAAAAGGGGGTTCTCCACTCATATTCCAATGCCAGCAAGGTGCCCTATTTCATTCACCATGTCCTGAAAAACCAGGAGGAGTTTTCCGGCAAGCATTTCCATTTTGTCGACCCTGAACCGGTTGAACTCGCCAAGCTCATTCTGACCATTAAGGCATACATGAACCTTAAAACCCCACGCGAGATTTATATTCCTTACCCGGTCGCCAAAGCGGGAAATAATTTCATGAACTGGGTCATTAAGGTGTTCAACCGCCTGGGGTACAGGGCCCATGTTCCGGCAGAGATGATTTTTCTGGAAAACTTCTACAAGACGCAAACCCTCTCCTGCGCAAAGCTGAAAAACTCCAGCTTTGTCGACCCTAATCCCCGGGCAACAGTTTTTACCGAGCTGCCCTCCCTGATTGAATACTACACCGCGCGCTGGGAGCACCTGAACCTGTTTTCCTCTTTCAGCAAAAAGGATTTCAACCTGAGGCACCCTGTGAAGAAAAAGGCCGGCACCTCTGAAGAACTTGCGGCAATATTCATGGATTCGCCGGCAAGGCTGCTTGATATCGTCCATAATGACGGGACCGCACCTTTGAAAGATATCCTGTAACACTTCCTATACTGATGAAGTTTTTTCACTTTCTCCGGGCATTATTTGTAGTTCCTTATGCCTTGTTTCTCACCCTGCTGATCAGCCTGGCTACACTTTTCATGACCCTGGTTCTGCGCCGGAGTGCCGCTTCTGTACAAGGCCTGGCTAACTGGTGGGCCGGATCTATCTGCCGGGTCAGCGGCGTGGAGGTTAGCGTAACCGGCACCGAAGCCCTTGATCCTGGAAAGCCATATATTTTTGCCGCAAACCACCAGAGCCAGTTTGATATTTTTGTTCTGCAGGGATTTCTCGGGGTCGATTTCCGCTGGCTGGCCAAGAAAGAACTCTTCCGGGTGCCTGTCTGGGGGCCTGCCATGCGCAGGGCAGGTTATATACCCATTGACCGCAGCCACGGCAGACAAGCCATAAAAAGCCTGGATGAAGCAGCAGAAAAAATTGCTGCCGGCACTTCGGTTATTATTTTTCCCGAAGGCACCCGCAGCAAAGACGGCAGACTGCATGACTTCAAGGCGGGCGCCATGGTGCTGGCCGTAAAATCCGGAGTGCCCATTGTGCCGGTAGCTATTATCGGCACCTATGAAATCCTGCCCAAGGGCAAGCTGCTGATGACTCCGGGCCAGGTTCAGATCCGCGTCGGCCGGCCCATTGAAACCAAGGATCGCAGCACCAGGGATAAACATACCCTGGCAAGAACTGCACAGGAGGCTGTGGCCGAACTTTTGCGCCCATGACTTTTATGGGCCGAGCTAATGATTGTTGACTATTGCGGCGGTTTGAGATAAGGCTAACTAGCCTGGCAGTCGGCAAACCTTTGCAAATAATTGCAGAATACCATACTGCGGCGGTTTTATTTTGAAATGAAGAAGTTAATAGTAGCGTTTATTGGCGGACCAACAGGATAAAAGGCTTAACAAAATGAAATCATTGCATTTCAGGCAACCCCTGGGATCCAGATGTACGGCTTTGTTTCTGCGGGGCGGCAAACCCGCCGCACGGACTGTAGCCGCTTTTCTTGCTTTTTGGGCGGTTCTGCTGTTTGCTGCGCCTCATTTCTCCCTGGCAGCTGAAAAACCCAACACCCTCGTGCTGCCCTTAAAGATAAATTCCCCGACTGATCAGGCCCGGCTGACGTACACCGTTGATACCTCCTTGACAAAGGCCCTGGAGGCAGGGCCTGCCCGCATGAAGACCTTCAAGTTGCTGGCACGAAGCGAAGCCGAAAAAACTTTTGAGTATACCGCGGCCTGGCCTCCCTCCCATGATGCCCTGCAGAAGTTCGGCACAGAGACTGCCGCTGATATCAGCTTTGTGGCCGTCGGCTCTCTGACCAGGATTGGTGACAGTATAAGTATTGATATAAAGGTATACGACCTGCTCGATCCTTCTTCCCAGACATTTTATTACCTGGACGGCCAGGCACTGGAAGATGTTGACAGCGCCATGGATAAAATCATCAGGGATATTCTCGCCTACACAGGCCGTTCCTTCCTGATTGCACGCATTGCCCCGGAAGGAAACTCCAGAATCGACAGCGGTGCAATATTACGAAACATTTCAAGCCGCGCCGGTGATATTTATGATACTGAGCAGCTCCGTAACGACATGAAGAATGTTTTCAAAATGGGGTATTTCGACGATGTCAGGCTCAGGGTCGATGACACGGAACGGGGTAAGGCGGTAATCTTTGAAGTCAAGGAAAAACCGGTCATCGGCGAGGTTACCTTCAGGGGCCAGCGTGAGTTAAAGGAAGATGACATCAGGGAGGTCGTATCTGTAATTCCCAATACAATCCTGAATCCCCAAAAAACCCGTGAAGCGGTTGAGAACATCAAATCGCTGTATAAATCCAAAGGTTTCTACAATACTGAAGTAACCCCTGAACTCACCTATCCCAAAGAGGATAGGGTCAACATTGAGTTTGTCATCCAGGAAGGAGAAAAAGTATTTATCAAGGATATCCGTTTTGTCGGTAACGAGTCCTTCAAGGACAGCCAGCTTAAAAAGGTCATGGGGACCAAGGAAAAAGGATTGCTGTCCTGGTTTACCGACTCAGGAGTTCTGAAGCGTGACATCCTTGAGCAGGACACTGCCAGAATCACCTCCTTTTATCATCACCACGGCTACATCGAGGCTAATGTCGGTGTACCTGAGATCACCCAGGAAGGCGAATGGCTCTATATCACCATTGCAATTTCCGAGGGTACACGCTACAGGGTCGGAACCTTAGACTTGACCGGTGACATTATCGGCAGCAAGGAAGATCTGCTTGCCCTGCTTGAGATCCGCAATGTCGAATATTTAAGCCGCAAAATCCTGCGCGAGGATGTCCTGCGCTTAAACGATTTCTACGCTGAAAACGGCTACGCTTTTGCCGAAGCCACCCCGCAGGTCAAAACCAACAAGGAAGAAAAGCTGGTTGACATCATCATCAATTTAAACAAGGGGGACCTGGTTTATGTCAACAGGATTACAATCAAGGGCAATACCAGGACCAGGGACAAGGTTATCCGCCGGGAGCTGTTGATCAGGGAGAAAGGCGTTTTCGACTCCAAGGCCCTGCGGTTGAGCCACCAGCGCCTGATACGGCTTGATTTTTTCGAGGATGTCTCCATAACCCCTGAACCCACACCTGATAAAACCAAAATGGACCTGATTGTAGAGGTGAAGGAAAAACCCACGGGGGCATTCAGTGTCGGGGCGGGCTACAGTTCCGTTGACAGCCTGATGTTCATGGCTGAAATCAGCCAGAGCAATTTTCTGGGGCGGGGCCAGCGCCTGGCATTATCGGGCAACATAAGCGGTACAGCCTCCCGTTACAATCTCAGCTTTATCGAGCCCCATTTTTACGACAGCCAACTCATGATGGGTTTCGATCTTTATAACTGGGAACGCGAATACGACACTTACACCAGGCTCTCAAAAGGCGGCGCGGTCCGTTTCGGCTATCCGGTCTGGGAATTGTGGAATGCTTCATTTTCCTATGGCTATGATGATACAAAGTTGACGGACGTGGACAAGGACAATGCCGCACCCTCCATACTCGAGTCCGAGGATATCCATGTCACCAGTTATGTAACTTTCAACCTTTCCAGGGACACCCGCAATAATGTATACACAACCACCAGCGGCTCGGAAAATGTTATTCACGCCAAATACGCCGGGGGCATTCTCGGCGGTGACAGCCAGTTTACCAAGACTGACGGTTTCACAAGCTGGTTTTTCCCCGGTTTCTTTTTTGATGAGACCGCCTTCCACATAAAACTTTCAGCAGGACGGGTCTGGGAAAACGAGGAGGACAAACTCCCTGACTTTGAAAAATTCTATCTCGGAGGCATTAATTCCATTAGAGGTTTCGAGACGCGCTCCATTGCCGTCATTGACACTGATCCTGAAACAGGGGAAGAATATAAAGTCGGCGGTAATATGATGTGGTTTACCAACATCGAATACCTTTTTCCTGTTGTGAAAGCCGGTGGCTTACGGGGACTGATATTTTATGATGCCGGTAATGTCTATGAAGATAAATGGGATTTTGATGAGATCAAACAAAGTGTCGGCGCAGGATTGCGCTGGATGTCGCCCATGGGTCCGATGCGGCTTGAATGGGGCTATGTCATTGATCCTGAACCGGACGAAGACAAAAGCAACTGGGAGTTCAGCATGGGCGGCAGTTTTTAGTTTAGACCCGGCCTAAGACAAAACCCTGCATTTTTCATAGGCTGTCTCTTCTTCTGCTGCAGCTTTATGCGGCCTAAGCATCCTTTGTATCCAGATGGACGAACTCCTCAGTTTATTAGCTGCCGGCCATAAACGTGTCAATCTTACAGGATTGCAGGGGGGCAGCCCCGCTTTTGTCGCTGCCCTGATTGCAGGCAAGACGTGCCGGCCGGTTCTTTTCATCGCTCCATCGGAACGCCAGGCGGAGCTTGCTGTGCAGAATATCAGCCTGTTTTCATCTTTGCCTGTAATACATTATCCCGGCTTTGACATCCCCCCGTATACCCCGCTGTCTCCTGATCAGACAACAGTTGCAGAACGGCTCAATGCCCTGTACAGGCTTCTCACTGCCGAGGGACCTGTTATCTTTGTTGCCTCGTGCGAATCATTGCTGCGCCGGGTCATGCCCAGAAGCATACTCGGGTCTTTGGCGGAGTTGGTCATCCGCGGCGAGGATGTGGAGCAGGAGGGGCTGGTCCGCCGCCTGGTCGATCTGGGTTATGAGAATGTCTCACTGGTGCAGGCCATTGGAGATTTTTCTGTCAGGGGCGGCATTGTTGACATTTTCCCGTCCGGATACGAGGCGCCGCTAAGGCTTGATTTTTTCGGTGATACCATAGAATCTCTGCGAACTTTTGACCCGATCTCACAGCGTTCCATCATGGAAGTGGAAGAGGCTGTAATTCTTCCTGCCAGCAATATCCTTTTCCCTCCGGTGGCCTCGAATCATTATGCCGGGATCATCTCCCGCTTTCAACAGGAGGCGGAAACCCTTGACTGGCCGCCTGATACGCTTGACCCCCTATTGGAAAAAATAAGCTCGGGACGCCGCTTTCCAGGTATCGAGTTTTTCCTGCCGCTTTTTTACAGTAACGGGGGTGACTGCCCCTGCCCCCTGCAATATCTGGCTGAAAACACTGTTATTTTCAGTGCAGACACCCTTGAAATAAAGCGCTCGGTTGAGTTGGCCTGGGAACGAATCCAGGCGAACTACCATGAGTCCGTCCATACCCGGACCCCGGCCCTTACACCGGAAACCGTTTTTGTTTCTCCTGCTGCCTTTGCCGAGGAGTTGGGGGATTTTGCCCATATCACCGCTTTTGATTTTTTGGACAATGCTGAAAACGGCGCCAAAGCCCTGCATTTTACCTCGAAAAACCACCTGCTGCTCAAGCAGGAAATAGATCTGCAGCGAAAGCAGCAGGGGCTTCTTCTGCCCCTGGCCGCTGTGCTTAAAAAATGGTCCGCCAGGGACGAACTGGTAGCCATGGCCTGCCGGTCCCCGCGTCACAGCGCCCACCTTGCTGAACTGTTGAGCCATTATGATTTATCTGCACATATGCTGGACGCCCCGCTGGAACTTTCCTCCCTCCCGACTGCAGGGGAAACTCCAGCGGTCCTGCTTTTCAGCCAGCCCCTTTCAGAGGGCTTTGACCTCCTGCTGGAATCGGGTCAGCAGCTGCATGTCCTGTCCGAAAGTGAATTATTCGGAGAACGCCGCCTCGGCCCCAGAAAAAAAAGAAAGCCTGCCGGAGAGGATCTGCTCCGTTTTGACGAACTGGTGCAGGGCGATATTGTTGTTCACAGAGAACACGGTTTAGGTATTTATCAGGGGCTGGTGACTTTGACCCTGAGGGATATCGCCAATGATTTTCTGGAAATTCACTACCAGGGCGAGGATAAACTCTATGTGCCTGTGGACCGCGTAAATTCTATCAGCAAATATAAAGGAATCTCCGACAAAAGACCCAAACTGGACAAGCTGGGCACCAAAACCTGGCTCAATACAAAAAAGAAGATCAAGGAATCCGTCTGGCAGGTGGCCCAGGATCTCCTGAAGCTCTACGCCAAAAGAGAACTGCAGAAAGGCCTGGCCTTTTCGCAGCCCGGCGAACTCTTTCATGAACTGGAAGAATCGTTTTCCTTTGATGAAACCTCCGGGCAGCAGAAGGCAATTGCCGAGGTGCTTGACGATCTCACCTCTGAACAGATAATGGACCGCCTGGTCTGCGGCGACGTAGGGTATGGCAAGACCGAAATTGCGGTACGGGCAGCTTTCAAGGCCATTGAAGATGGCTACCAGGTTGCAATGCTGGTGCCGACCACTGTGCTGTCTGAACAGCATGCCAAGACTTTCCAGGAGCGGTTTGCCGGCTTCCCGGTGCTGGTCGAAAGCCTCAACCGGTTCCGCACCCAGGCTGAACAGAGAAAAATTCTCGCCGACCTGAAGGCCGGCAAACTCGACATGATCATTGGCACCCATCGTCTGCTTTCCAAGGATGTCCATTTCAACAGACTCGGCCTGCTCATTATCGATGAAGAGCACCGTTTCGGCGTCAGCCACAAGGAAAAGATCAAGCGCTTCAGGGCAGAGGTCAATGTCCTTACCCTGACTGCCACGCCTATACCGAGAACACTGCAGCTTTCTCTTCTCGGCATCAGGGACCTCTCGGTGATCAACACGCCGCCTGAACAGAGACGCCCCATCAAGACCTTTGTTGCCCGCTATGACGAACTTGTCATCAGGGAGGCCATAACCAGGGAATTGCAAAGGGGCGGCCAGTCATTTTTGGTTCACAACCGGGTCCGGTCAATTGAGAAAATGGCCAGCAGGGTAAAAAAGTTAACACCCCAGGCGAGGATAGCTGTTGCCCACGGCCAAATGCCGGCAAAACAACTGGAGGAGATCATGGTGCGCTTTGTCAACAAGACCATAGATGTCCTGGTCTGCACCACGATCATCGAATCGGGCCTGGACATTGCAAGCGCAAACACCATTATCATCACCCGGGCCGACAGGTTGGGCCTGGCGGAAATACACCAGCTGCGCGGACGGGTCGGCAGAAGCAGCGAACAGTCATATGCCTATCTTCTGGTCCCGAGCCTTGAAGGACTTGCCAAAGAGGCCAAGGAACGTCTCCGCGCCCTTCTTGATTACTCCGAGCTGGGCGGCGGTTTCAAGCTTGCCATGAGCGATCTGCAGATACGCGGAGGCGGGAATATCCTCGGGGTTTCCCAGAGCGGCCACATAGCTGCAGTTGGTTATGATCTCTATCTGGAGCTTCTGCAAAACACGGTTTCAGACCTGAAACGCCAGGCTGCCGAGCAGGAGGTTGTGGAAACAATTGACCCGGAGATAAACCTGCAGATTTCAGCATATATTCCTGAAAAATTCATTGCGGATACACCGCAACGGTATATTGCCTACCGAAAAATTGCCGGCGTGGAGCATCATGAACAGCTGGCGGACCTAAAAGATGAAATGCAGGACAGGTATGGCACTCTGCCTGTGGAAACCCAAAATCTTTTTGACATGATGTCCCTAAAAATACGACTGAAAAAAATAATGATCACCAGGCTTGAACAGGGCAAGGATATGCTTGTTTTTTCCTTTCATGGGCAAACCCCCGTTGATCCCCAGAAAATTCTCGTGCTCCTGGAAAAAAGATCAAACAACATCCGTTTTTCACCGGATGCCAGGCTCATGGTCCCGATGCCAAGCCGGATAAGCCACTCGCCCCAGGCCATCCTCCACGCTGCCAATGAAATCATCGATTCCCTGCAAACCGGAGAACAAGCGTCTTGAATAATAGTCGAGAAGCTTAAACACAACTGTTTATTTTACATCCCCGCAGAGCAATTTTCAAAATAAAGTAGAAAATCAAGTAGTTGAGGAATATTACATTTGACATTTCGGCCATATATCAGTTAGTACCTAAATGGTAATTTGCACTTCTCCCGCAAAAGAGGGACTGTTTATAAGGGAGTAAAAACCAACCCGGAGGAAGGAGAGAATGAAAAAGGTTATCATTTGCATTGGGGGATTGGCGCTTTCCTGTACCATGGCCTCACTGGCATTTGCAGGAGCTGTTGTCAACAAGACCAACTGGAGCGTAGAATATATCAGGACGCTGAACCGGAATGCCGGGACCGACTACGGTGATATTGCCGCTTATAACCCGGCCGGCACAGTAAAGCTCCAGGACGGCCTTACGTTAAATGCATCTGTCCAGTACCTGGACAAAGAGTACAAAAACCAAGTTAACAACAAGGGATTCCAGTCAGACAAGTCCTCTACCTTTCCGGGTATATTCGCAATCTACAAAAAAAATAAATGGACCCTGTTCGGGACATTTACCTTTGTCGGCGGCGGCGGTGAGGTTGACTGGGATAAAGGTGATGCAACGACAATGGCCCTGGGCACCCTCATGACAATTACGGCTGACCGCACCACGGATGCCATGGTGCAGGCCGCCGGCGGCAGCCCTGCCCCTTTGGGCACCTATTACGGCACCATCACGCGCCAGAAAATCTGGGCAAAAAGCTACGACCTGGGCTACTCTTTTGGCGGAGCCTACGCCATCAATGATATTTTTTCAGTATCTGCCGCCATCCGTTATGTTGACGGCACCATCGAGGCCAATGGAGCCGTTACCACCACCCCTACCCCGACCGGCGTGGCAGTGGGCGGGACTCCGGTTACTTCAGAAGTTGATTTTGATCAGAATGCCGATGGCTGGGGGGCAATTTTCGGAGTGAACATTGCACCGAATGACAGGCTTAACATCGGTGCCCGTTTTGAAACCAAGACCGATCTTGAATTTGATACCGATGTCAAAAAGGACAATAATAATGTCCTGCCCCAGCTCGGCATAGTTGACGGCGAGGACATGAATGAAGACCTGGCTCCCTCCCTCGGGCTTGGCGTTTCCTATTGGGTCACTGAAAAATTCCGGGTCGAAACCAACCTGACCCTCTACTTTAACGGCGAGGCTGACTGGGAAGGCCTTGAGGATGATGTGGACACCGGTTATGACGCAGGAATTGCCCTCGAGTATCTCATTACTGATAAATGGCGGGCCAGTATCGGTTACATGCATACTGAAACAGGCATTGACCCTGAAGACATGACACCGGAAAATCCGGAACTTGACGCCAACACATTTGTCGGCGGCGCAGCCTATGCCTTCAACCAGAAGTTCCATGTCAACCTGGCAGTCGGGTATTCCGCCTATGAGGATGATGACTTTGTAAGTGACTTGACCGGTGCAAAAATCGAATATGAAAAAGACATTACCTTCCTGGCCGCGGGCCTGGAATACCGTTTCTAGTAAAGACTCTGCTCCGTTATTTATCGGATGTGACAAAGCCCCGGCTGCCACCATGCCGGGGCTTTTTTTGTAGCGGCAATAAATATGCCCCGGCCCGGTCTGACGGGTTCTCCGGGCTTATCAGATTTTTTCGGAAAAAAGCAATGAGAAACCACTCATCCGGAGAGCCCAGGAAAAATGATGGGACCATGGCGGTTTTTTTAAGATTTTCTTTGAAGAAAAGGGATCTGGCTACTGATATCTGACTGTTACAGAAGGAACTATTCTAGGCATTTGCAGTTCATGGCAATCTGTTATTTTCTTTCCTGCTGTCTCCTCCTTATCAATAAAGATTCATGACCAAATACAATTAACAGGATCAACTCAAATACTGCCAACCCGACATGGTTTACTTTAAAAATTTGAGGGCTGACTCCTCCGTGGCATGCACTGCAATGCATCGTGTCAGACCCACCATATGGAAAATCTTCTGAAAATGGTCCGACAGGCCGGTGGCAGCAATTTTCTGCTCCTTTTTCCTGCCCTCGGAGGCAATGTCAATGAGAAAGGCAAGCCCGCCGCTGTTGATATAACAATCCTTGCCGAACCGGAGCATAATCATGGAAGCCCCGGCTACATTGTCAGCCTGGTACGCATCCTTAAGAACCTCACCGGTTACGGCAGTAACATCACCCTGGATGTCGATATACACCACATCAT
>Ga0209536_100011862_pt1 | contig 12720 bp, 10 predicted proteins | sample DeeMarSeWOR28_12_FD_187461 | JGI IMG/M metagenome (GOLD analysis project Ga0209536, IMG submission 187461) | Marine sediment microbial communities from White Oak River estuary, North Carolina - WOR-2-8_12 (SPAdes) (version 2) | ecosystem: Environmental > Aquatic > Marine > Intertidal zone >...
ATCGTGTATAGACAGCGGTTATATAAACGAAATCTTCAAACTTGAGATCGCCTATAGAAAGGACCCCAGCCAGCGCAAGAAATGCCTTTGCGCCCGATCGGTCGATATCGGTTCGTACAACACCTGCGGCTACCGCTGCCTGTACTGTTACGCTGTTTCGTCTTTTAAGAAATCGGTTGAAAATATGAAAAAAATCGACAAAAGCGGATCATCTTTATATCTTTGCCATGAGGATCGAGATGAGAATAAATAAGGGAGGCGAGTATGCCCGAATATGACGTAAAGCTCAAGGTGGTGGATATTCTCGGTACGGGCAAATGCCCGTCGGAGTATAAGAAAGGTGACGAGTTTTCGTGGGACGATCCCCAGCTCTGTATCTGGGCGCGTCATTCGTTGATGCCTTTTGCCACGGCGCTTCGGTTCGGCGGCGAGGTCCCCTGGCGGGAACATAACAAAGACGAGATGATCATATCCTGTCCCGACGGCGACAATCCGGTGGTATATCGGCTTACGAGGGTTCCGAAGAAAAAGTAACTGCGATTATAAAAGTTAATCGGCATTTAACCGTTACAATTCCAGATACGGGACGGCGTTCAAGCTGAGATCCGATTTTTCGCCCTTTTGCAGATGAAAGGAGCCGCAGGCGGCAACCATGGCGCCGTTATCGGAGCATAGCTCCTGGCTGGGGATAAATATATTAAGATTTTCCGGTTTCCGTTCCTCAAATAACGTCCGGAGTCTTCGGTTTCTGGCCACGCCCCCCGTTACCGAAACCTGCGAGACATTGAAAGCGGCGGCGGTGTTAAGAGTTTTAATCACCAGGATCTCGCAGACCGCCTCCTGGAACGAGGCGGCGATATCGGCGAGATGATCAGCGATAAATTCGGGAGTCTTGTCCTTTAGATAAATTGCCACGGCGGTTTTCAATCCGGAAAATGAGAATTCGTAGTTGTCCTTTTCCTTCATGGCGCGCGGGAAATTTATAAAACCTCTGTCACCGTCATTCGATCTCTTTTCGATCGCCGGTCCGCCGGGATAACCCAGTCCGAGAAGATTTGAGATTTTGTCAAAAGCCTCGCCGGGAGCGTCGTCCCTGGTGGCGCCCAGCAGCCTGTATTTTCCCCAATCCTCCACAAAATAGAGGTTGGAATGGCCGCCCGAGGCCACCAGCGTAATATGGGGCGTTTCGAGTTCCGGATGCTCCAGCAGGTTTGAAAATATATGTCCTTCGAGGTGGTTTACTCCATAATAAGGAATTCCGGAAGTCTGATATACCGATTTGATGAAAGATAATCCCACCAGAAGGCATCCGACCAGGCCCGGCCCATGTGTGACCGCCATCCCATCCAGGTCTTTGAGTTTGACCCCGGCTCTATCCAGGGCCATTTCTATGATATCCACAAGCTCCGTAATATGAATTCTCGATGCCAGTTCGGGTACCACCCCGCCGTATTTCTCGTGGATCTCCTGAGAAAGAATCACGTTGGAGAGGATTTCGCAACCGTCTTTAACAACCCCCGCCGACGTTTCATCGCAGGATGTCTCGACTCCCAGAACCAGCATATGGATTATTATATCTTACGTTTGATTGAAAATCTACAACGATCCGCTGAAGGAAAATCGACGCCGGCATACTCATAGGGATCGATATTATAGATTTCTTTAAGAGTAATATCATACTCGTAGGTACCGGATTCCTTCATTTCCGAAAGATCGATTCTGATTTTTGGTTTTTTTGCAAGGTCCAGGAGGGCGAGCTGTTTGCCGGTACCTACAATAATGATCTCCACGATCGGCGGCTCGATCTTGTCCACATACAAACCATCGGGCAAACCCGTGTATTCGATTTCAATCGTATATATTTTCTCATAGTTCTTTTCGGTCGTTAGATGAAACCACAACATCAACGCCAGGACTATTCCGCCTATTTTCCAGCCTATGTTGCTTGTAAGTAATTCCTTGAAAGTCACGGCTATTTATCGGAATGTTTTATTACCCTGCCCAGCGAAACTTCACCGTTATCGATCCTGATATTATAGCCGCATTCAGGATTGGTGCAAACCCAGGCCTTGTAGCGGATTTCCGACCCCTCACGACCATAATCTGACAGAGGAATAAGCACGCCTTTTGAGCATTTCAGACACTCAGGAAATTTTTCCAATTCTAAACCTCCCCAAAATTCAAAATTTAAAATAATAAAGCAGAGCCCATCTGTCAACGCTGAATTGAATATTCAATTCCCCTAAAATAAAGCTGATACATTGATTATTATAATAGTGCCTTTAATCCCTGTTTCCAATTGTTTATATAAATCAAGGTATATTCTAAGCCCGTGTGCGTATAAAAGCTCTAAGGATTCAACTTATTACCATTTATTTAAGCGGGAATATTCTGGACTCTGGAGGATTAAGATTTCGCTAATCTCCTTCTTGAAAAACAGCTTCGCCGTCTTCAATTTTAAAAAATGGAGTCCGGATTTCCTCGGAAATATTCTTTAAACCGGAAATTTTAAGCGCCGTATTGAATAAAAACTCTCCGAATTTATCGGGAGCGTCCCTGATATCGGGTTTCCTTGCGCCCGATATTTCGCCCTTAAGCCAGGATTCGACCTCCATCAAGTTGGATAAACTCATGGTCTTGATGGTAATCTCCCCGGTTAAGTAAAATTGCCCGGTCGTGTCTTTGAGCTTCATTTTTAGAAGCCCGGATGATTTCACCAGATCGGTCGCTTCACGGTCTTTTTCGAGATGATTTTCAATAATCATATCCGATTGTTCCGTCAAAATCGTGTATTCCTTTTCCCAGGTGTCATAGCGGAGTTTGTAGGTGACCCCGTTATTTTCGACATGTTTATCGAGCCATCCCGATCTCGATTCCCATAGCTCCATTTTATATTCGAAACTTATGGGCACCCCTTTCTTAATATAGCCGATTAGATCTGCCGGGAGGGAATCGCTTACCAGCAATTTAGCTGCAATCTCTTCACCGTTAAACTCTATCGATGAGAATTTCAGGTCTACCGCATTCGAAACCGTGTATTGAAACAGAAGAAACGTTATCAGAAAAAAATGAATTCGTCTAATTTGCATTACCACACCACAATATATAAAAAATTCCCTTCCCGCAAAAATAGATAGCTATATTTCCATATATTTGCAACCTAAACCGATTACAGTGTTAATTCAATCCGCACCTTTCCATATATAACGGTTAGAACAGGATCTTCCCGCGCATAGATAAAACCGGTGATTTATCCATGTCGTCGAGCCGTTGAGCCAGATTAATTCTGAAATCGTCGCCCAGGAGAAACGCTATACCGATATCGGTATAGAGGTCCTCATCCTCGAATTCCGTACCGGAGAAGGCCGCTTTTCCGGCATCGAAAAAGACCCCTGCGCCAAATTCGCTGTCGAAAAAGCGCCAGATATAATCCGCATTGAACAATACGTATCGGTTTCCCTGAAACTCCTTATATTCGTATCCCCTCAATGAGCCGATGCCTCCGATGAAATAGCGCCTGAACAAAGGAAGATCGTCATCGGAATATCCACCGCGCAGACGAAAGAAAATAGTTTGATCCATGGCCACCGGACAATAGTATTTCAGCTCCGCATCAAAGGTTTCGTAATCGAAATCCGTCGAGTCCGAATCGAGGGCCTGTCTATAAACCAGGTTCGTAAATATTCCCGATTCGGGATCTTCCTCATAATCGCGGGTATCATAGGTTGCCTTGAATTCAACCTCTCTGAGTTTTCCATCAACTCCCGCCAGAGCCGCCGTATCATAAAGAACCGTGGACCAGTTTTCCCTGAATTTCTTTTTGCCCCCGAAAAGCGCTTTACTGGCGGTTCTCTCCAGGTTTTCGATCTTGGCGGCCGCATAACCCACCCCGAAAGAAAGATCTCTTTCGTAGCTAATTCCTATTTCTCCCGAAAATCCTCTTTTCCAGTAAAAATCATAGAAATCCTCCTTCAATAAGGCCGCCGCAATTGAGTTTTCAGGTTCTGTAAGTATCCATTTATCCGATGATTCCGCAAGCTGGAACATGCTCACATCAATATACGGACTCCAATTGTCGAAAAATCTGTGGCTTATCCCGAAATCATATTCCCATCGTTTCAGAGTAAATGCGTAGCCGCCAAGGAGGTCGACAGTCGGATGTCTCCCTTCTCTGTCGTCGTAATCCATAGTGCAAAATGCCGCCAGACCTTCGACCCTGTTATATCGTGCCGTAAATCCGAAATCCGCCGTATGCATGCCGCCAAATTTCGCCGTAGCGATATCTCCTCTGACGGTCACCCCTTCCTCGCGAAAAATCTCGCCAAAGGGAGCGGCCACATCTCCGCCGATATAACAATCTTCGAGATAAACGTCGCCGAAAACCGAAACCACATCTCCGTCCACCTCACCAAATACCTTCACGTCACCGCCGAGAGATACTACATCTCCCCTTACACGTTCATTCTCATGAATCACGATATCCGAAAATTTCACCACATCGTCCGCCGTATCCGTATACACGGTGGCAAGCCTGGTTCGTTTAATATACCTTCCCTCATGCCGCCCGGCCTTCCATCTGACGCCGGATTGATATTCCTCCTTATCAACAGAGAGTTTTTCCAGCTCTTCCTCGGTTATCTCCACGCCATCTATAAACACGCGGCCATCCTCGATTATTACTTCATCCTCCACCCTGATTCCGGTAGATGTTTTTTCGAAACGATCTTTACCTACGGTAACCGATTTTATGTTTCCTTCCTTATCAAGCTCGAAATGTACCGAATCGGCTGAGATATTTATCTCTATCTCACTATCAATCTCTCCCGGATTTGCTGATTTCCCGTTAGCAAAAATAAAAAGCGTAATAAGAAACGCCGCCAATGCTCCCCAGATCAGTCCCAAACTTATCTCTTTCGTCCTGTTCATCTGTTTCTCCTTTCAAGTTTTCTCAAACTCAGATGTGCAATTATTGTGCCGCGAAACAGGAATTACATCTCAATGAATAACAGCGAGTTAAAAATTGATTTAGATATCTATCGTGTTTTTATCACACGGTTTGATCCCTCTCGCGTGGTTATTTATCACGAAATCTGTCCGCCAATGATGGAACAAAGCCTTTTTTAAACAATATCATTGAATCGATCGAATTTTATTGTAATATTACGGCTGTTGAAAAAGCGTATGATCGGGAGAATCAAATGATAAGAGAAATAAAAATAACTATTGTCATAGCGATTATGGTAATTCTTCATAACCAGTCAATAGCCCGGAATCCTGTCAAGCCGGAATTGAATCTTATCCCCGGAGAGAAATATAAATGCAGCATGGAGATGAGCAAACGGGTTAAACAGACTATAGAAGGCAAAGACCAGATTATGGAGCAGAGCCTGATAATTGTATGGGATTATGATATCCTGAGAAAAAAAGACTCGGGAGAGTACGAAATATCGGCCAAGTATTCGAGAATAAAAAGCTCCCAGAAATTCGGCATGCAAACTGTCGAATTCGATTCAGATAATCCCTCCGATTATATCGACCCGTCGATGATCGGGTATAAAGCCCTGGTTGGAATGGAACTGAAGATGGATATAACTCCCCGGGGAAAAGTCGGACGGCTCAGCGGTTTTGAGGAGATTATAGATAAGATCATAGATAATCTTAAGATACCGGAATCGCCGCAGCGCGATGAAATTATAAAGGGAATAAGAAGCCAGTTCGGCGATGAGGCCATGCGTCAATCTTTTGAGCAGATGACCGTATTTTATCCGGATCGACCGGTCGACACCGGCGACAGCTGGAATAGTGATTTCACCATGGATGCGGGATTCCCGATGGTTGTCGAATCCGACTATACCATGCTTTCAAGAAAGGACGGCATAGCCGATATCGATGTCGTCTCCATCGTTAAATCCGATCCGAGTTCGGAGGGGATCGATATGGGTCTGTTTTCATTGATATACGATATAGAGGGAAACCAGAAAGGTCTGATAAAACTCGACGAGGTTTCGGGATTGCCGGTCAGATCCGATATAGAGCAGAGTTTTTCAGGTACGGTTTCGGTTTCGGAGACGGACGATCTCGAGGAACGAAGCTGGCCGATTTCCGCTGAAGGGCGAGTCGTAATAACATTCGAAAAACGATAACGCGCGAGATTACGTTAGTCTATATCCTGCAAACGAAACCACATCAAATCGATTATGGCCGACTTGTAAAAATGGATACTTTTATAGCCCAAAGATATATTTTCTTTATCTAAAATTGTTGACAATAAGTTTGAATTTCACCATAGTAGTGGATTGATATGTTAAAACCGGGACGAAATAAGGTATGGTAAATAAAAACATCAATTCTGTGATCGCCGGAACCGGCAGCTATATACCGTCAAAGATGGTCTCAAACAAAGATTTTCTTCATCACGATTTCTACGAATCGACAAAGAAGAAAATCGAGAAAACGAACGAGGAAACGGTAACCAAATTAGAGGAGATAACCGGGATCATAGAGCGAAGATACATTTCCGACGATCTGGTTACCTCCGATATCGCCTATTTTGCAGCCAGGGACGCCCTGGAATCATCGGGAGTAGATAGGGAAAGCCTCGATTATATAATTGTGGCGCATAATTTCGGCGATGTAAAACCGGACAATAAAAGATCCGACTTCGTTCCCAACCTGGCCTCCAGGGTAAAGCACAAGTTGAGAATTGAGAATCCTGGAACGATCGCTTATGATCTCCCCTTCGGATGTCCCGGCTGGTTGCAGGCCATGATCCAGGCCAATTATTTTCTCAAATCGGGCGACGCCAGGAGGGCGCTGGTAATTGGAGCCGAGACCTTATCGAGAGTCTCCGATCCTCATGACAGGGACAGCATGATCTACGCCGACGGCGCCGGCGCCGCCATCCTGGAGGCGAAAACGGGCGCCGGGCGGACCGGCATCCTGTCGCACGCCGTAAGGTCGGATACTCTCAACCATGCTTACATGCTGTGGATGGATAGATCGTTCAATTCCTCCAACGGAAATGACCAGCTGTATCTGAAAATGGATGGTCACAAGCTCTATCAATACGCCATAAGCACCGTACCGCTGGTGGTGAAGGATTCCCTCGAAAAGGCGAAACTGCATCTTAGCGACGTCAACAAGGTGCTCATACACCAGGCCAACGCCAAGATGGACGAGGCCATTCTGAAGCGGATCTACAAACTCTACGGCGAGAAAACCGTGCCTCTGTATGTCATGCCGATGATCATCTCCCGCCTGGGCAACAGCTCGGTGGCGACGTTGCCCATGCTTCTGGATATGGTGATCAAAAACAAGCTCAAGAATTACGAACTAAAAAGCGGCGATATTGTCGTTTTCGCCTCCGTGGGGGCGGGCATGCATATCAACTCCATGGTCTACCGGGTGCCGTAGCTACCTGGAGCCCTACGAAACACTGAATTATTTTTATAATTATTTCTTATACTTCACCTTTCCGCCTACGATAGTATAGAGCGCTCTCGTTTCCGGAATTTCATCCTCGGGAATTGTCATTATATCCTGTGAGAGAACCGTTATATCGGCCAGCTTGCCAGGCGTTAGCGATCCCTTGATATCCTCCTCGAACGCGGCAAAAGCGCCGTTGATGGTATACGATCTTAACGCCTCCTCCCGGGTCATGCATTGTTCCGGATAGAAACGAGAACCGTCCGGCAATTTTCGGGTAACCGACGCGTGGAAGCAGGCCAGGGGATCGATATCTTCCACCGGGGAGTCGGTACCGTTGGCTATGGTGGCGCCGGAATCGATCAGCTTCCTCCAGGCATAAGCGCTTTCCCTGGAACGGTTTTCTCCCAGCCTTTTGGGTACCCAGGGGCCGTCTGAGGTGGCGTGCACTCCCTGCATGGACGCTATCACTCCCATCCGGCCGCAACGCTGAATATCGTCCGGGTGAACATGCTGAGCATGCTCTATTCTCCAGCGGGAGTCTTTTTCGCCAGGGCTACTCTTAAGCACCTCTTCATATATATCCAGAGTTTCCCGGTTGCCCCTGTCGCCGATGGCGTGGGTACAAAGCTGAAACCCGAGTTCCATCGCCAGCCGGGCCGTCTCTTTCATATCCTCGATCGGTTCCGTATTCAGGCCAACGCTGGTTGGAAGATCGTTGTAAGGTTCAAAAAGCCAGGCGCCGTGCGATCCCAGGGCGCCGTCCATAAGCCGTTTTATCCCGCCCACGGTCAAATGATTATTCCCGATTCGGTGAAATCCATATTCCGTTCCCCGCGCCCGCAGGCTGTCGTTATTTTCATTAATCATGATCCATAGACGGATACCGATTTCCCCGGCATCGGCAATCTCCTTATAAAAATCGATCCTATCAAACGAGACCCCAGCGTCATGAACGGTTGTGACTCCTTTGGAAAGGCATTCGCCTGCCGCCAGCTCGACAACCTTTTTCCTGTAGGACTCGATCTCCTCCGGGGTGCGCCCCGCTCTGTTTTTTTCGAGAGCGTCATATAGCGGCTTATCCGCGTCCTCCCTGAATACGCCGATCGGCCTGCCTTCGGAATCCCTGATGATTTCGCCGCCCTCGGGGTCCGGTGTGTCCGCTGTTATCCCGGCCAGCTCCATGGCCCGGGCGTTGGCGATACAGGAATGCCCGCTGGCATGAGACAGCAGAACAGGATTCTCCGGGGAAACGGCGCTCAATGCCTGATGATACGGCAGGCCGTCTATATTAGGCCAGGGCGCTTTATCCCATTTTTCCTGGTGCCATCCGTTCCCCAGAACCCATTCGCCGGGCCGGCTGTTCTCCACGGCCCCTTTTACTATGGCTATGATCTCGTCGAAATTGGCGGCGCCTGCCAGCCGTAGTTCCATCAACGACTCGCCAAGGCTGAAAAAATGCATATGAGAATCGATAAAACCGGGAATGGCCAGGTTGCCGTCGAGATCTATTACCTCTGTATTTGCGCCTACATAAGCCCCGATCTCCGAGTCCGCCCCAACCGCTATGATTCTATCATCCTCGATTGCCAGCGCCTGCGCTTCCGTTTTGCTCTCGTCGACCGTGACTATCTTCCCGTTGAGCAATACCAGATCGACCCCTTTCATGCGGCTCTGATAGATCGATATGAAAGCCCAGACTACAATTATCGCTATTAAAAGAGTCAGAACGAACTGAAAAAGCCTCTTATTGTTCATGACGCAATCCCCCTGGCTTAATGGCATTGAAATTACCGCGCTCCCATCCACGTGCGCGTTTGCCATATATATACAATTATCAGCTGTGAATTTAAACAAAATCTGACGCCTTATTGTAGGTCGGCATTTTAATGCCGACGCTCTTCTGGTCATCCTGAGGAGTCCGTCGTCAGACGGACGATGCGGCGATTTGTTTCAAATACCTCCAAGATATTTTATAGAGATTGCCACGGCTCACGTCTTCGACGTGAACCTCGCAATGACCTATTTTCCCCTTGTTAATTCTGGGTCTTTTATGATCTATATAACCTTTGACAATCGGGGTGTGATGAAAAAGGCGGTAAATATAGGCTATGCGTCAGGATGGAATGAAATGACATCCTGAGACTATATGTGTATGTGCCCTCATGATGTCGCAGGATTCCATCATGAGGGATAACTGCGAACATCATGTTCGTTTAATGATTTCAAAAGGCTTTTTATGTCCATTGTCTATCAGCATTTTAATATGGTACGGCTGGCGTTCATCATCATCTTATATCTCTGTTCGACGGTAAGGGAGAGCTGATACTCCAACTTCAGTTCCAGCTCGTCGATCTCTTCGTCAGGGCCTATTTTGTAGATCGGGGGCGTGCGGTTTTAATTACTCTAGGTCCGGCATAATTCTACATATCCACGTTGGCGTACCGGGCGTGTTCCTCGATGAATTTGCGGCGGGGCTCCACCACGTCGCCCATGAGGGTGGTGAATATGCGGTCGGCCTCGGCGGCGTTCTCGGCGTCGACTTTCAGAAGTGTGCGGGTCTCCGGGTTCATGGTGGTTTTCCACAATTGATCGGGATTCATCTCACCCAGACCCTTGTATCGCTGCAGGGTCACGCCTTTCCTGCCCACCCGCTCCAATAAACGTTCTCGTTCCTCGTCGTCGTAGGCGTAATGCTCCTGCTTGCCTTTTTTCACCAGGTATAAAGGTGGTTGGGCTATATAGATAAGGTCGGCCTCCACCAGCGGTTTCATGTAGCGGTAGAAAAAGGTGAGGAGGAGTGTCCGGATATGCGAGCCGTCAACGTCGGCATCGGTCATAATTATGATCTTTCCGTAACGGCAGGCGCTGATATCGAAGTCCTCTCCCATGCCGGTGCCGAGCGCCATGATCAGGGTGCGAATCTCCTCGTTAGCCAGCGCTTTATCTATTCGCGCTTTTTCGACGTTGATGATTTTGCCTCGTAACGGCAGGATGGCCTGGAATTTTCTGTCGCGGCCCTGTTTGGCGGAACCACCCGCGGAATCGCCCTCCACTATGAATATCTCGCAGAGATCGGGCTCCTTGAGCGAGCAATCGGCCAGCTTTCCGGGAAGCGAGCCCGACTCCAGCGCTGACTTGCGGCGCACCAGGTCGCGCGCTTTTCGGGCGGCGATACGGGACCGGGCCGCGGAGAGGCATTTTTCGACAATTTTCCTTGCGACGGGAGGATTTTCTTCGAGGTAATCCCCCAGCAGATCCCCCACTATGGTCTCGACTATGCCTTTAGTCTCGGAATTTCCCAGCTTGGTTTTGGTCTGTCCCTCGAACTGAGGATCGGCCACCCGGACCGAAACGATGGCGGTCAATCCCTCGCGCACGTCCTCGCCCATCAGCGTGGTGTCGCCATTTTTGAAAAGCTTGTTCTTGGTGGCGTAGTTGTTGATGGTGCGGGTAAGGGCGGTCTTGAAACCGACCAGGTGCGATCCGCCTTCAATGGTGTTGATATTGTTGACGTAAGAAAAGATGTTTTCGGAATAGCCGTCGGTATACTGTATCGCTATTTCGGCATCGGTGCCCTCGCGTTCTTTGCGGAAATAGATCGGTTTGGCGTGCATGGTGTTTTTATTTTCGTTGAGATATTTGGTAAAATCGCTCAGGCCGCCTTTGAAGCGGAAGGTCTCGGTGCGTTCCTTGCCCTCGCGCTTGTCGGTGATAACGATTTTCAATCCCTGGTTCAGGAAAGCCAGTTCTCTCATCCTCGAAGTTATGGTATAGTATGAAAAATTGATCTTCGGAAATATCTGGTTATCGGGGAAGAAGGTGGTTTTGGTGCCCGATTTCTGCCTTTTGCCGGCCTTTTTCAGGGTTGTAACAGCGTTTCCGAACTCGTATCTTTGTTTGTAGACCTCACCGTCACGGGCGACCTCGACCTCGCACCATTCCGAGAGGGCGTTGACCACCGATACCCCCACACCGTGAAGGCCGCCGGAGACCTTGTAGGTCTGATGATCGAATTTACCTCCAGCGTGAAGCATGGTCATGACCACCTCGAGCGCCGGTTTTTTCTGGGTGGGATGCAGGTCTACCGGTATGCCCCGGCCATTATCCTCCACCGTAACCGATCCCTCGCTGTTTATGGTAACCTTGATGTCGTCGCAGAAGCCGGCCATGGCTTCGTCGATGGAATTATCGACAACCTCATAGACGAGATGGTGCAGGCCGCGGGCGCTGGTATCGCCGATATACATGGCGGGTCGACGTCTGACTGCCTCCAGTCCTTTTAATACCTGTATCGTTTTCGCGTCATAATGATGTCCTGCGGCCGGTGTTGCATTCGTATTCATTGTATCTCCATCCATAATAAACCTCAGATAAAACGTATATCCTCAACCACGCCCTTGCCCAGATCGGTTTCGATTTTTTTCAAAATCTTCTCCTTCAAGAATAAGAGCTGCTGGCGCCAGGCCGCCTTGTGGACCTTCACTACAAGCGTTTTATTATCGATCTTCAGCGCTTTCGTCTCGTTCGAGATAATCTCACCGACAATCTCACTCCAGTTGATTACGGCGGATTGCCTGTGAATTTTCTCGGCGTAGCCCATTTTGTTCAGGGCTTCAAGTATCAGGCCCCCGATTTTCTTGGGATCGTTGGTTGAGAATTTTCCCAATTATCGTCCTTTAACTCACTTTTTGAAAACCGCTTACGGTTTTTATCCTAACTTTATAATTTACCATAAATTTCGGCCTATTTCAAGGGGAAAAGAACGTTTTTCATAAATTGTTTCTTTTATATCTTATTTTTACTCAATAACTTACAAAACAGGAAGGGTCTGTTTTGCCCCAATTTCGAAATTTTTATACAGCTCTTTACAATTATGTCGAAAAAAGTATAAATTCAGGAATCGATTGACATCTGGATTGTTGTGGCTATATTTTGCGAGTTTTGATAAGGGGAAAGAATGAAGGCTTTAATCACAGGAATAACGGGGCAGGACGGCTCCTACCTTGCCGATCTGCTGCTCGAGAAGGGATATGATGTCTACGGCATGGTCAGACGCTCTTCCACCGAGAATTTCGAGCGTATAAATCATATCCGGGATAAACTGACGCTGGTTCACGGCGACCTGCTGGATCAGTTTTCAATTCTGCGAATCATGGATGAGATCCGGCCAGATGAGGTTTACAACCTGGCCGCGCAGTCGTTTGTGCCGATGTCATGGAGACAGCCTATTCTCACCGGCGAGTTCGATGCCCTCGGTGTCACCAAGGTGCTCGAGGCCATCAGGCAGGTCGA
>Ga0209536_100011863_pt1 | contig 12718 bp, 10 predicted proteins | sample DeeMarSeWOR28_12_FD_187461 | JGI IMG/M metagenome (GOLD analysis project Ga0209536, IMG submission 187461) | Marine sediment microbial communities from White Oak River estuary, North Carolina - WOR-2-8_12 (SPAdes) (version 2) | ecosystem: Environmental > Aquatic > Marine > Intertidal zone >...
CCCGTAAGGCGGCTTGGAGACGCCTCTACTCTTCGAGGAGATCTGGCTGGCGCCAGTCAAAAACGTGGAGGCCTGGGATACGCTCAAAGTGAGAGGTGTTGCCGGTGACAATCGTCAGCCCGTGCTCCAAAGCGGTAGCAGCGATGAGTATGTCGGCGTCACCGATCAGTTCACCGCAAGGCTGTAGGTTGGCATAGATGGTCGCTGCGCGTACGGCGATAGGTTCGGTGATGGGCAGAATCCGACTGAGCCGACACAGCGCGTCAAAGGCAAGCTCTTGGCGAATGGCTCCCTTTGCACGCAGGCCGCGCAGGATCTCATAGCGGGTAAGGACAGAAAACGTAAAGCGCTGCTGCTGAGCCAGATAAGCCTGAGCAGCCTGTAGTACGTGTTGATCACGCTGCTTAAAGATCACCAACATTTAGGCGCGTTGCCTGGCATTATGATGGCGTTACATACCTGGGGGAGGGCCTTAAGCCTGCATCCGCACATTCATTGCTTGGTGAGCGGTGGGGGCTTGGATGAGCAACGTCACTGGCGTGCAGTGCAGCATGATTATTTATTACCAGTTGCCGTGGTCAAAAGCCTGTATAAAGGCAAACTGCTGGCACGTTTATGGGCGGCACTCAATGAAGGCCGCTTAACCCTGCCGGCGTGGCAAAAGCCTGCGGATATCCAACGCTTACTGCGCAAACTGAACAATAAAGACTGGAATGCACGAATCCAGGAACGTTACGCACATGGCAAGGGTGTCATGTTATACCTGGCGCGGTATGTAAAAGGCGGCGCCATCAGCAACGATCGCATTGACGAGGTGACGCCAAAATCCGTGGCGTTTCGTTACAAAGACCATAGAGACAACCGCCACAAGAGCTTGGAATTAAAACGGCATCAATTTATCGAACGGGTACTGTGGCATGTGCCGGAAACCGGGCAACATACGGTACGCCACTATGGATTGTACTCCCACCACAGTCGCGACAAACGCCAACGGTGCCGCCAGCCTTTAGGGCAAGGGCCCGAACAAAAAATCACAGAGCCATTAGACTGGCAGCGCTTTTTAGAAGAAATTGGTCAAGGGGAAAAAGGAAAATGTTCACAGTGCGGCCAGGCTTTGCTACGATATCATTCAATTGGGGCTACGCGACGGGACGATAAAAATTCCATAAATAAGTGGGCCGCACATGTCCAACAAGACGTTCGACTTGACCCCGCCCCGGGTTGTAAGATAGCAACGGGACCGCCCACGTGATGGTTCTCTTTTTTTGCTCTCCTGCGGGGCAAGTCAACTCAATCGTTAGAGCGCCAAGCGAAGCTTGGTGCATCTTGCAGGGTGAAAGTCCCTGTCGGGTAAGGGTTAACCACCCACCCGTATCGAGTGTTGCGCCCACGGCGGAACCGAAGTGTGTTTTGAAAGAAACATACTTCAGAAGGTGAACAAAATGGGTGAAGCGTACACAGAGAATTGTGCAGGCCGTAGGGTGTTCGCAGCACCTAAGAGCTGGTACAGCTTCGAAAAGCCAATTGAGATCGACGAGGGTTTTAACGTACACCGAAGTCAACACAGAAACATCCGCCATGGTAAGGATGTGAAGGATCTCCGGAGTCATCAGGCTGTGGCATGTACAAACAGATGCATACAAGAACTTGGGAGCCCCATCGAGGCCCTGACAGGAAGAGATTGAAGGAGACTGAATTGCTAGAGACACGAAGCACGGCGGAGACGGGACTGCGCTGGTTTCTGGAAATGGATTCATACTGTCAGGAAAGCCGAGAAACTGGTAAAGCAGATATTGGCCGAAGGCTCGGTGGGAGTCGGATCAAACATAGTACTCTGAGCGTGGGAGAGCCACGTACAAGGGGAAGGATTTGACGGAAGTACGTAGCCTGCAAAGCACCCTCATACCCGACGCAGAAGATTGGGAACACTATGAGCTAAGCTTCCTGCGGGGAATAGCCTATAAAGCAAAGAAGCAACCGAATTACCGGTTTAGAGACCTATCGTGCTGCGTTGATCAAACGCTGCTGAGTTATTGCTTTCGTAAGTTAAATAAGAAAGCGGCCTCAGGAGTTGATCGAGTCACGTATATTGGTTATAGAGAAAATTTCACAGCCAACATAACGGACTTGATCGACCGACTAAAGCGCGGTGGGTATCGAGCAAAACTGGTAAAACGCAAGCATATCCCAAAAGGGCCGGGGAAGACGAGACCACTGGGAATTCCAGTGCTTGAAGACAAACTGGTACAGACAGCCGTGTCACAGATACTAAGTGCGATATACGAGCAAGACTTCCACCGATTTAGCTATGGCTATCGTCCGAGACGAAACGCCCGGCAGGCGGCGGATGATCTTGTTGTAAGGATGCAGTTTGGCCGTTTTGGATACGTTGTTGAAGCCGACATAAAAGGCTATTTCAACCACATAGACCATGACAGACTACTGTCCATACTGGCACAAAGAATCGATGACAAACGCTTTCTAGGACTGATTAACAAATGGCTGAAGGCAGGAATCTTAGAAGAAGATAACAGCGTAAGCTATCCGGAAGAAGGCACCCCGCAAGGGGGTAGCGTCTCCGCAATGCTGGCCAATATCTACCTGCACCACGCTATGGATGAATGGTTCGAGAAAGTGGTTAAACCCCACTGTCAAGGTGATGCGATCATCTGCCGTTACGCGGATGATTTTGTTTGCGCGTTTCAATATGCTAGAGACGCAGAGCGGTTTTATAAAGCGCTCCCCAAACGATTGGAGAAATTCAATCTACAGGTCGCCGAGGATAAAACACATATCCTACGCTTTAGTCGATTTGAAACTGGGCTGAAGAACAGATTCAGTTTTCTGAGCTTTGAATTCTATTGGGATTCAGACAAGCAAGGAAAGCCACGGCTGTTCCGACGAACGGGACGAGAGCGACTGCAAACAGCGAAGCGCAACATAAAGGAGTACATCAAAGAGAACAGGCATATGAAGACGTCTTTATTGCTGGAATCTTTGGTGAGCAAGTTGCGTGGACATTATAACTACTTTGGAGTGATAGGAAATTTGGCTGGGCTTTATGCCGTCAACCAGCACGTGATGGAACTACTGTATAAGTGGTTAAATCGACGAAGTGGGCGGCGAAGTTTTACTTGGGAGCGACTTAAACACTACTTAACCTTTATTCCTTTGCCGACACCGGAGTGTCGAGCAAAACCAGCGTTAGCGAAGGTCTGGTGGTGAAGTCGATGAAATCTTTGCCGACTGCGAAAGCGAGTACGACCGAGGAGCCCCGTGAGGGAAAACTTCATGCGGGGATCTGGACGGGGGACGCAGGGTAACCTGCGTTCCTACCGTGACTATTGTTAAAAGATGTGAGAGTACGTAGATTATGATCAAGCACTTTCAATACAGGAAAATATGTCTTGGTAGAGACTTTCTTGCAGAACGCTACTCAGGCTCATTTAACCTGGCTGAAGCAGCTAAATACTCGTGTATGTCCCAATATCATTTTTCTAGGGTATTCACGAAGACATTTGGAGAATCACCTTATGAATATGTCGTCAGACTAAAAATCGAAAAAGCGAAAAACATGTTGATAACAGAGAATTTTAGCGTAAGCGAGATATGTGAAGAGATAGGTTACTCAAGTATCGGCAGTTTTTCTTTTCTCTTCCACAAGAAAGTAGGTATGTCACCTACACAATATCGTCGCAGGTTATGGAGTTTGTCAAGTGAACCCCTAAGATTTCCATTGCAATCTATTCCTTTGTGTTATGCATATCATTTATTTGGCGTGAGGTAGTTAAGAGAGCAATATTGAATAAGGTGAATTGAGCTTCTTTCTGTACAATAAGCCATCATATCTAATGGAGGAGTAGGAAAATGATACAGTCTATAGCTCATGTAACAGTGTATGTGTTAGATCAGGAAGAAGCCCTTGAATTTTATAGAGATAAACTTGGGTTTGAAGTAGGCATGGATATAACTATAGAAGGCGGATTTCGTTGGCTAACAGTATTCGCAAAAGCCCAGCCGGATCTTGAGCTAGTTTTAGCAGAACCGAAAGAAGGGCCGATGTTTACTAAGGATTCTGCCGAAAAAATAAGGGCCTTGGTTGCTGAAGGTGCGTTTGGTGTCGGTGTTTTTGCAACTGACAATTGTCAAGAAACCTATGAAGAGCTTGTAACGAAAGGAGTTGAATTTACACAGCCTCCAACAGAACAGTTTTACGGGATTGAGGCAATGGGCATAGATAACTCTGGCAATTGGTTTAGCTTAACCCAACAAACGAAGTAAAATACGATATAACAATGCAAATTCACTCGAACTGCAAAAAGCGTCTCTCGTTCCTCGCTCTGCTTTTTGCAGCCGGTGATTTGCGGCGTTGACGTGCAAAAATACAAATATGAAAAAAGAGATCTCACGTACGCAATTTACGGTTACAGCATCACCCAATGAGCTGTCTTTACTGCCTGTAAAGATTAATGGATCAGGCCCCTATACTTTTATATTTGATACTGGCGCCTCATGCTGTTGTATTGCAACAGAACTGGCTAAGGAACTGAAAATTAAAAAGCGTAAAAAAGTACCAGCTAGTGGTGCAGATGGCTCCTATACCGCACACCATGGCGTCGCAAGTACTATTTCAATTGGAAAAGCCGTCAGGAAAAACATAGATGTAGCAATATTTGATTTTGGCACTCTTAGAAAGGTTGATGAAAAGATAGATGGAATTATTGGTTATAACTTTCTTTGCAATTACATCGTTACCATCGATTACAGCCAAAATGCGGTTTTCTTGTGCAAATAATCTGCAAATTGTATGGAATATTTGCGTCTAACAAGGCAAATCCAGCCTCCTATGTCACGCCTGCTATTAGCAACGAGTTCAATGTCTGTTCACGTTCTTTCTCGGCTCTAATGAGCGTCCGCATATTGTGATACGCGTCAAACCTCCGCCATATACTTCCAAGGTCCGCAACCGCTGCGTTGCTGAATTCCCCATTTCCAGCTTGAATGTCTGTTGATGGTTGGGTTTCTGTCATTCTTGATTAAGTGAATATATCGAAGTGAAATTTTTTATATAGCTCACCATTGTAGTGCTCGCATATAAGCACGCTTTTTATATTGATGAGCTTCCATACGAATAATGATGTCATCTAAGGTTTGTAGTGCCCGCTCGATGTAAGGGCCTTTATTGAGCATCACGCATTCGGCGCGTTCCGCCATTGCGGCGTCGGTGAATTCAGGACGGGATAAGGTGCCATCCTTGGCCATGGTCTCCAATACTTGCGTGGCCCATATCACGGGAACATGGGCCGCTTCGCATAACCATAAAATCTCTTCTTGAATTTCGGCAAGGCGTTCGCCGCCTAATTCTACGGCTAAGTCACCGCGAGCGATCATAATTCCCAGCGGAATCCTGCCTATTGAGCCTAAAATGATTTCCGGAAGATTTTTTACTGCTTTATTGGTTTCTATTTTTGCTACGAGCGGCATGTGAGGGGCATCGCGCTTGGCTAACTCATCCAGCAACTGGGTAATCGCATTCAGGTCTTCCACAAAGGAAAACCCTACAATGTCGGCGTGTTGGGCGATGAAATCCAGGTCTTCTAGATCTTTGTCGGTAAGGGGAACTAAGTTAAGTTCACTTTCGGGAAAGTTGATACCTTTATTTTCTTTTAATCGCACGCCTTTGGGTTTGGCTTGGGTGACGACCAATAACGCGCCTTCTTCGGATACTGATTCGACGATACATCCCAGTTTACCATCATCAAACCAAACGGGTTCGCCAGGTTTTACGTCCCGCAATGCCTGTGGTGGATTGCAACTGATTCTGGCCGGGGCAACAATAATGCCGTTTTCGTCAAATCGTGCCGGAGTGCCAGGCTCTTCGCTGGTGCTTAAAAATAAAGGATCGCCTTCGAATAAACGGATTTCTTCCGTTTCCCCGTCAAAGGGGCTGGGAGTAAAATCAGCCAATGTTTGGTATTTGTCTTTTTTGTTCTTACGTTGCCAGGTCAGTTGGGTGTCCGTCGATATATAGATACTCTGCGTGCATTGTGCCAACCACTGTTTGGCGGAGCGTTGCCCGACGATAGTGATATCGCGTTTTTTGCCGCGCACATCGGTTAGTCGCAAGCGATCGCCGATGGCTAATTGGGTGTGCAAAGATCTGGGTAGGGTTAAGCGATATTCAAATTCGTCACTGCTGGCATCGATTGGCTCAAATCGTTCTTCATCCAACAAAATATCGGTAGGTCCTACTAAGCGGCCGTATACATTGCGGTTGACTTTAATATGTTTTACCGCAGGTCCGCTTTTGATCGCACCGGTACGGATTTTATGACCGGCCAAGTCCATGAGTATTTTACACGGAGAATTTAGTTTTTCGGCCGCTTGGCGGACATTGTTGATCATGGCTTGCCAATGAAAGCTGTCATCGTGGGCACAGTTGATGCGCGCGCAATTCATACCTTTTGCCATGAGTGATTCAATAAGTTGCCCATTCCACGCCGCATCGCTGGGTAGTGTAACCATGATGTAGGTTTTTCTGTCTTTGGAATGGGGGCCGAATAGTTCTGAGCCGTGCTTGGTTAGCAATTCAATGCTCTTGTCCGGGGTTAGGGCGGTTTGTTGATTTTTACTACAATATTCCTGGGGCGAGTTATTCGTAGCGCGAGCTAAAAGTTCAATGATGCTGTTAAGAGAATATAGTACGGCTGATTCGCTGCGTCCCAGGGACGAGAGTCCAACCTGTGCGAGCCTTTTTTGTAACGGTCGTAAGTCGGTGTGCCGAATACTGAGATAATGTGCTAAATTGGTAGCGCTGTCGTCAGTATGTTTACTGGATGAAGTAAAATACGATAGAAATTTTTCCAGGCGGAGTTCCGCGTTGGTGATGACTGTTTGTCGCAGAGTAATTATTTCATGCAATAACGCCTCTAACTCTGTTTGCAGAAGGTCAGTTTCTGGTTTGTGTACCGGTAGCTTGATAGAAGTGTCGTTCAAAAATAGTATTCCTATAATAAAATGATGCCGTTATTGACTAGATATGGTTATAAAGGCACAGAAAAAGAACGGATTGATTTTGCTATCATTTAAGCAAAACTGTATGACAATTTTGTGACAAAGAGAATGTGCGATCTGGAAATATAGCGAGGTAGCGTGCGCTGTGCGCACGTCAAGCTCTGGATTGGCAAATAGCTTCTCGTGTGCACAGCGCACGCTACGAATAATTTAAATAGGTTTTCGAGACAACTAATTTTAATTGTGAATTGAACTTATGACCGAGACCAAAGAAAAAAAACCTTCCGATTCACTGGACCACAATCTTGCCCAAATCAAAGAGTTGCTGGACAAACAGCGATTAGTGGAAAACCTTGTTCATCAGCAGCATCAGACCCATGGTGATATTGTGGAGTCGCTGCTGCACCGCCAGCATTCGGTGGAACTTCGCAGCCGGTTGAAAAAAATGCACTTTGCCGATATTGCCGACTTGTTGGAGGCATTGCCGTTAGACGACAGGCAATTGATTTGGCAACATTTGAGTGATGCCAAGGCGGCCGATGTGCTTTTGGAAGTGTCCGATCCGGTGCGCGAGAATTTGATTAAATCCACGGAAGAGAAAGCCTTATTGGCAATTTTACATTGCTTGGATGCCGACGACATTGCGTATATCACCGAAGATATTCCTCAGGATATTCTTACCGAGCGCTTAAAAAGTTTCACCATCACCGAAAAAGACTGGTTGCAATCGGCAATGACGTATCCCGAGGACACGGTGGGTTACCTCATGAGTAAAGAGATGGTCACTGTGCGGGAGCACCATACTTTGGAGCAAGCGCAATTTCATCTGCGCCAAATCAAAGAACTACCTATACACAATGACAAGCTGTTTGTACTGGATAAGCGTGGGCTATTAACAGGCGTTCTCAGTCTCCAGGCGATATTGCTGCACGAGCCAGAAGCCAGGGTGGTGGATGTGATGGCCCGGGACGTGGTGCGTTTTCAAGCGTTAGACAAGGCCAATGAGGCGGCCAATGCGTTTGAACGTTACGACCTGGTCTCTGCGCCAGTAGTTAATGAGCGTGGCAAGTTGATTGGCCGGCTCACCGTCGATTTGGTGATGGAGTTTATCCGCGAAGACACCTCGGAAGATGTGATTAATCTTGCCGGCATTCAGGAGGAAGAGGATTTGTTTTCCCCGGTTGTCCACAGTGCGAAGAACCGGGGAGTGTGGTTGTTTATTAATCTGCTCACGGCGTTTGTGTCTGCCAGCATCATTGGTTTGTTTGAAAATACCATTTTGCAAATAGTGGCTCTGGCCGCTTTAATGCCTATCGTCGGAAGTGTCGGTGGTAACACAGGTAACCAAACCACGGTGTTGATTATTCGTGGCATAGCGTTAGGAACCATCACTGCCGACAACCGTTGGCGATTGTTGAAAAAGGAATTGGGCATCAGTTTGTTGAACGGTACGGTGTTGGGGCTGATGGTGGGAATATTCGCATATGCGTTTTATCAAAATGTGGAATTGGGTGTGGTGATAGCCGTCTCCATGGTGTTGACTTTTATGTTTGCCGCCACTTTAGGTTTTTCCGTACCTTTGTTATTGAAAAAAGTTGGCCGGGATCCGGCGTTGGGCTCTAGCGTTTTATTAACAGCGCTTACAGACAGTTTGGCGTTTTTTATTTTTTTGGGAATGGCGACGGTGTTTTTATTGTGATGTCGGGAAAAGTGACCTACTGGTGAGTTATAAAACCTCTCCACTCGTAGCGTGCACCGTGCTCACGGCGCACGCTACGGCGTTCGAATAAATCATGGCGACGTTGATTCTCCATAAATCAACAAATTTTCAGCTTAGGTTCATCTCAAGCCAGCGATGATAAGCTCGCTGCAAAACGGCGCCCCACTCCAACCTATAACTCTCTGTTTTTATTGAATTATTAAAACGGAAACCAAATGTTTTCCGTTTTGTCACGAAACTGTCATATTTCTGGTTTATAAATGCTCTCGAAAAATAACCTGACTTTTCAAACACAGTTTGAAATCTAATCAAAACCAACCAGAAATGAATAAGAGGACGCTTATGTTAAAGAAGGCAACCGTGATCGCAGCTGCTATGGCAGCCGCAGCAGTGACCAACGCCAACGCCGATTCGGCGCGTGACTACATCAGTATTGTTGGCTCGTCTACGGTATATCCGTTTGCTACCGTTGTGGTTGAGCAATTCGGTAAAACCACCAAATACAAAACCCCTAAAGTAGAATCAACCGGCTCCGGTGGCGGCTTGAAATTGTTCTGCGCCGGTGTAGGGGTACAACATCCTGATGTTACCAACGCTTCACGCCGCATTAAAAAGTCCGAATATGAAATGTGCCAGAAAAATGGTGTGAAAGACATTGTGGAAGTGAAAATTGGTTATGACGGTATCGCTGTTGCCAACTCTAAAAAAGCGAAAGAAATGAACTTAAGCTTGCGAGACATATTCTTGGCTTTGGCTAAAGAAGTCCCCGATCCAAAAGGCGGTGAAAAGTTAGTTGCCAATCCTTACAAAACCTGGAAGCAAGTCAACGCTGATCTGCCAGACGTTGCCATTGAAGTCTTAGGTCCTCCTCCCACATCCGGTACCCGCGATGCATTCGCTGAATTGGCAATGGAAGGTGGTTGTAAGACTTTCGATTGGATCAAGGCTATGAAAAAACAAGACAAAAAAGCCTACAAGAAAGTGTGCCACACCGTGCGTGAAGACGGCGCTTATGTGGAAGCCGGCGAAAACGACAACTTAATCGTGCAAAAGCTGGAGTCCAATCCTAATGCGCTGGGCGTTTTCGGTTTCAGTTTCTTGGATCAAAACCTGGATAAAGTTCAAGGCTCGCTCATCAATGGTAAAAAACCCGAATTTGAATCCATCGCTGATGGCAGCTACCCGATTTCCCGTCCTTTATACTTCTACGTGAAAAAAGCCCACGTGGATGTTATCCCGGGGATGAAAGAGTATTTGGCCGAATTTACTGCCGAGAAAGCCTGGGGTGATGATGGCTATTTGTCAGACCGCGGTTTGATACCAATGCCTACTGACGAACGTAACAAGTTTGCCAGCGATGCAAAAGATTTAACTGCGTTAAAGATGTAATACCATTTTGTTAAGTTTATTAGGTTATAAGTGACACTAAGCGATAGTCGGGTAGTACCGGCTATCGCTGTTTTTGAATGTAGTATCCTGAAAAGTTTTTAATAGTCGGAAGTTCTGAGTTACATAACTAATATAATATGCAAGCTTTTACCCTCATCATTGTTTTGTTAATGCTAAGTTCCGTTGCGTATTATTTGGGGAGAAAACGGGCTTTCGCCGTTGCACAAGGCAATATTCGCAAATTACATTCCCTGCCGCTGTATTATGGATTATATGCGGCCATCTGGTGCGGCATACCCGCGCTGCTGATATTCGCCGTTTGGAGTGCGTTTGAAACCACTATCATTACTAATTTGGTGGTCGCAGATCTTCCCGAGCATATTCGCAGCTTAGGTCCTGATCGCCTGAATCTTGTTGTCAACGATATTAAGAACCTGGTCAGTGGCAACATTGTTTCTTCAGAAATCAGCCCCGAAATGCAGGCGGCCGCCGATCATTACCGTCATTTACAGTCCATCAGTCATTGGTTGCTGGTGGTCATCGCGTTAGCCATCGCTGTGGGTGGTGGTTCGTTCATGCTCACCAAAATCAAGACCAAGCAGCGTGCCCGCAATGCGGTGGAGTCTTTTTTAACTATCGTATTAATCGCTTGCTCGAGTATCGCGATTTTAACCACTATTGGCATCGTGCTGTCGGTGTTGTTCGAATCCATCCGTTTTTTTAAAGCCGTTCCAATTTCTGAATTTATCTTTGGCTTGACCTGGAGCCCGCAAACCGCCATTCGCGCCGATCAAGTGGGCTCTTCCGGTGCATTTGGCGCTGTGCCGTTGTTCACCGGCACGTTGTTGATCTCGTTTATCGCCATGTTGGTTGCCGTGCCCATTGGCTTGATGTCAGCCATATATCTCTCTGAATATGCAGGACCGAAATTAAGAGCTACCGTCAAACCGTTGTTGGAAATACTCGCGGGAATTCCAACGGTGGTTTATGGTTTCTTTGCAGCACTCATTGTAGCGCCTTTTATTCGTGATGCCGGCGGTATTCTTGGTTTGGACGTGGCCTCGGAAAGTGCATTAGCCGCGGGTTTGGTCATGGGTATTATGATTATTCCTTTTGTATCGTCGTTGTCAGATGACGTGATTAACGCCGTCCCGCAATCTTTACGCGATGGCGCTTATGGCTTGGGCGCCACCCAGTCGGAAACCATACGCCGGGTGATTTTTCCTGCGGCCCTGCCCGGTATCGTGGGCGGAATTCTATTGGCTGTCTCTCGGGCTATTGGTGAGACCATGATTGTGGTAATGGCCGCCGGATTGGCCGCTAATTTAACCGCCAATCCGCTGGAAGCGGTCACCACCGTGACCGTGCAAATTGTTACGTTATTAACCGGCGACCAGGAGTTTGACAGTCCGAAAACGCTGGCGGCGTTCGCGCTGGGATTGGTGCTGTTTACCGTTACTCTTGTTTTAAACGTGATCGCATTACATGTAGTTCGAAAATACCGAGAGCAGTATGAATAATACCGATACTCCAAATACCAACACGGCAGTTGACGACGTCGAACTCAAGTCTCGGCGCACCATAGAAATCGTTAACCGCGGCTTGGCCAAACGCAAAGCCGCCGAGCGACGATTTCGTTTTTACGGCAAATTGGCCATCTTCATGGGCATGGTTTTTTTAGCCGTTTTGTTTACGAGTATCGTGGGTAATGGTTATTCCGCGTTCGTACAGACCTACGTTAAGTTGGATGTTTATATTGATCCTCAGATAGTCGATCCCCAAGGTGAGCGAGATCAAGAGGTTTTGTCCGGAGCCAACTACGGCGGATTAGTAAAATCCACTTTGCGCTCTATGTTTCCTGAGGTGAAGTCCCGCCGCGATAAAAAAGCCTTGTACAGTCTTGTCAGCAACGGCGCTAGTTATGATATCAGACAGCGGGTGATGGAAAACCCGGAACTTATCGGTCAAACGTTGTCCCTGTGGGTTCCCGCCGATGATGACGTGGATATGTTGATGAAAGGTAAACTGGATCGTGACGCACCTGAGTCGGATCGACGTTTGAAAGATAAGCAGTTAGCGTGGATTGATCAATTCAGCGAACAAGGGCTGATTGAAAAACGTTTTAACACCACTTTTTTTACCGCCGGTGATTCACGCGATCCGGAACTGGCCGGTATTTGGGGAGCCGCAGTGGGATCATTCTTAACATTGATCGTAACCTTAGCATTATCGTTTCCTATCGGTGTGGCTGCGGCGGTGTATCTGGAAGAGTTCGCGCCCAAAAACCGCTTAACCGATATCATCGAAGTGAATATCAACAACCTGGCCGCGGTACCATCCATTGTGTTTGGTTTGCTGGGTTTGGCGGTGTTCATTAATTTTTTCGGATTACCGCGATCGGCGCCATTGATCGGTGGATTGGTATTAACCTTAATGACGTTGCCCACCATTATAATTGCTAGCCGGGCGGCATTGAAATCGGTACCACCCTCTATACGCGAGGCGGCCTTGGGTGTTGGCGCTTCACCCCAGCAGGCCATGATCTATCATGTGCTACCGCTGGCCATGCCGGGCATTCTCACCGGCACCATTATC
>Ga0209536_100011864_pt1 | contig 12718 bp, 12 predicted proteins | sample DeeMarSeWOR28_12_FD_187461 | JGI IMG/M metagenome (GOLD analysis project Ga0209536, IMG submission 187461) | Marine sediment microbial communities from White Oak River estuary, North Carolina - WOR-2-8_12 (SPAdes) (version 2) | ecosystem: Environmental > Aquatic > Marine > Intertidal zone >...
CTGTCTCAACCTGTTCCTGCTTGTGAACATTCCGGGGCTATCGTATTCGGCTGAGTATTCGGCTGATTCTGATCTCGCGACTCATCATTCTGACCATGAGGAAGACGCACAGGTGGAGACCCTTTCCACCGTTCATGTCCATGGGCTACGTCTCAACAAGGATCAACAAATTGGGCCGGTCCCACAGCGGACACCCTGGCCGACGGTTCCGTCAACCTTAGACGGGCAGGTCTTAGATGATTGGCTCAAAGCCAGAATATTGGTCAGTAAGGAATCGGAGGTGACGGTGGTTATTCTTCAACCTGCTACACATCGTGAACTCACTCAAGCTTCCTTGCAGGCTCTCAGGCAATGGACTTTCTTGCCTCAAATGAATGGGGATATCCCCATTGATGGTGAAGTCTCACTTCGCATTCACTTTCGTACCAAGTAGATCCTGCCTGTCCAATTTCTGGAATTGAAGCGAGGCAGGCTCGCATTGTTCTTGCTTTGCTTTTTTACCGTGGCTCAATTCCCCCCATTTAATCCAAGAATCAGGCTCATGTCTTTCTTGTCAAATTTCCCTATTCCTTTTCTGGTGAATGTTTTGGATCTCTAATTTTTCAAGCAATAGACTTTTTGAGGAAAGAAGCATAAGCTTATTGCATTAATATTGCTTCAAAGAACGGGGTCCCTCCTTTGGGGGAGGGAACAATGGGCTTTCTTTGACTATGTTTCTCCTCGTATTTTTTCTTTATCAGATCCCTTCCTGAAATGTTCCTTTTCTGTGATATCTGAGGTGCCTGATGCCCCCTGATCGAGACCGAATTGTCAAGATTGTCGCTGTGGTGACTGTGTTGCTTCTGCTCATCAGTACCTCCGTGCTGGGCTGGCTCTATCTTGGAGCGATGGAATCTGAAAAAGACCGGTTGGCTCATCTGGCAATCCTGCATGTTCATCAGTTGGAAGCCATGAGTCAAATGGCACCCGGATGGGAGGAAGGGGCCGTTTCGCAAGAGGTTTTCGCTGCTCGCATTCAACAGTTATTTGATTCTCAAAAGGATCAACATCATTTTGGGCAAACAGGGGAGGTGATGCTTGTTCGCCATCAAAAAGATGGCTTAATAGGTTTTTCCTCTCCTCCTCAGGTCCAGTCCCGCATGTCCCCAACACTGCTTCTAGCAGGAAAAAGCTTTTCTCAACTTCCGTTGAACTTTTCCGGTAACAGCTGGACACAGATTCTTCCTGATGGTCAGGGAAACGTGGTCCTGGCAGCCTATGAACCCTTGGTTGGTTTTCCCATGGGAGTTGTGGCGAGTGTCAATATTCAGGAAGTTCAGCTTCCCTATTTAATCGTTGCAGCAGTCGCTTGGTTGTTGGTAGTAGGGATCATGGTTTTGGCTGGGGTTATGCTGCTTCGATTCAAAAAATCCGGGGAGCCGCACAAGCCTGAAGATGACGAAAAAATTCGGGCCGTAGTTGCCAGCGTGGGCGAGGGAATTGTGACGTTCGACGAATATGGAATAATCGAGTCATTTAACGAAGCGGCGGAGGAGATGTTTTCCTGCCAAGCCTCAGAGGTGATTGGAAAACCGTTTAGAAATCTGATTATTTCTTCAGAACAAGATTCGTGCGATCCATTTTTGTTGACCTATCGGCCATCGGGAGTGAAGCGTATTGGTGGGTTGCTGAAAGAAATCCATGCCCAAAGAAAAGATGGAACGGTTTTTCCACTGACGGTGACCTTGACCGAAGCGCCGCTAGGAGAACATCGCTTGTTTACGGCGTTGTTACGAAATGAGACGGAACGAAAATTGGCTGAACGCCGGTTAGCCGCACAATATGCGATTGCCAGAGTGTTGGCTGATTGCACGACGATTCAACAAGCTACTCCAGAAATTCTCCGGGCCGTCTGCGAAAGTTTAGGTTGGCAATTGGGAATTCTCTGGCAAGTGGAGCCTGGAATGCGACTCCTGCGTTGCGTGGAAGTCTGGCGTGCCTCACCTGACCGAATTTCTGAATTTGTTAGGGTGACACAAGAAATGTCGTTCCCAAAGGGTGTTGGCCTGCCTGGGCGAACCTGGGAGATGGGTAAACCTTTATGGATTCCTGATGCCGTGAAGGACCACAATTTCCCTCGTGCGCCCATGGCTGCCAAGGCAGGGTTACATGGGGCATTTGCCTTTCCAATCAGACTTGGTGCGACTACTCTCGGCGTAATGGAGTTTTTTAGCCGGGAAATCCAGGAACCTGATGAAGCCTTGCTCCACCAAATGTTGTCTGTGGGAAGCCAGATTGGGCAGTTTATGCAGCGAAAAAAGGCCGAAATCGCCTTGAGGGAAAGCGAAGAACGAACCCGCCTTATTCTCGATACGGCTCTTGATGCGGTGGTGACCCTCGATGAAAATGGCCATATTATCGGATGGAACTTACAGGCCGAACGGATATTTGGATGGCCTCGGCAGGAAATAATTGGACAACCGGTGGTGTCGACCATTATCCCGGAGAGGTACCGAGAGGCTCACCTCAAGGGGATTGAGCGTTATCTCACCTCAGAGGTCGGTGAAATGTTAAATAAACGGATTGAGTTGCCAGGGTTACATCGTGATGGCCATGAGTTTCCCTTAGAAATTGCAATTACGGCTGTTCGATCAAAAAGCGGTACGATTTTTAGCGGGTTTCTACGTGATTTAACCGAGCGACGGCGGACAGAAGATGCTTTGTTGAAAAGTGAAGAGCAGCGTCGCCAAGCTCAAAAAATGGAAGCGATAGGAACGTTGGCCGGTGGGATCGCGCATGACTTTAATAATATTTTATCAGCCATTATTGGCTATACCGAACTGGCCATGGCGCAAACTGGAGTCGGAAGTTCGGTATTGCCCCGTTTACAAGAAGTCTTGCGAGCAGGCTATCGCGCCAAAAATCTTGTTCGGCAAATCTTAACCTTCAGCCGGCAAGATGATTCCGGGAAGAGAGTGATCTATATACAACCGATTGTTGATGAGGCGTTGAACCTTCTCCGGGCTTCTCTTCCATCTACGGTTTCCTTGCATGCAGAGCTTCAACCGAATTCTGCGCCCGTTCTGGCTGATGCGACTCAAATCCATCAAGTGGTCATGAACTTAGGTGCCAATGCGGAATATGCCATGCGAGCGAAGGGCGGAAGGTTGGTGGTGAAATTAGATGAAGTGGAGGTTGATGGAACCATGGTTTCTCTTGTTCCAGGACTGCACGTGGGGCCATATATCCGGCTGCAAGTTTCTGACTCCGGCCAAGGGATGTCTCCTAGTGTCAAAAAACGAATTTTTGATCCGTTTTTCACCACTAAGGATGTTGGGGAAGGCACAGGGATGGGATTGTCCGTTATTCATGGAGTGGTGACTAGTCATGGAGGTGCCATTCGGATCGAAAGCCAGGAAGGCGTGGGGACGACCTTTACCATTTTTTTTCCCTGTTCCCCTGTTCCCGTCGTCGGAAAGCAGGTTCCGTCAGCGCCACCTTCTTATTGTGGAAAGGGAACGGTTATGTTTGTGGATGATGAAGTGTCGATTGTCAAATGGGCCAAAGATATGTTGGAAGAACTTGGCTACATGGTAGTCGTATTTACTAATGGTCCTGATGCGTTACAAGCGTTTAAACAGGAGCCTGATCGATTTGACGTGCTCGTGACGGATCAAACAATGCCAGGCATGACCGGGGAATTTCTTGCCCGTCAAGTAATGAGCCTACGTCCCGGCTTCCCTGTCATTTTGTGCTCGGGATTTAGTTACACGATGAACGAAGAAAAAGCCTTAGCGATGGGTCTAAGCGCCTATTTAACCAAGCCTGTGTCAATGAGCGATATGGCGCAAGCCCTACAGGCTGCTTTAGACCGCTCTGTTCCTCATTGAGCCATTTGATTCGTCCTGCGGTTCTTTCCTCCTGCCAGGTGGATTTTGTATTCCTATTCGAATGAGATGGAATGCAGACCAAAGCCTATAATCTAATCTATTTGGCGATTGACTGAATTTATTGCGCCAGTCCTCTCGGGAAAAACTGAGCACGGTTAATGTCTTCTATCCTTATTATTTCTGGAAGCGTCCATTTTCCACTCCTATGAAGGAGGCGGGGATATATGTGGGGAAGCAGGGAAAGGTTTTCTGCTCCTAATCTCTTAGGAATTTGGGATTGTTCGGATAAATCATCAAGGAAATCTTCTTTTTCTTAATTTCTTTTCTTCTTATTTCAATAGCGCAAAACCTGCTAGGTCTTTTCGGTTAGTCATATCAAATTTGTCATGTTCGCTGACAATTTCTTTGGCTGTTTATGGGAGGATCAAGAACTTCTTTGTCGTTGCTGGTGAGGTTTCCTGCTCTATTCCTTGAAGTGTCGATGTTTTTCTCGATTTGGAATGTTTGTTTAATTTGGTGGTCCCTCGTAAGGACTATTTGGGAGAAGAGAATGAAGTTAAGCGAGAGAAAGACATGACAACGAGAAACTTTGTGCAATTGGTTCGACCTTTGCATTGTGTGGGGATGAAGCAAAGCATACCTGAAATATAGAAAGTTAAGGAGGAGGTATCCGGGGATGTACAAGTTTTTTAACGAAGAGCAGGGAACAGCCGCGATTGAATATGCGTTGCTTATAAGTTTAATCGGGATGGCGGTTGCAGGGTCTCTCCAGGCTTTAGGTGGGAATGTGGTTGATGCATTTTTTATGGTTGATGATGTGTTGTCGTCGGTCCAATTGCAGGATGACCCCTTTAAGCGCAAATGATAATTTAATTCTTGCAACCACTTTAGAAGTCTGTAGAGGGGGCTTTCTCCTTCATTCTGCCTACCGTTCCGTTGAAATTAAAAGAAATTCTGGCTGATTTTTGATAATTCAAAAAAGCCGGTTTCTTTTGAATTTCTGAAGGCAACAATACGACACGACTTCCACTATTCAAATTATCAGCATTGGCGAAGTACATGTCCCCAAAGCGTTCCAACTCAAAATATCCTTAAGTCTGCTGGGTGTCCTACCGAAAAATTTTGAAAATGGAGGGAGTTCGTTAATGTTTATTCGATTACTCGGAATCATCATTGTGTGTGCGGCATGGGGCTGTGAATCGTTATCCATGACTCATCAGGTCTCCGAAGCGATTCCCTCAGGGCCACCACCGTTCACCTTAACCTCTCTCTCAAAATCAGGAAATCCGAGTTCCTCGTCCCTATCACCAGAAATGGTTGTTCCCGACGTCCCGGAGGATGGTGTATCTCAAGCAAATGTCCAAATAGACCCGTTCCCAACAGTGTATTTTCCCTTTGATAGCTGGGAAATTACTTCAGAGGTTCAAGACCGTCTGGATGCCACGGCTAATTGGATGAATCGCTTTCCTGGTTATGGGCTCACCATTGAAGGGCATACGGATATACGGGGCACAGAAAGTTACAATATGATTTTGGGTGTTCGACGCGCCAAAGCCGTAAAAGAGTATCTGGCTAATTTAGGGATACCACGCAAACGACTTGATGTCGTTTCATATGGGAACACCTTAGTTCTTTGTGAGGTCGATGATGAACATAATTGTCATCAATTCAATCGACGAGCCGATTTGCTTTTAGAGTAACGTGCTCCCTTCCTTGCCGAAGGTTCTCCGCTGTTCAATACGAATGGCCTCTTGTGCGTCCTGCTCTTTATAAATTTCTCCCCCGAACCTTCTTCCTGTAATTCCTGAGCAGTAAATCTCGCTTGGATTCCTTCTGTGATTTCTATGCCCTAAAAGAATGGCTTGATATCCAAGTCTCCGTGAATCTTCCCGTATTAGTTTGCATTTTCTCGTTGATGCAAACCTTAAAGACTTCGTCATATTGACAACCTCCTACCAATATGTTATTTGCAATAGACTTGCAATAAGAAGTGGATTTGTGAGGAAAGTGCCTCTTATTAATGCCGGAAACAGCCATAAAAAAAGGGTTGCGAGCGACCGGTCGACGTATGACCCGTACCCGACAGGCGGTTTTAGCCTTGTTAGAGCGGACTCATCAGCCCCTAAGTGCCACTGAAATTTTTGAGCAATTACACCAGGAAAAAGTTTCGATTGATTTAGTCACGGTGTACCGGACATTACATGTTTTGAAAGAGCTGGGGCTTGTCGTCCAATTAGACCTTCATCAGGAAGGTCTCTTGCGGTATGAACTGAAAGAAGGGCGAACACATCACCATCACATTCGTTGTCAGGTGTGTGGACGTATCGTGGATTTGTTGTTATGCCCTTTGAAAAAAGTGACCAAACTTATTGAACGACAGACACAATTTATTGTGGATGAGCATACTTTGGAATTCACAGGACTATGTCCAGAGTGCCAATGAAATGATTAATACCCTTGGCCCAAAACTTTCGAAAGCAGGATCTATCGCTTCCCTGGTCTGTGCTGTGCACTGTGCGCTGACCCCATTGGCATTGCTCGCTCTCCCAGTTGTTGCCGCACATTCCTGGGACGGCCTTGATGGAATGTTGGGGGTCTTTTGGGCCGATACCACGGAATGGATGTTTTTGGGCGTGATTGGCTTGTTAGCTGGTTTTGGGTTGTTGGCGACCTATCCTCGACATCAAGATATTCGTCCAGCCCTGATAACCGCTGGGGGTCTCTTGGTGTTGACTGCTTCGCACCTTTGGATTGAGTCAGGCGGTAGCCAGGAGGTTTTTCTCGATGTTATTGGAGCCTCAATGATTGCTTTAGCCGGATTTTGGAATCGACGTTTGTGCCACAGCTTGGGTTGTCATACCCATGAGCATACTCACCAAGCATGTTCTTCCAAGATTCAACCCCTTCCCGACTTATCTTCCAATTCATAAGTTTTCTTATACTGGTTGGTTTACATCCTGTGCATTTGGGTGGCTTTTGCCTCTGTTCCCTAACGCAGCATGAATGAAGCCAAGGTTTTTTGGCTATTGCTAATTAAAGCGTTGCAGGTAAAAGGTGAAATAGGTAGAAAAGGCACTCTCTAGTTTTAAAGAAGGGCCGCGAAGGTGGCTGAGAGAAATGATGGGTAGGTCTGGGTTTTGGGTCGTAGGGTGTTAGAATTTTCAAGAAGACAAGACTTTACTTTTGGCGGATTTGTCCATCGTTTCTGCCAAATCATCAAGAAGGTGTTCTGTTTCTTCCCACCCGATGCATGCATCTGTAATAGATACTCCCGTTTCCAGGGGTTTTCCTGCCTCCCATTTTTGATTTCCTGGTTTCAGGTTGCTCTCAATCAACAGACCCATGATGGCTAGTTGTCCACTCGTGTATTGATTGACGACTGATCGAGCTACTGGAACCTGGCGGGTATGATCCTTTTCTGAGTTGCCATGGGAGCAGTCGACCATGATCGGACGACGAATACCTTCATTCGACAAACAACGAACGGCCGACAAGATATCCTCTGGATTATAATTCACTCGTCCGCCGCCTCCACGAAGGACAAGGTGCCGATCTGGATTTCCGTTCGTTTTGATGATTGAGGTGAGGCCTTCGGCATTCACACCAATGAAACTCTGTGGGTGTCGGGCTGCAATCATGGCATTGAGTGCGACTTGAAGGCCTCCGTCCGTCCCGTTTTTCAGTCCGACTGGCATGGACAATCCACTGGCCATTTCCCGATGGGTCTGGCTCTCGGTCGTCCGAGCTCCTATTGCCGCCCAACTAATCAAGTCAGAAATATACTGAGGAGTGACAGGATCAAGAAATTCAGTCGCACAGGGCATGCCCAGATTATTGATGTTGAGCAAAATAGAGCGAGCCAGTTCAAAGCCTACTCCAATATCGCAAGAGCCGTCTAAGTGCGGATCGTTAATGAGTCCTTTCCAACCCACAGTCGTGCGTGGCTTTTCAAAGTAGGTCCTGAGAACAACAAAGGCATGCTCGCGAATTCGATCAGACACCTTTTTTAGGCGTTCAGCATACAGAATGGCCGCTTTCGGGTCATGTATCGAACACGGACCAATAATGACCAGTAAGCGATGCGAGTCTCGTCCATGAAGAATATCTCGAATGGCTTGCCGAGATTGAAGAACCATCTGCCCGGTTTCTTCAGGCAAGGGAAGTGCATTCTGCATCTGTTTAGGTGTAGGAAGTGGAGAGATATCGATAATGTTCCGGTTGTTAATTAGTTCGGGCATGCTATACGTCCTGGGTAAGAATAGAGAGCTTCTGGGAACTCAGAATAGTAAAAAAATATTAAAAAGATATGTGATTTAGGTTTATTGTAATAAGAAAACCTCTAAACAGGCAACTGCCCGAGGTCGGATTCTATTCTCAAGCATTAGGACTTTGGGTGGAATACGTCATCCAAAAGCTATGATTTAAAAGGAACCGAGAGAATTTAATGAATCCATTCGATGTCGAAAAAGACCATTCGATCACCAGAAACTGAGCATTACCAGATGAAGAATATGGGAGGGATCTTCGGGGGCGAATATGGTTTATGCTGTGGTATTGACCAGATGGGCTCGTTGAGAGGTATACCACCCCATTATATCTTGATTGGCTGCGTCTCGGGTGGAAGGGAAGAGGAATTTGACTCCAAGCACTAATTCCTTGGCGGGATCAACCCATTCAATGGACCCGGAAAATTTGGAATGATGGTGAAAACCCGGTAAACGGCAACTAATGCAGAGATGCAATGAAGAGACAATCGGCCATGCGGAAGCGCTGACACTAAACTGACAACCCGACGGAGAAAGGTTACTAAGTCGAACAGGAAGGACGGCAAGAATATGGCCTTTGTCGCTGAGGGGCCGAACGGCTCCAGTCAGATTGACCGTCAAACGAGGAAATGAGCGAGGATTCTGCCGTGAAATGTTTTGTGGGGCAGCCAGTCGAATTGTCGGAGGCTGTGCGAGCATTTCTTGAATAACCGTTTCAAATTCATAAATTTCCCCATCAATGCTGGAACGGCCCTTACAAGGAATGCCGGACTTTACGCAGTCGAGATCTTGGGATTCAGGGAGAGCGCAGAGAAGGGAGTGATCGGCTCCTAGCCCCAATAAATAGGTGCGAATTAACAGATTCTCCGGTGTGGAGGGAAGGGTCAACCAAATCGAATTTGAACCTATGGGCAGGTGGGGCGTAGCCGTATTCATGATTTCCTTGTCGGTCTAATGAGATCATGCTACAAGGGCAAATTTCTACCTGCAATATGACTGGTTCATAAAATACAGGAAATCATCGAAATGTACAGGAACAAGTCAGAAATTCTACAATGTTTTCAAGAAGGACTTGCTACTGCGCTAATCGATCATTCCACGAAATTGTACTTTTTCCTCCTGGAACAAGAGCGCAGGTAGGAGGCGAGAAAGTTACGAAGCTGTTGAAGGTCGGTTTCCTTGGGGTTGAGAATGGAGTTCGTCAAGGAGTTTGTCCGCTAAATTTTCTGATGAAATGACGTAGGAATTTGAGTCAAGAGCGTTTTGAATATGAGTGGTTCGTTCTTGTCGAACATCCGGAATCTGAGACATTTGTTCGAGGTAATGGGAGACTTCTTGGGTAGGAATGGAAAGCGAAACAACATCCATGGAAGGACTGGAAGATGAGGCTGATGTTCCTTTTACCGAGTCTGGAGATGAAGAGGCAGTGTTCTCCAGTGAAGAAGGGACGCGAGCTTGTGGGGGCGTTGGTGGGATGGAGGAAAGTGGATTCATCAGTTTATGTTTTATGTTGGTTCCAGAGTGTCGAGAAATACTAAATTAATCGGAATGCCAGAATCAAACCTGTTTTTTCTGGATGGCAAAACCACTCGACATTTTTTTAATCCGGATCCTTGTCGCATGGGGAGATTTTTGTTAGGGGTTTAGATAGCCATGGAACATGTTGTCCCTGCCCGGATTCATCAATTACGGACCATTGATCCAGGAGAAATCCGGTTGGTGCAGTTAGCCTTGCCTGAGCAGATTGAAATAGAGGGGAAATTGTATGTCATCCAGGATTCCATGCGACCAGGGACAGCCTTTTTGGCCAAGCCATGGGGGGCACGGACGGGCAAGTACCGACGACGAATGTATACCCGGTCAAATTCCGCATGCAATGCGCCGCGTCTGCTGGAGACATTGATTAATCACACCCATCAAGACCATGCAGATACATCCGCGTGGTGGCAGTCAGAAATGGCAAACGATTGGTTTGAGAATAAAAGGACCGTGGATGTCCGGATTAATCTGGATCGGGCTGAGCGTGTCGCCATGGTGTATGAAAATACCCTGGTGTGTAAACCCGCGAATCTTCGCTTGGAAGATGATGGGAAATGGGAAGAGATGCAAATGGTCTGCGTGGCCTTTGGCACGGGCATCACACCATTTTTGTCGTATGTCCAATACATGGCTGCCAAAGATTTTGGCCACCAGGGGGGGAGACATGGAGTGCGCCTAACCCTGGTGGCCAGCGTTCGCCATGCGGGGCAATTAATGCTCCATGAGGGGTTGTTGTCTCTTGAGAAACAATTTCCGCAACATTTCCGGTACCAACCAGTTTTAACGCGATCCTGGCCGGAAGCCTGGGGATATCTGAAAGGACGAATAGTGCGAGTTGAGCGTGGAAAGTCAGGGGGTGATCATATTGATATCACTCCACTTCAGAGCCTTGTGCCTGATTTGTCCCAATCCCATCTTCGTATGTGCGGGAATGTGATGGCGTGTCGACAGCTAACCCTTGGCCTTGAACAAAGTGGAATTATCCCCCTCACGGTTCGAGCGGAATCCTGGTAGAAGGAAGGGACGGGGAAGGGCAGAGGACAGTGGAGGTGGAACGTTCCCTACATTCCCACAGACCGTTTGATGGAATCAGGAATCGTTACGTTTGGCCGGCGTAATAAACGAATCACCGGCCGCCCGATAAAGGTGTAATGTCCACAGATCAGACAGTGCAAGCTGAGTGTGACAAGAAGTTCCTGCTCCAACTGCTCTAAATGAACTGTTCGTGACCCGCATCGAGAGCAACGGGGATGAGTGTCAGTTGAGGCCGTTTTTGTCAATGTCTTTTTTTGAGTGCTTTTGCCAGGCTGGCCAAGCTTTTTTTTGGTCTGAATCGGTTTTTTCATGAACAGATCCTTGGTCAAAATTGGTAAAGGATTCTTCTCTAAGAGACAATTCTTATGCCAAAAATAAAGTAGAAGAATAAGCAAAAAAGGCCACAAACTGCCTGAAAACAAGGAAAAGAAGAGGGACGGTAGGTAATTTTTTCCGGAGCAACCGGGCCCAAAATGACGTGTCGGGAAACGTTCCCTAGCGAAAGACTATTGACGGGGAGCGGGGGAGGAGGAACGGGCGAGAATGGCATCGGCGCGAAGGAGGAGATTGGCTGCTTCGGAAGGTCGCTTGGCTTCTTGCAGAAGTCGGGCATAGCGTTGAAGAATGGCCGCCACGTCGGGATGATTAGGACCATTCGCTTCTTCTTTAAGCTTCAGGGCCCGCTCATATTGATTGGCGGCTTTGTCATATTCTTTGCGATCTTCGTAATACGTGGCCAGACTGTACAGGCTACTTAAGAGCAGGGGATTCCCCGGTCCTAAGCCTTCAGCATGTTTGGCTGTGGCCAATAATTGGTGCTCCAAGGCAGAGGAATGGGATTCTTCGGTTGGTAGGGGAAGTGGGGGCCGGGAAGAAGACGAAGGTTTTCTTGAAGGGGAGGTACATGCGCTGAGCAGGCCTATCAAGATCATGATGGTCCACATCATTCGAGAAACAGATCGCAACTTCCGGTTCATGGAGTCCTACCCTGACTAACGCATCTTTAAAAGAAAAGGCACAAGACAGAAAATCTGAAATGATTCTATGAACTCGGAGGCTGTTCTCGCAAGAGAGCAACCCGGTCTGTGGTCTTTTCAGAAGAAAATATGCATTGTTGTCTTGAATGGGGAAGAATAAACGATGACCGTCGTGTGGTGTTCGATCTCGGCCCATGGCTTTGGGCATGCCGCGCAATTAATGCCCATCTTGAATGAATTAGGGAGGGTAATTGATGACTTGCATGTGATTCTACGCACGCAAGTTCCTGCTGATTTCTTTCAACGGCATCTTCAGGTGAAGTGGGAGCAGCAAGTTGTCCAACAAGATGTGGGATGTGTCCAGCGAGGGCCATTGGACATTGATGTGGAAACCACATGGGAGGCCTACACAAAATTTCACACACATTGGCAGTCCAAGGTTGATGAAGAGGCACGGGCCATTCAATCGGCCAGAGCAAGTCTGGTGATATCCAATATTTCGCCTCTTGCCATAGCTGGCGCAGCTCAAGCGAAGTGCTCGGTGGTGGGGATTGCCTCACTATCCTGGGATCGGGTGTTAGAGCCATTTGTGCAAGGAGATTCCCCCAATCATCGTTCGATTCTCGAAACCATTCGCAACAGCTATGGGTTGGCAGACTCTCTCATCCGTCTTCATCCGGGTATCGAGATGCCGGCCTTTCGGTCGACGGTGGATGTGGGACCTTCGGCTCCCTTGAGAAAGCCTAATGTCCATGATCTGCGGAAATGTTTGGAGGTGGGGGAGCATGAATTGATTGTCCTCATTGCCTTTGGAGGTGTGCCCCTCAACCGTCTTCCGCTTGAGCAGATGGCCGCGATGGCCGGATTTCAATTTTTAGTGAGCGAACTGCCATATTCGGCTTCTTATGCACGTGTGCATCGTGTCGAAGATCTGGCTATGCCTTTCGGGGAGATCAGCCAACAGGTCAATATCATCATGACCAAGCCGGGGTATGGAACCGTGATCGCGGCGGTGCACGATGAGAAAGCGCTT
>Ga0209536_100011865_pt1 | contig 12717 bp, 10 predicted proteins | sample DeeMarSeWOR28_12_FD_187461 | JGI IMG/M metagenome (GOLD analysis project Ga0209536, IMG submission 187461) | Marine sediment microbial communities from White Oak River estuary, North Carolina - WOR-2-8_12 (SPAdes) (version 2) | ecosystem: Environmental > Aquatic > Marine > Intertidal zone >...
ACTGATGCGAGTATCGCTGCGCCCATATCTTCCCGGCTCCTGGGACGGACTCTCGATTGACCATCTCACTCTCGGTGAAGAGAGGCTCGATGTCCGCATTGAGCGCAAGCGCGGGAAGATGAACTTCTGGTTCCGGACCAAGGCCAAGGGTCCTATTGCCGTGAGTCTCCAGATGCTTCTTCCCCTCGGGTCGGTCCTCCGCTCACGCACGGTGGGGAGAGCTACCACACCGCTCAGCGGTCTCGTGAACGCGTATGCGGACTCGCCGGTCGTGAGCTTCACGCTGACGGGTCATGAAAAGGGCTCGGTGCAGTACACCGAAGGCGTGGCGCTGGAGCCGAGTGTTGTTCTTCCGAAGCAGGGGTTTCCCTCGTCGGGCGTGCGGTGTCTGGACGAGCGGATGGATGGTGGAAACTACACCCTTGTGCTGGAAGGGCCGGATGAACAGACGTGCAGCGTCGTGCTTCGCGATCCGGCGGAGCGAATCATCCAAGTGCGCGGTGCCGCAGACTGGGCCAGGCAAGGCGAGCGAGTCCTCGTCACGCTCGATGGACAGGGACCGCTCCAGCCAACGGGGTACAGGCGCACCCGCGTGAGCGTTGAACTTGCATCAAAAAGACAATAGCCTCGAGGTGCCATGCAGCCATCGGAAAATTCCAGGATGTCCAGGCGGGAGCTGATCATGCTGACGGGGGTGCTCGTCGTTCTGACCCTGGTGCTGGCAGTGAGCGCCGTCTACGGCATCTTCACGATCGACGAGAACAACTACATGGTCTCCGTGCTGAGCCTGCGCTCGGGGGGTGTCGAGGTGCCGGGGACCGAGGGCTTGACACGAAGTAAAGAGCTCGCATACTTTGCGCCGCAACCGGACCGATTCGTCGTTCGCCAGCAGCCGCTTGCTTCGGATGCACCGCCGTTGTACGCGTTGTTTGCCCTTCCATTTTCCTTCTTTGGATGGCCGGGCCTTGTCTGGGTCAACATCCTCTCGTTTGTGGTGACTGCGGCCTGTGTATACGGTATCGTGCGCCGCACGACATCAAGCATGCTGGCCGCTTCACTGGCGATGGGCACGTTCGTCCTGGGCGGGTATTCGCTGGAGTACGCCCAGGCGGTGTGGCCTCACATGCTTTCGGCGGCGCTGTGTATTGGGGCTTTCTGGGCTGCTGCGCGCGTGCGCGCGGGGCATGCACTCTGGTATGCGTTCCTTGCCGGCGTGATTGCGGGTTGTGCCGCGGGTGTGCGCGAACAGAACATCGTCTTTGCGGGTGGGATCGGACTGGGCCTTCTTGTGCTCGGGCCCAATCGGTTGCGTTCCTCGCTCCTGTGTGGAATCGGCATCGCGCTTCCCCTGCTTGTGAGCGCCACGGTGAACGATCAGAGATTCGGGGTCTTCCATCCGGTCCCGAAATCGAACTCCTATGTCGCGAGCGTGCAAGCTGCCACCGAAGGCCCGGCAGCCAGCGGGGGCCTGGGGCTTGAGCCACTGCGCGTTCTCTGGACGAAAGTGGTCGATTTCTCGACCCATCCAGTGCCTGCTGATGCGCTGGAGGCGCGGTTCTTCCATCGCGATCAGGCATCAGGGGCGATCATGACGGGGACCGTCGTCAAGAAGGCCCTCATGCAATCTGCTCCGTGGACCGCAGCTGCACTCCTTGCTCTTCTGGCCGCCTGGATCGCCGGCATCAAATTTAGGGATGCAAACGCTCGCGAACTGATGGCTCTCTCACTGATCGTTGCACCCGTGCTTGCCATGATCGCCTACGCAGGCTACGCGAAGACGGACGGGATTTCCCACAACCAGCGCTATCTCCTCGAGATTGTGCCGCTTCTTGCAGTCGCCCTTGGCCTCGTCTTGGTCCGCATCACCGTGAGGCCCATCCAGGCGTTTCTGGGATTCGTGTCGGGGGTTGTGGCAGCATTCGTCGTGGTGCTCCTCGTGATACCCCCGCTGCGCTACAGCCTCATGGTGAACGTGCCGCTTGCCCTCGCGCTCATCTTCGCCATCGCATTCGTCCTGGCGTTCTTCCGGAAAGGGCAGAGTGTGTTCGGGCTCCTGCTCGGGATGTGTGTGGGATGGGCGTTCTTCGTGCACCTGAACGACGACATCCGGGGCGTGAACGCCCACCGGAAGGCAAACCTCGAGCGAACGGAGTTTCTGGATGGTGTGGTCCCGGATCATTCTGCGATCGTGGCCTACGGCGGGTCCAAGGATCCGGCCGGACCGCTGCAAATGTCGAAGGATGTCGTGATCCTGGATGCCTGGGCCGACGGGGGCGCCGACGCTCCGACGCTCGTCGACGAGTTGCTCGGTCGCGGCCGCCGGGTGTTCGTCCTCGCAAACCTGATGCCGCAGTCGCTGCTGGACTCGCTTGGTGCAGGACGACATCTTGAGACGTTGCACAGTGACGGCACGGAAATTCTTGAGATCATACGGCCTGGGGATGCCGGTGCGGCCGAACGAAAGACTTCATCTGACTAGAAGGACACCCATGCGACAAACTGGATTGTGGCGAATTGTTCCGGGGCTCTGTGCCCTCGCAGTGATCATTCCCATGGAAGGGGCATCCCAGTCCAAGCCCCTGACATTTGAAGACATGATGTATTTCCGGTCGATCGAGCAACCGGTAATGTCCCGAGACGGCCGGTGGGTTGCCTATGGCCTCAAGCCCGATCGGGGAGACGGGGAAGCGGTCATCCGGAGCACGGAATCCTCGAAGGAGTTCCGCGTGGCGCGGGGGACGCAGCCGCAGATATCCAATGACGGCCGATGGGTCGCTGTGCGTGTGAAACCCTCTGCAGAGGCGATAGAGAAGGCGGGCAAAGACGCAAGCAAGCTTCACGACACACTTGCCATTGTCGCCACCGACGGGCGGATAATGACCTCCTTCGTCGGTGACATGACGAGCTTTCACATAACCGAAGACAGCCGCTGGATACTGATTCACAGGGCCAAAGAAGAATCAAAGGAAAAGTCGAAGGCCCCGAAAGACAGTGCGGCGCCAAAGCTCAAGAAAGGGGCGGGCTCCGAGCTTCTCGTCCGGCACCTTCCGAGCGCAGCGCATTTCTGGCAGATCCCCTTCGTGAAGTCGTTTTCCGTGGACACACTTTCGCGCTTTCTCGTCTATGCGGTGGAGGATTCCACAGGAAGTGGAAACGGTCTGTACGTGCGGCGGCTGGGGGAAAGGGCTGATTCGGGGCGGCCCATCCTGCAGGGCGCGAACCTGCGCATCTCCGAGCTCACCTGGAACAACCAGACCGGCTTTCTCGCATTCGTTGCCTGCGAGCTCAATCAGAAGGAAGAGCCGAAGCCGGGGGCCGTCTGGACCTGGGACCCTGACCAGGGGACGGCCCGCAGCATCGACCCCATTCCCACGGGGTGGATTGTCCCTTCGAAGAACACGCTCAGCTGGAGCAGAGATGGGGACCGGCTCTACCTGGGTCTCAGGCCGGCGACGGACACGCTTGCGGCGGTCAGCGACGAGGACACGACGATCCACCTGTTCGATGTGACTTCGATCCTGGACAAGCGCGCTGTTGACATCTGGCACTGGAATGATCCGCTCATCAACCCACACCAGAAGAAGCAGTGGAAGGCGAAGAGCGAACAGACGTACCGGGCGGTGTACCACCATCAGGAGCAATCGCTCGTGCAGCTGGCTGACACCGTATGGGATGCGGTGACCGTGACAGAAAGTCCTCTCTTTGCGCTCGGGCGAACCGACCTTGCATACCAGAAGGACATCACATGGGATGGTTCGTATGCCGACTACGCTGTCGTGAATCAGAAGACGGGTGAGCGAAGGACATTTCTGCGACGGCAATCCGAGCGCGTGCGCACTTCGCCCGACGGCCTTTTCGCCGTGTTCTTCCGGGACAGTTCCTGGTATCTGTACTCCGTCAGCGGAGATTCCACCTGGAATGTGAGCGGGGGGCTCGACACTCCGTTCTACAACGAGGAAGACGACACACCAAGCCTTCCGGGCTCCTACGGATCCCCCGGATGGATGACCGACGGGAGCGCAGTGCTGGTCTATGATCGGTTCGACATCTGGGCGATTCCGACGGACGGGGGAGCCCCCAGGAATCTCACGAAAGGGGAAGGCCGAAAGAGGTCCCTCAGATTGCGCGTCGTCACTCTTGATCCCGAGTTCGTGGGGTTTGCTGATTCTGATGTCCTGTTGCTCTCGGCCTACTCTGAGACGGAAAAGACCGAAGGGGTGTATTCCCTTTCTCTGGCCTCACAAGAGCTCAAAGCGCTGGCATCAGGAGTGCGTCGACACCGTCTTGTTGCCAAGGCGCTCGAGGCTGACCGGGTGTTGTTCACCCGGGAATCGTACCGGGAATTCCCCAACCTCTGGGTCGCGACCACTTCGCTTGCCAAGCCCCGTCAGGTGAGCGATGCAAACCCGCAGATGAAGGAATTCGCCTGGGGGCAGGCCGAGCTCGTGAGGTGGACGAGCCTGGACGGAGTTCCCCTCGAGGGGGTGCTGATCACTCCCGAATCTCCGAAGCCGGAGAAGGGGTATCCCGTGATCGTGTACTTCTATGAGCGGATGTCACAGCGTCTGCATGAATTCAACGAAGTGGTGATCAATCACCGCCCCTGTTTCCCGTTCTACGCGAGCAACGGCTATGCTGTCTTCTTGCCCGATGTGCGCTACCAGACGGGGCAACCCGGGTTCTCGGCGACCAAATGCGTTGTGCCGGGTGTCCAGAAGCTCGTTGATATGGGCGTGGCCGACCCCGGGGCCATCGGTCTTCACGGCCATTCGTGGGGTGGGTATGAAACCGCCTTCATCGTGACCCAGACGGATCTCTTCGCTGCGGCGATTGCCGGCGCTCCGGTGGGCAACATGACCAGCGCCTACAGCGGTATCCGGTGGGGATCGGGAATGGCGCGCCAGTTCCAATATGAGAAGAGCCAGAGCAGGATCGGCGGAAGCCTCTGGGAATACCCGGAGCGTTTCATTGAGAACTCGCCGGTGTTCTTCGCCGATCGTGTCACCACGCCGCTGCTTCTCATGCACGGCGACGATGATGATGCAGTGCCGTGGTACCAGTCGATCGAGCTCTACCTTGCCCTGCGCCGATTCGGCAAGGATTGCATCTTCCTCCAGTATCGGAATGAACCGCATCACCCGCGCACATATGCGAACAAGCTCGATTACGCGATCCGGATGAAGGAGTATTTCGACCACTACTTGAAGGGAGCGGCACCCGCACGGTGGATCACCGACGGAATTCCTTACAACGGGAAGTGAGCACGGCGCAACATCACTTCAGGAGAGTCGTAGACTCGTGAGAGGCAACCTCATCCAACAACGGTCAGGAACAGTTCATGAACGCTGTTGATATTACGCAAGCTACCAAGGCCTTCGGGAAGACGGTTGCTGTGCGCGACCTTGACCTGGAGATACCGGCGGGGAGCATCTTCGGGCTCATCGGTCCGAACGGGTCGGGGAAGACGACGACCATGAGGATGATTCTGAATATTCTCTATCCTGATTCCGGCGTCATCCGGGTGTTTGAGACTGAACGGACAGGCCCCCGCCTGGCTGATGTCGGGTACTTGCCGGAGGAGCGGGGCCTGTACCGCAAAATGAAAGTCCGCGACCTTTTGATGTTCTTCTCAGAGTTGCGCACGGGCAAGCCCAACCCGCTGGATGTCGACGGGTGGCTGGAGACCTTCGCCATGACGGGGCACTCAAAAGCAACGATCGAAAGCCTGTCGAAAGGGATGAGCCAGAAGGTGCAGTTCATCGCCTCGGTGGTCTCCCGTCCCCGGCTCGTGGTGATGGATGAACCGTTCTCGGGTCTGGACCCGGTGAACTTCGAGATCATGAGAACGGCCATCCTCGATTTGCGTCGTGAGGGGACGACCATCATCCTGAGCACGCATGACATGGCGCTGGCCGAGAGTCTGTGTGAGCGCTTATGCATGATTCATCTGGGGGTCAAGGTGCTTGACGGCACGCCCGAGGCCATCCGTACGGCGCACGGCTCCGAGATGGTTCTTCTCGAATGTGCTGAGGGAACCGTGCCCTGGGAAGCATTCCCCGAAGTCAAGGATGTGCACGAGCGCGCATCGAGCTATGAACTGACGCTGAATTCCGGGGCAGATCCTCAGCAACTCCTCGCCGCCCTGATCCAGCGGGTCCGCGTGCATCGTTTCGAGGTCTCCCGCCCATCCCTGCACGACATCTTCGTGCGCATTGTGCGCCGTGAGGGGAAGGAGGCCGCCCATGCGTAGAATCCGCACCCTGATCAAACGAGAGTACATCGCTGCGGTCAAGACGAAGGGCTTTGTCATTGGCCTGCTTCTGGCCCCCGTGATCTTCGGGGGAAGCGGGATTGCCATGGCGATCTTCGCCGGGCACGTTGACACGACTGACAAGAAGATCGCAATCATCGATCACTCGGGGGCGGTGGTGCAGGCGTTGCTGGATGCGGCAGAGCAGCGCAATGCCGAGCAGGTCTATGACAAAGAGACCGGAGACAAAATCAGCCCGGCGTATGTCCTCCTTCGCATAGAGCCGGATCCACATGACCCCGAATTGCAGCGGCTCGCTCTTTCGGATCAGGTGCGCGACGGAACCCTTCATGCCTTCATAGAGATCGGGCCATCGGTGCTCCACCCGGACCGGGATTCAGCGGGGGCCAGGGTGTCCTATCACTCAAAGAACCCTGCTGCCGACGAGACCCGCCGCTGGATAGCCAATCCGCTCAACGAGCAGCTGCGCTGGGAGCGCCTGCAGGAAGCGGGCATCGAGCAAACGGAAGTGCCCGACCTCTTCGACTGGGTGAGTGTCGATGGGCTCAGCCTGGTCAGCCGGGACGAGGCCTCGGGGGAAGTGCAGGAAGCGAAGCGCAAAGATGAAATCGAAGCGTTCATCGTCCCGCTGATCACGGCGGGCTTCATGATCCTGCTCATGATGATGTCCGCGGCTCCGATGCTGGGTGCGGTCATGGAGGAAAAGACCCAGCGCGTGGCAGAGCTCGTGCTGGGCCTCGCTACCCCTTTCGAGTTCATGATGGGGAAGGTGATCGGGGCGCTTGCCGTCTCGCTTACGGGGGGTATCTTCTATCTGGTTGCCGCCGTGCTCATGCTGAGCACCCTCGGGGCGTTTGGTTATTTCCCCCTCCACGTCATTCCATGGTTCTTTGCGTTCCTGATCCTCGGCATCGTATTCTTCAGCGCGATGTACGCGGCCCTGGGTTCAGTCTGCAACGATGCCAAGGACGCTCAGCAGCTCACCTTCCCGGCAATGCTGCCATTCTTGTTGCCAATGTTCTTGCTTGTGCCGATCTTGCGCGCGCCGCTCGCGCCCCTTGCGACGGTGATGTCACTCATACCCCCCTTCACGCCACTCGTGATGCTGCTTCGGATGACCTCCCCTGAAGGGATCCCCGCGTGGCAGCCATGGGCCGGGCTCGCACTGCTGGCGATTTCAAGCATCCTGTCGGTCTGGCTCTCGGGGAGGATCTTTCGTATGGGGATTCTGAGCGTGGGGAAACTCCCGAAATTCCGCCAGCTGGTTAAATGGGCCGTTCGGGGATGAACGGAGATGTTCTCGAGAATCGCTTGAGGAAAGGAATGACACCCATGAAGCTGGCGTCGAGCGTAAGTCTGTTCTTAGTTCTCGGACTTCTCGTGTCCTGTACTGCACAAAAGACCCAACCAACCCCTGCGTTGAATAACCCGCTTCAGGCATCGCGCCAGGTCATCATCGTAAAAACGCCCTCATGGGACGCCGTCGAGGGTACCGTGCGGGCCTACGAGCGGGCTGATCTTGGGTCCCCGTGGGAGCTGGTGGGGACGGAGGCTGCGATCGCGCTGGGGGCGAAGGGGCTTGCCTGGGGACGGGGTGTGCACGGTGAGGCGCTGGGCGAAGGGCCGGTGAAGACCGAAGGGGACATGCGCTCACCGGCCGGGGTATTCACGCTCGGAGCAGTTTTCGGGCTGGCCCCGCGAGAATCTGCCGACCGCTTCGCAATGCCTTACATCTCGCTCGACTCGACGATCGAATGTATTGATGATCCGAGCTCCCGCTATTACAATCTGATCGTAGATCGGCGCAACGCGGCCGAGCTGGACTGGAAGAGTTCCGAGCATATGCAGCGGGTGGGGGAGGACTACGCCTGGGGGGTTGTGGTGGAGCACAACCGTGATCCGCGTGTTGCGGGCAAGGGCTCTTGTATCTTTCTCCACATCTGGAGCGGCCCGGCACAAGGGACCGAAGGGTGTACCTCTCTGGACGAAGGCCGGCTTCTGGACATCCTGGAGTGGCTCCGGCCCGCCGCAGTGCCGATGCTGGTGCAACTCCCCGAGGCGGAGTATCGCCGTCGTGTGACGGCGTGGGGACTCCCTTGAATCGCGATACTTCTAGAAGAACACCACGCCCCGAATGAGCAGAAAGTTCGAGTCTTTGATGAAGACGTAGCGGGCGCTGACGTCGAACATCCCAAACGAGGCCCCCACAAGCGGTGCAAACGACCCGAGCGTGACCTTGTTGTCTGATCCAGCCCCTCCGACCTCAAGGCGCTCGGTGACGAAATACGTCCCTACCTCCGCCCCCCCGTACAGGAAAGGGAGCAGACCGATGGTCGCTCCGGCATTGAGTCCCCACATCTCCGCGCTGGACTTTGTGGTCGAGAGGCTCCCCCCGGCTGTCGAGGTGAGTTCTTTTTCAGCGAACTTAATGTAGTCGATTGCTCCTTGGACAGAGATGAAGGGGAGATCGAGCCTCACTTGGCCGGCGCCGCCGATCCCGCCTCCGACCCGATCCCCAAACGAGCCAAGGGGGATGGCGTACTCGAGCCCTGGGCCGATTTTGAAGACCTGCGCTGATGCTGTGGAGGACGCGACACAAAGAAGTACGAAGGCAATGACGGTTGATCTCATGACGGAGATATTCCTCTGTAGGTTGTGACGGGATATCAACACGCTGAATATAGTCATGGGTGCGTGAAGATACAAGTGACCCATTTCGTTGCACCTTGCCCCGTGGGGAGTTATATTGAGTTTCCATCGTGCCAGGACCGGAGCCAGTACTCACACTGTGACCATATGATCTCACAATTGACACGGGGCGGTGCCTGTGCTCTGCGAGCATTGGGGGGAATCGTGTTGCTGCTGGCTTGTCTGGCAGCGTCTTCCCATGCGCAACAGACACGGTCGGAATTCTGGCCTGAGCTTGATGTGTACTGGAGAATGGACGCCATTACGAGATTCCTCTTTCTGGCCGCTCCCACAATTAGCCGCCAGGACGCGTACGGGGAGGGGGAGTGGGGAGCGTTCGTCGAGTTCGGCGTTGCGCCGATCCTGCGCAGGGAGTTCCGTGAGACGTATGATATCGATCGGTTCAGGTTCCTCCGGTTCCGCGCCGGAGTAAGCTATATCTCGAACCTTGAAGTGAACGAGAGCACGTTTACCGAATGGCGTGGTGTCGTCGAGTTCACGGCAAGGGTTCTGCTGCCGTATGATATCCTCGGGGCTCTCCGAACCAGGGCGGATCTCCGCTGGTTGGACGGCGGCTATTCGACCCGTATTCGGGCCCGGCTGGGAGTTGAACGCGAAACTCACCTTACGTCGTGGCTCACGCTTGTCCCCTTTGCGAGCCTCGAACTGTTCTATGATTCCCGCTATGCGATCTGGAATCGGACTCAAACGAAACTGGGCGTGGGAATCCCCGTTGTAGGCCCGGTCGTCGTCGACTTCTCCTACGTCTATCAACATGACATTCGCTCTCAGCCGACCTATATCCACGCTCTCGGCCTTGCAGTGAACTTCTTCTTCTAAAGAGTCTCTGTCCCCAGGCGTGCCGTAACCCCTCGGGGATGGCCCCGTATACCACTGCTGGACCACCGTCATCTCCCACTGCGCGCCCTTCGATGCCACATGATGTCACGTACACTGAAAACCCTCTCCGTTGGCTTCCGCACGCTTCGGACCAACCCGATGCGCACCGTCTTGTCCACACTCGGCGTCGTCATCGGGGTGGGTTCACTTGTGGCCATTCTGTCTGTCAGCGACGGTTTGGAGCAGTTTTCACGCGAACAAATCGAGCGCACGACCGATCTCCATTCGATTGTCGTCTTTCCGAAAACGGTCGAAATCCTTGAGGGGATCACCGTCCGCAAATCTGACGTCCAGCATCTTTCAGTGGCTGACGCCGAAACATTGTCGGCGAAACTGGGGGAGCGCGCGGCTGTGAGCTTGACGCTGGTCGGTTCGGATAGAATAGCACTCCGAGCCGATACGACGCGGGTTCCGACACTTGTCGTCGGCACCCTGTCGAACGCCCCCGAGGTGTTCTCCTTGGCACTTGAGGCGGGGAGATTTCTCGACGATGCGGATGTGAGAACAGGACGTCGGGTTGCGGTCTTGTCACAGAAAGCCGCCGAGCGACTCACCCGTGGCTTGCAGCTTCACACGCTTCTCGGACAAGATGTCATCATCAAGGGAATGGAGTTTTGCGTCGTCGGCGTGGTTTCAGGGGGCGCAGGGGAGGGGACCGCCAGCACCTACATTCCGATGACGGAGCAGACATTTGCCACGCTGAGCAGGCGTGAAGGGAAGGCTGCTCAGGCAACGATTCGCGTCCGCATGGTCGAAGACGTGGAACACGTGCGTACGGAGGTTGAATCCTGGCTCTCGCAGAAGGCCGGCCCTGTCGATCGTCATTTCGTGGTGTCCAGCTCCAGGCAGCGGGTTGCCCAGGTGGAGCAAGCGATGATGGTATTCAAACTCGCCATGGGGAGCATCGCCGGGATCTCTCTCCTTGTCGGTGGCATCGGCATCATGAACATCCTGCTTGCATCGGTCAGCGAACGCACAAGGGAGATCGGGATTCGTCGGGCTGCGGGGGCCCGCGCCCGTGATATCCTGCTGCAGTTTCTGGCGGAATCCCTCGCCATTGCCGGGCTTGGGAGTATTCTGGGAGTCGTGCTGGGATTGATCGGTTCGACTGTCGTTACCGCCGTGATCCGAACGCTCACTGAGGCACCGCTGGAATCAGGCTTCACGTGGAGCTCCATTCTTGTTGCGGTCGGAGCCGCATGTCTTGTTGGATTCACCTTCGGGATCTACCCTGCGCGTAAGGCCTCGCGGCTTTCGCCAACCGACGCGATACGGTACGAATAGCAGGAGGCAAGCCATGATCCACGCCCACATCGTCTTCGCACTGCTCACCATTGCGACGACGCACCCCGCACTCTCCCAAGACCGGTAGCCCATCAGCCGTCCACTTCGATGGATCAGGGGGGATTTCCCACCTGGTCGCCAGACGGGAAGACCATCGTCTTTGAAAACGTCGAGTCAGGGCATTTCGGGCTCTTCAGAGCGGCCGCCGACGGGGGTGTGCCGGCCCGATTTGCTTCGTTTACCGGGGAGCACCCGAAGTGGTCGCCCGATGGGCAATATCTTGTCGTGGAGGAATCCCCCGACGGCACCCTCATCGCCTTTGCGTGGTGTGAGGGAAGGAACTGCGACCTGTGGGTTGCCCCGTCAGGTGGAGGACACGCAGTCCAGCTCACGATGCATCCGAGCTATGACGACACCCCGGCCTGGTCTCCTGATGGAGCGAAGATCGCCTTCACCAGTGCGCGCGCGGGGAAGATGGACGTCTACGTAATGGACTTGGATCTCGAGGATCTCCACCGCGCGCTCAGGACGGTCAACAAATAGCAGGGGAGCCTGCAAAAGGACAGTGCCCGGAGCCTGATTGCTACTCCGAGGTATTTGGCGTAGATTGATGCGCGTTCTGGGTCAGCCTCCTTCTGGGGACTGATTATCATCTAAGGGTCAAGGGAGGATCTGATGCAAGAATGGAAAAAGGGGCGAGTCGTTGCTGCCGCCGTCCTGTTCATGCTTGGAACTGCGTTCCACACGGCCCACGGCCAGGCAGCTCTTCTGGTCCTCCTGTTCGGCGAGCAGGTGGCCGGTGAGGAGTTCTACTTCAGCCTCAAGCTCGGAGCCAATGTTGCAGACGTCACAGGCTTCGAGGGCGGCTCGACGCGACTTGCTCTGAATTTCGGGCTCCTGGCGACCATCAAGCTAAGCGACCAGTTCTACGTCGTTCCAGAGTTTGCTCCGCTCTCGGGCAAAGGGATCTCCAAATTCCCCACCGTCTCCACGGGGGATCCAAATCTGGACGCCTTGCTCGGAAACGACAACAAGACCTCGGTTGAGTTTAATTACCTGGACATCCCCGTTGTCGTCAAATACTACCCACTCACGACGCTCAATGTAGGGGTGGGGCCGTATGTCAGTTATCTTCTGGCGGCGGAGCGACGCGTTCAGGGCTCACTTGCCAGCACGGGGAGTCCCCTGACGTTGATCGATGACGTCAAGGCGCGCTTCAACAAGTGGGACTACGGGGCGGTCTTCGAGGTGGGCTATGCCCCCTGGAGAACAGGCAAAACAGATGAACTCAATTTCCACCTCCGCTATGCCCTTGGCTTGTCGAACATCAACGGAGACGCCGGGGGGAAGACTCTTTCCCATTCGGTCTTTCAGATATTCGTGAGTCTCCCGTTCATGGAGCCGCCGAACCAATCGAAGTAAGGCTGGATGGAGGTTGTTTTGCATATGTGAGAACAGCCCGGACAGTGATGTCCGGGCTGTTCAGTGTTCACAGAAAACGTTGTGGTCCTGATCCTACATCTGGGGCCAGAGCCATCCGAAGGTGCCGGCGGTGAGGAGGGCATAGACAAGGC
>Ga0209536_100011866_pt1 | contig 12717 bp, 13 predicted proteins | sample DeeMarSeWOR28_12_FD_187461 | JGI IMG/M metagenome (GOLD analysis project Ga0209536, IMG submission 187461) | Marine sediment microbial communities from White Oak River estuary, North Carolina - WOR-2-8_12 (SPAdes) (version 2) | ecosystem: Environmental > Aquatic > Marine > Intertidal zone >...
GCTGCGGCTCTCGGGCGGTAGCGGTATTTGGAACCAGGGAGGCCACCACGTAGCTCAGTGGTGGCCTTTCCGCTGATGTGCCATCTTTCATGCATAGCCAATGAAGATGGCTGAGAAACCGTCCCTCCACTGAGGTGGTCCCATGCGTGGAATCCTGTTGGGTGTTGCGTTGCCGGTCGTTGCCGCCATGGCATTAGGATGTGCTGCGTCCGCGGGCGGGGGCTCCGGTGCGACTACGTACCGCAAGGATCTTGGCAACGTAACACCATATGACTTCTCCCGGCACACACAGCGCATCCTGGGTCGCTACCATTTCGAATTCGAGCAGATGGATTCGACCGAGAATTACCAGCTGTTCAAGACCAGGTGGCTGCAGCGGTATCCGCTGGATGACGAGATCACCATGGGCGTGGTTGAGATCCAGACGCAGCTCACGCTCCGGGCGCGTACTCGGGGAGGTGGAGCAGCCGGTACTGCCGATCTCAGATCCGCGGAAATGATCGCCCAGAACATGGCTCGGCTACGTGACTCGAACCAGTGGATCTTGACTGTGTTTAGTCCGGAATTCAAGGAGTACATTGACGAGATTGCGCAGGAACTCAAAACAGAATTCACATCCGGCATCCGCGTGTTCCGGTAGTCCCTGAGCTACTGAGTCGCTGCGCGGAGGCCGCCAGGCAAGCACGTGCTGGCGATCCTGACGCGTTTGCCGCAATGGCCCGAGAGGCGTTGCACGGTGTGACCAGTGGCGCGCGGGTCTGCGCGCGCCCGTCAGTTTCTCCCCAGGGGTCGGCTCGGCAGCACCCAGGGGGACCCGGTAGTCTCGCGTTTTGCCACGGCTGCTGCGGGGCGCCCTGACCTTCCTTTGGCCGGGATTGCAGCGCTGATCGGCGGGCCCGGCCGAGCGGGCATGTGAGCCATGTCTTGTCTCAGGCATGTTGGCCCGGACCTTGCCCGTAAGATATCCTGACAACGATCGTCCAACGGTTTGGCTGATATGTGCGCACAGGAGCTGGACTTGACGGTGTGCTGCAGGTCACGTTGGAAGCTCGACATCGGCTGCATTTTCATTGTGTGACGCTGGAGCCTATGGGCGACTGGAGTGTGGCGCTGCGTGCTGCTCTAGTCTTCATCGCACTTGACCTGAGGTTCAGAGAGGCGGCATATTACGCCTCCTTCCAAATGGGTCAAGCAGCCGAGGTCAGGAACGGATGGCGTGGAGAATAATCGACACGGACGGTGAGGTTTGGCACGTTCAGGTAGCAGCCGAGCGGCGAGCCGACACGAACTTGTGGCAGCTCAGCCTAGCATTCCGACCGCGGAGTTCGGATCGGGAGCCACGGGCCATCTGGGCGCAATACCCTCTCGAGTCAGTGTCCAAGTCTTCGCTGTTCCAGGCTGCCGACCGACTATCGGACGACGCGCTGAGGCAGGTGCTCGTCCAACACATTACCTGATCACCGCCCCGTTCGGAGCCCGACGTGTCGATCGCGCCCGTCCAAGACCTGCGTCGCATAGCCGAGGCGGTTGGGCAGTTGCACGGTTGTACCGTCGCGGATGTCCAGATCCGTTCAGATTGCAGGCTCATGCGAATCACGTTCACGGAAGGCCGGATCCTGCTGGTTTCGGTGATGCTCGATGATGGTGGCAGACCCCGGCTGGACGTGGACTTCCTGCGGGCTCCGGAAGCGGTGGCCCACGGGCAACTGGAGGTTCCGTTCGACGTACTTCCCGAGTGATCCGGTAGGGCTCAGCGAGGAGTGATCCGGTAGGGCTCAGCAAGGAGTGATCCGGTAGGGCTCAGCAAGGCATGGCAATGACCGCGACCCCGGAACGCACGCGACTCAAGTTCGTCGATTTCGACTTCTCGATTCTGCCGAGCGGGAGGTGCCGCTCTCGGGTTGTCCTTGAGTGGAAGGAAGGGGTCTCCTACGAGGGCGCCGCCGAGGGCATCGGATCGCAAACGGGCGAGTTGCGCTGCGCCGCGGAGGCTACTGTCGAGGCCTTGGAGCAGGCGGTCGACGGCAAAGTCAAGCTGGAACTGTTAGGTGTGAAGGCTGTCCGGGCGTTCGATGCGGTGGTTGTGATTGTCTCGCTATCGTGTCACAACGGGTCAGCTCAGCGAGTGGTTGGGTCTTACTTGTCGGAGGACGAACTTCCACGGGGGGCGGCGTTGGCTGTCTTGAATGCAACCAATCGGTTGTTGGGGAACATCGTTTTCACGAGATGACGTCTATGACTCTGAGAATTCGCTGGCGGTGGCCTGCCGGCTTGATGTTGTTGGCAACAGTGGGTTGCGCCCGTCCTGCAGAGGACCTGGGACCGACTCCACAAACCGACACGACGCAGGTAGTACGGCGAGCGGTGGCGGTGGCTGCGCCCGCACCCTCTGCCGAAGACTCCGCGGCCGATCGCGAGGCCCTGGAGGCGCTGCAGCGGTTGGAGTTCAAGAGTGTTGCCAAGGGCACGGATGTGCAGGGCACTCTGCAACAGATGGACCTGGATGAGGAGCTCCACAGCTCATTTCTAGTGCTTTCGTCGAACTCGCGGGGAGGCGCTGCGAGCACGGGTCCCGAGTACGACATTGACGTGGAATCCTACGCCACCCACACTCGGGTTGAGTACTACAAGGGGTTCTTCCTGGGCGCCGCGCGAGATCGGTTCACGATTTGGCTGGGCCGCCTCAACCGCTACGAAGGCATGATCCGAGACCGGTTCCGTGCCGCCGGTATCCCGGAGGACCTGGTGTACTTGGCCATGATCGAGAGTGGCTACTCCAATACCGCCGTATCGCGAGCCAATGCAGTTGGGATGTGGCAATTCATGGCCGGCACAGCACCGAGCTATGGACTGAGAGTCGACGAGTGGGTGGACGAGAGGCGCGATCCGTTCAAGGCAACCGACGCTGCAGCGCGGTACCTGTCCGAGGCAAAGGAGCGCTTCGGCTCGTGGTACCTTGCCGCAGCTGCGTACAACGGCGGTCCCAATCGGGTGCTGCGTGGCCTACAGCGGCTGTCACGTCAAGGTGACACGGTGGCTACCGACGACACTTTCTTCGAGCTGTCTGACAGGCGGTGGCTGAGGCGCGAGACCCGCGACTACGTCCCAAAGCTCATCGCGGCCACCCTGATTTCAAAGGACCCCGTCAGCTTCAGGTTCGACAGCATTCCCTATTTGCAGCCGCTGGTGTTTGATGAGATTACGGTGCCGGACGCAACCGGGCTCGACGTTCTGGCCCGGTTGGCAGACACCACTGCCCAGGCGCTCGTCGAGCTGAACCCGCAGTACTACCGAGGGGTGACGCCGCCCAGCGAGACGTCGCTGGTGCGGATACCGCGGGGCTCAGGCAACGCGGTGGCGCAGTTATATGCCGAGTTGCCCAGCGAGGATCGTGTCAATTTCGTGCAGCACAAGATCAGGCGAGGAGAGACCCTCAGCATCATCGGCAAACGCTACGGTGTCACCGTGCGTCAGCTACAGGTGGCCAATCCTGGCATCGAGCCACGGCGGTTGGGTGTCGGGCAGCGGCTTGTGATTCCGGTGAGTGCCGCCGCGCGAGCCCGGCCCGGCTCGGTCCCGTCAGTGCTCAGAGCGAGCGCGAGCCGGTACCACGTGGTGCGCCGCGGTGAGAGCCTCTGGGTAATTGCTCAAAGGTACGGTGTTACGGTCGACAATCTCAGACGGTGGAACGGCATCAGGGCGGGAGATGTACTGAAGACCGGAACTAGACTGGTGGTCGGCCCGAGGTAGTCAGCGACGCCAGGTGTGATGAACGAGGGAGGGGCAGAAGACTATAGGTCTGCTGCCCCTCCTCGCATACTCGACGGACCGGATCGGCGACGGATGCGTTGCAGCCGGTTATTTTCCCCCCAAGTATCCCCGCATCAAAGTGGACGGATACCCGTTGTCGGGATCGAGTCCCTCTTCCATCAAGGTGTTCACGCGCATCGGTCCGCGATTGTAGGCCAGCAGGGCGAGCCTGATGTCACCGTATGTCTCCAGCAGGTCCCTGAGATAGCGGAACCCGATCTTGAGGTTGAGCTCGGGCTGATAGAGATCCTCGGCGGTGATGTCCGGCTTGTAGAACCTAGCCGTTGCCACTTGGACTTGAGCCAGGCCGTACGCATTGGCATGGCTCTTGGCCCGAGCGTTGAAAGCACTCTCGAGGTTGACCAAGCGGAACGCCAGCTCGGGGTCCAGACCCTCCTGAATGGCAACGTCGAATACTAGTTGGGCCAGATCGGCCGGTATCCGGTAGCGTGTAGAGTAGGTCAGCAGCGCCTGAGCCCTGGCGAGCTTCAGCCGAACCAGCTCCAGCTCTCCCGCGGTCGTGTCGAGCGAGGCCCGCAGCCGCCGGAACTCCGAAAGCACAGCCGTTCCCGTATAGGCGGTGTCGTCACTTGCTATTGCCCGGGGCGCCCAGCCTCCAACAAGCGTGGCGACCAAGAGAACCGCTCCAAAGAGAGCGACTCCTCGCAGCGACAGTCTTTGGGCCTGAGATAATCGATTCCAGGCCCGCAGCACGGCGGCGACCATCTGGTCGCACGTAGTTCTCAGTATGACGAGCATTTATCGCTGATCCTCTTCTCTTCCAGTGGAACCACGGTGGGAGCGGTGCCAGTCACCGCTCGCGCCACCAGCCTTCTGTAACAGCCTGACATTCCCGATCTCCAAATCGTGCCCGGCTGATTTCACCATGTCGTACACCGTGAGCAACGCTACCGCAACGGCCGTGAGCGCTTCCATCTCGACGCCGGTCCGGCCGACTGCCTTGGTCTGAGCGGTGATGCGCACACCCGGGAGATCGCGCACGGCGACTGCGCGTACCGTGACATGATCGAGCCCGACCGGATGACACAACGGGATCAGATCTGACGTACGCTTCGCCCCGATCGTGCCTGCCAATTCAGCTGTGCTGAATACGTCGCCCTTCGGATTCGAGTTTCCCTCTATCAATGCCAGCGCCTCCGCCGACATCTTGATCGACCCTTCCGCAACAGCAATGCGTGTCGTCTCCGATTTCGCGGTGACATCCACCATCCTAGGGCGGCCCTCCTTATCCACGTGCGACAGGCTCACAGGAGCCGCTCCAGCTCACTTCCCAGAACGGCCAGAGCAAGCTGAGGGTTCGCGTTCCCCTGGGCCTCGGCCCTGATTTCTTCTACGCGCCGCAGGGCGGCTAACACGCCGTCGAGGTTCGCTCCGCTGCGGGACCGCTGCACCAACCTGTCCCGCAATCTCACGGCCAGAGCGTCCAACATGGCGCTGAAGTCACCTCGTGCGGACCAAGGTGCCTGGCCCAGCGCCGCGCGGCTCCAACCGGCGGCGCCCTGCTCGATCCGGCGCAGTAGATCCGCTGCTGCCCGTTCCGCGGTCTCACCAGCCTCGCTCTCCCACAGAGCGCGCCCTATGCTCCCTTCTGCGAGAAGCGTGCGGGCCTCGAGCGCGGCGCCGTCCAGCGCCGGATCGATCTCCTGCAGTACGAACTCCCGCACCGCTCCATCTCCTACACGGCCGACCCGCAGCGGCACCAACCGCGACCGGATCGTGGGTAACAAGGCCTGCACCTCCGACGTGGTCAGGATCAGGACCGTGTCATTCGGCGGCTCCTCCAGCACCTTCAACAAGGCATTGGCTGCCTCCTGACTCGCTTGCTGAACCACGAGACGCTCTGCATCCCCCACCACAACGACCTTCTTCGAGCCCTGAAATGGTGTCAGAGCCACCTTGCGTTGCAACAACCGGATGGAGGCCAGCGCATGGCTGTGCATCGGTTCCGGCCGCTGATAAAACGGCTGCTTTCGCCGTTCCGCCATGACCTCGCCCAGCAGCTCATCGGCTTCGGCAACCTGTTTCTCCTGATCGCTTGCCTTGGGCCGCGGGATCGGCACGAACCAGTGCAGGTCAGGATGCTGCAGCTGCAACACCTGATGGCAACTGTGGCAAATGGCGCACGGTGCGCCCGGCCCGGCTTCGCACAAGAGCCCCTGCGCTACCCACAAAGCCAGCCGCTGCTTGCCGACTCCAGGTGCTCCAACAAAAAGGGCTGCCTGTGGGAACCGGCTGGAGGCGATCGCGCCTGCCAGCCGGTGCAGCGTGGCTTCGTGGCCGTATATAGGCCGCAAACTCATCGCCACAAATGTAGCGAGGCCCTGATGATCGGGGTATCCAGTGGTGTTAAGTGATTATATGACATCGTATTGCGTGTGCGCATGTCGCGGCGCTTGTCAGCTCAGCTACGGTTTCCATGCAACATGTGAGTGCTCACTGGCGCGGGCTTATTCGACATGAACTACTCCCGCTCCCGACCGACTGCGGCTTTCAATCTGTCTTGATGGCAGCATGGTGTCGCAATGCTGAGCATTTGATGGTGCTACGTCAGGATGTCAGCTGCGCTGGCAGATAGCCCGACCTGGGTGAAGGAGCCATATTTGCCTCGTGCTTGTGCTTGCTGCGATGCGAGGAGGAAGCCAACGTGTTATCGAACTCAGCGTGGAGGAGCGGGCTTGCGCGGTTCCTGTTGTGCCTGTCGGTTGGGGCCTGTGGCTCGGAGGGGGATACCGCTGTGGCTGATGTGATTCTGACCGGAGGACTGATTTGGTCCGGGCCAGGTGCTGCCGTCTCGGGAAGGGATGCCGCAACGGCGATCGCTACTCTGGGTGGGCGCGTCCTGGCGGTTGGGTCAGACCGTGACATCGAGCGGCTAGCAGGCGCTGGCACCATGCTCATTGATCTCGCGGGCCGGCGTGTCGTGCCGGGTTTCCTGGACGCTCACACTCACTTCATCGCCGGAGGAGAGGAGCTGGCCGGCGTTGCGTTGCGAGACGCCGCCACACCAAGTGAGTTTGCGGGCCGGATCGGGCGATTCGCCGCTGAGCATGTTGGGGAATGGGTGTTGGGAGGAACCTGGGATCACGAACTATGGGGTGGTGAACTGCCCCGGAGAGACTGGATCGACTCGCTGACACCCGAGACTCCGGTGTTTGTGACCAGATTGGACGGCCACATGAGCCTGGCTAACAGCAAGGCGCTGGAACTGGCCGGGGTTACGGCCGGAACTCTCGATCCTGCTGGAGGGGCTATAGTGCGCTACCGGGACGGCAGGCCGACTGGGATCCTCAAGGATGCGGCGCAATCTCTCGTCGCTCGCGTGATCCCGGAACCGTCGGAAGCTGAATTGGATCGGGCGCTTCAGGGGGCGGCACAGCACGCTCTGGCCCGGGGCGTCACGTCGATCACCGACATGGGCTCGTGGGAGGGGATGGATGCCTATCGGCGAGCCAAGACCCGAGGGGCACTGCAGCTCCGGGTCTATGCGGTCGTGCCCATGGCGACCCGCGGGCGCCTGGCCGAGTTCGTTCGGGAGAACGGCAACGGTGACGACCGCCTGTTCTGGGGTGGGCTCAAGGCATTCGTTGATGGATCGCTGGGCTCGACGACCGCATGGTTCTACGAGCCGTACGACGACGAACCTGAGACAGCAGGTCTCATGGTGACCGACACCTCGGAGCTGCGTGAGGCGATAATCGACTCGGACCGCCAAGGGTTCCAAGTGATCGTCCACGCCATCGGGGATCGAGCCAACGATTGGCTGCTGGACGTGTACGCTGCCGCCCGTGGGGCAAACGGCCCCCGAGATCGGAGGCCCAGGATCGAGCACGCGCAGCACCTGAGCATCCAGGCCATCGGGCGATTCGGCCCAGAAGCGGTAATTGCATCGATGCAGCCGTACCATGCCATCGACGACGGCCGCTGGGCCGCCAGGCGAATCGGCCCGGAGCGAATCGCGACGACCTACGCCTTTCGAGATCTGCTGCAGGCCGGAGCGCAGCTAGCTTTTGGCAGCGACTGGACCGTGGCTCCGATCGACCCGTTGCTCGGTATCTACGCCGCAGTCACCCGCCGGACTATCGATGGTGCTAATCCCGAGGGCTGGATCCCTGCGCAGAAGATCACGGTAGAGCATGCGGTGACTGCATATACTGCCGCCAACGCATACGCGTGCTACCGTGAAGACCGCCTCGGAACGTTGGAAGTTGGGAAATATGCCGACCTCGCCGTGCTGTCGGACGATATCTTCACCATCGACCCGAACGAGATCGAGCAGGTGAAAGTGGAGCTGACGATGGTGGAGGGAGAGGTGGTCTACGAACGGGAGTGAACATCACCGGGGGCTAACATGCGCCGCCCCCGGCGTCGATTACTACATGGGTTGCTGCAGCGGACTTAGCTGCCCTATCCTCCCGCCAAGATTTGCGGGAACCTTGCCACTAACTGTTTCTTGCCGTCGCCAGAGATGGGATCCTCCCCAAGATAGACGTCGAACAGTGCCCAGCACAGGGCCTCGGATTTGATGACCGGTTGCAGTTCGCCTTTCACCGCGGTCGTCAGGCTCCCATCCGGCGAACAGGAGAACACGATCTGCGCACCCTTGGTCATCTCGCCGAGGCTGAAGTAGCTCCGGAACCGGTCGAGCGCCTGCTCGCCCCCCGGCATCCCCATCGCTGAGGCGGCACGCTGAACCCGGGGTCGCAGAGCACCGTCGAAGGCGTCAGCCATATCATCACCCCCGACATCGCGTGTCATGACCAGCCTGAGTGTGGTGGCGAAGTCTTGATCTAAGATCCTGCGGTAAAATGCCTGGTCCCCCTCTAGGTCCCGGGCAGATCTGTCGCTATAGGTACCGAGCACTGACCTGGCACCGTTCGGGTCCACGTAGAGCCCGAATGCGTAGACCTTCACCTTCAGGATTGTCTTCACCCTGATGCCCGTTCCAGTTAGGACGTGGCTTGTAGTCCCACCCGGGACCTCGAGTTCGACCGGAAAGAGGACTCCGCTGCTTGGTTCACTTACGGTATTGGCCTGTTGTGCCGATAGGGGCGTCGTAGCGGCCGCCACCGCGGTCAGCAACACTAGGGGTCGTGCCATTGTGTGTGCTCCGGTAAGGGTCACGTGAGTAGCAATAGAATGGCTGCAGCGGTGGATCACCGCAATATAGGGTTCTCAAGCCGGGTTGCTAAACCGAAGCATATGCCATAAGAGCGATGCCCAGGTATCTTGCTTCGGGCGCAGGCACAGGTGTGATGTGCCGCAACCCGCCAAGCAGACCCAAGTGCGAGACATGACGAACGCAACTGACTCAAACCAATGGGGTCCCCGGCCGCCCGCCGACTTGAACCCGCGCCGCGACGCCGTACTGGATTTTCCGGACACGGATTACGGAGAACTGACGCGCGCGGACTACGAGACCTTGGGTTTCATGGCGGGCCTTGAGGTGCACCAGCAGCTCTTGACCCGTTCCAAGCTGTTCTGCCGCTGCCCGTCCGGACATCGGGTGAGTGACTACGACGCCGAAGTGTTGCGTCACATGCGTCCCACGTTGAGCGAGCTGGGTGAGTACGACGGAACCGCCTTGATGGAGTTCAAGACGCGGAAGGAGATCGTATACCAACTCAACCGGAGCACGGTGTGCACCTACGAGATGGATGATACGCCGCCGTTCCAGATTGATGAGGAAGCAGTCCAGGTGGCTCTCGAGATAGCGCTGCAATTCGACCTCAATCTCGTATCCGAACTACACGTGATGCGGAAGCAATACCTCGACGGCTCGATCCCGACGGGGTTCCAGCGTACGGCAATGGTGGGACTCGCCGGCTCGATCCCGTTCCGGGTCCCGGAGTTGGGAGTCGATCGTGAGCTGCCGATCAGGCAGCTGTCCCTTGAGGAAGATTCCTGCCGTGAGATATCCGACGTGGGTCACAGGATAACGTTCCGTACCGATCGGCTCGGTGTGCCGCTCACCGAAGCCGTCACGGAACCGGACCTGCGCACTCCCTTGGAGCTGCAGGCTGCCGGCCGGCTGCTGGCGCGGGTGGCCCGGGCAACGGGCAAGATCCGCCGCGGTCCCGGTGCAGCCCGGCAGGATGTCAACGTCTCAGTGGCCGGAGGCAGGCGGGTCGAAATCAAGGGGGTAGACAACCATCGCGGCCTGCCGTTGTTGGTTCACAACGAGGCGTTTCGTCAGCTGAACCTGCTCCGCATCAAGGCCGAGCTGGACCGGCGCGGGGTCAATCCGGCAATGCTGGCGCTGCCGGAGAAGGACTTTCCCTGGGAGGTATCGCCGTTGGTGATCGATGCTTGCCGGCTACTGAGCGACTGCGACTTCGCACCGATCCAGGATGCCCTGGCTCGTGGCGAGACCGTCTGTGCCGTGAGGATTCCTGGGTTCGGCGGTCTCTTATCGCGCCGCACCCAGCCGGGAGTCACCTTTGCGCGGGAGTTTGCCGATCGTGTGCGCGTAATCGCCTGTCCCGAGCACCGGCCGTTCATGATTCACTCGGACATTCAGGACTACGGTCTGGATCCGCGCCAATGGCGCAATTTACGCAAGCGTTTGGGTGCGACAGCTGGCGATGGGACGGTGGTGGTCTGGGGTCGAGAGCAAGACGCGGCCACCGCGGTCCGCGAGGTGCTGATCCGGGCGCAGGACGCGCTCCGGGGAGTCCCGTCCGAGACGCGCCAGGCATTTCGCGACGGTACCAACGGATTCGAGCGAATCCTGCCAGGCCCCGACCGGATGTACCCCGACACGGATACGCCACCCCTGCCGATTCCCGATTCCTTGGTAGCCGAGATCCGGGAGCGGGCGCGCGAGACTCCGTGGCAACGCGAGCGGCGTTACCAGAAACTCGGCCTGAGCTTCTCAACCGCACGCCGACTCGCTGCCGCGCCCTGGGCCGACCTGTTCGACGAGCTCGGTCCCGCCCCAGGTGAAACCGCCCGCCGCATGAGCAATACGCTTGCGACGAGGATACCGCACCACCTACGGCGGGGAGCCATCCGGCGCGTGCCCGAGCCCGGCCGGCTGGCTCCGCTGGTCCGCGCCTTGGAGGCCGGCGAGATTCGGCCCGAAGCGGCCAGCCGCATAGTCGACGAACTACTGCAGCGAGCCGATACCCCGGTAGCGGAGATATTGAGCCGGTATCGCGCTCGCTCGGATGCTCTGGAGCGGCTCGAACCGGCGCTCGACGCAGTCGTGGAGCGGGCGGGCGGACTCAGGCGCAAAACGGTCGACTCCACGATCCGGTGGTGCATGGGAGAACTGATGCGCCAGTTCCTGGGCAGCGTGGATCCACGCCTGGTACGCGAGCGTCTCGCGCGACGACTCGCCACGGCCGAACCCGGAGTTACGACGTGAGCCACGATGCGAACGAACAGTACAAGGGCTATCGTGGCCCGTGCGTCGACCTAATGCGGCGGTGGCAAGTCACGGTGTGGAGCGAAGTCAAGGCTGCCACAACGAGAGGTGAATTCGCCGGGTTGATACTGCCCCGGTCAGAAACCAGTGACGACCTCCACATCGTCCTCAAGCTTGGCAGCGGATACAATGTCGGGCTGCGCCACGACACGATCCGGTCCATCGAGCAGACCGGTTATCGCGAGGCGCACTACAAGATTCCGGAACAGGAGTTTCCCTACGATCCGGGCCACCCGCGCGTGAAGCTACTGGGGACCGGCGGCACGATCGCGTCCCGGCTGGACTATCGGACCGGCGCAGTCATTCCGGCCTTCAGCCCCGGCGAGCTATACGGCTCGGTGCCGGAGTTGGCCGACATCTGCAACCTAGAGACCGAGAAACTGTTCGGTGTGTTCTCCGAAAACATGGGGCCGGAACAATACCTCGTCTTGGCGCAGAAGGTGGGCGAGTCCATCACCGCGGGCTACGACGGCGTCGTGATTGGTCATGGAACCGACACGATGCATCACACCGCGGCGGCGCTTAGCTTCATGGTCCAGAACCCGCCTATCCCCATCGTGATGGTGGGCAGTCAGAGATCTTCAGACCGGCCTTCATCCGACGCGGCGCAAAACCTCATCAACGCGACGTGGGCGGCGGCCCACGGGCCCATTGCCGAAGTCATGGTGTGCATGTTCGGACCGACATCCGACCGTTACAACTTGCTGCATCGCGGCACTCGCGTCCGGAAGATGCACAGCTCGTATCGCAGTACTTTCCGGACGCTGGGCGACATACCCCTTGCCACCGTCGAGCAGGGAACGATCACACCGTTGAAGACCGACTGGTCTCCCCGCAGGCAGGATCGGGATGTGTCGCTGCAGCCGAGCTTTGAAGAAAAGGTGACGCTGACGTACTACTACCCTGGGATGGATGCCGACGTTATCGACGCCCTGGTCGATCGAGGATACCGCGGAATCGTGATTGCGGGCACGGGTCTTGGCCACGTCAATCGCAAGACGTATCCGGCACTCGAGCATGCCCGCGCCGCCGGTGTGCAGGTATACATGACGCTGCAGACCTTGTGGGGTTTCGTCCAGATGCATGTCTACGAGACGGGGCGAGAGATACTGGAACTGGGGGTAATACCGCTGGCCAACATGTTGCCCGAGGTCGCTTACATTAAGTTGGGCTGGGCGCTTGGCGTGCATCCCGACGATCCCATAGCCGTGCGCAAGCTGATGACGACGGTGATAGCGGGCGAGACTACCGATCGAGAACCACACGACGGGTATTTGGTGTTGCAGGGTGGTGTTCCCGAGGTTCAGGAGTTCATCGAGAAGGTATGGCGATGACCGATCAACAAGATCACAAGTCCGGTGCGCCGGTGATACTGGGACTGGAGAGCGAACTGGACAAACCGCGATCCGAGTGGACCATCGACGATCTCACCGGTCTGTTCGCGAGTAGGAATATTCGTG
>Ga0209536_100011867_pt1 | contig 12716 bp, 10 predicted proteins | sample DeeMarSeWOR28_12_FD_187461 | JGI IMG/M metagenome (GOLD analysis project Ga0209536, IMG submission 187461) | Marine sediment microbial communities from White Oak River estuary, North Carolina - WOR-2-8_12 (SPAdes) (version 2) | ecosystem: Environmental > Aquatic > Marine > Intertidal zone >...
TCCGGCACCCGCGGAGGCGCCCGCCCCAGCCGTGGAAGCCGCGGCACCGCAGGCGGCCGCCAAGGCGCCGCCACCGGATTTCATCGTTGACGCAATTGCCGACGACACACGCCTCGCGGATGCGCGGATGCGCGACGCATTCCGCAAGCCTGCCGAAGTCCTGGTGTTCTCCGGCATCCGGCGCGGCGACACGGTCGTCGAAATTGCACCGGGCGGCGGTTATTACACCGCGCTGCTGTCCCGTGTCGTCGGGCCCGAGGGGAAGGTACTCGCCATCGATTCCGACCGCCTGTTCGAGTACATGCCTCGGCTGCGGGAAGGATTCACGAGCTACATCGAGCAGGATCCGCGCGAGAACGTCCAATATTCCGTGCAGCGACTCGATGAACTCGACGTGCCGCAGGGCGTGGACCAGGTCTGGGTGGTGCTCTTCTACCACGATACCATCTGGATGGGCCTCGACCGGGCGGCGATGAACCGGACCTTCTTCGAGCATCTCAGGCCCGGCGGCAGCCTGATCGTGATCGACCACAGCAGCCTGCCGGGCGCGGATGAGTCGGTTGCCAAGGAACTGCACCGGGTCGACGCGGCCAGCGTCGAGCGCGAGATCGAGGCTGCCGGCTTCGTCCTGGCGGAGAAGAGCGACGCGCTGGTGAACCCTGACGATCCCCGCACCGACTCGATTTTCGACGAGGGTCGGCGCGGCCGGACCGACCAGTTCGTCTGGCGATTCGTCAGGCCCGTCGACTAGCCGGCAGGCTGGTGCCGGGCTTGCATTATTGCACTTCCGGGACCGCGCTTCGGCGATGCGACCCTGCGCGCGTATCATTGCGTGCAGCTGCGCCCTCATGAACGGTGGAACCGCATGCTGGAGATCGTCATGGCACTTGCAATGACTTCCACGGCGTTCGAGCACGGTAGCGCCATCCCGAAGCGGTACACCTGCCAGGGTGACGACACCTCGGTGCCACTCGCGTGGAGCGGGCTTCCCAAGGGCACGAAGAGCCTGGCGCTGATTGTCGATGACCCGGATGCGCCGGATCCGGCCGCGCCGAAGCGCACCTGGGTGCACTGGGTGCTCTACAACATTCCGCCGGAGACCGTCGGGTTGCCGGAGGCTGTGTCGTCTGCCGCACTGCCATCCGGCACGCTGGAGGGCAGGAATGACTGGGGCCGCACCGGCTATGGTGGACCCTGCCCGCCCGCGGGCCGACATCGCTACTTCCACAAGTTGTATGCGCTCGATGCGCTGCTGCCCGACCTCGGTCAGCCGACCAAGGCCAGCCTCGAGAGCGCAATGGCCGGCCATGTCCTGGAGCGCTTCGAGCTGGTGGGCACCTACCAGAAGGACTGAGTCGCTGCCCATATACTTTCTTAATACTTGCATTCGCAAGTATCAAGAAAGTACAATGCCGCGCATGAACAACACCACCAGCTCCACCATTCTGCGGCTGCTGCGCGCGCAGGCCTTCCTGGAGAGCCGCTTTGGAGCCGCGCTCGGCGCGGTCCATGGACTCTCTGTCAACGAGATGCAGCTGCTCCTGCACCTGGACAGCGCAGCAGGCGGGCGGTTGCGCCGCGTCGACCTGGCGGAGCGGCTGCACCTCAGCCAGTCGAGCATCACCCGCATGGTGGCGCCAATGGAGAAGATCGGCCTGGTCACTCGGGAAGCGGACGCCCGCGACGCGCGGGTCGGCTATGTCGTGCTCAGCCCGGCCGGACGACGCCGCGTGCGCGAGGCCATGAAGACCTTCGCACAGCTCTCGGACGAGGTGTTCGCCGACCGCTGGAGCACACAGGACGTGCGCACACTCGGCAGCCTGCTCGGGCGCCTGACGGCAGCCCTGCCCGGACAGGTAGCCATCGGTTAACGGCCCTCTCTCGCCCCGACGGGCGCTGGCGTGCCCGCGCTCCGACCCTTCAGAGGCTCGGCGATGCCTTCCCCGCGTAGGTCTTCTCGTACATCGACTGGCAGGCGTGACAACGCTTGGCGGTCGGATAGGCCTCCAGCCGCTCGACCGGGATCGTGCCACCACACTTGATGCAGACGCCATAGCCGCCCTGCGCGATCCGGCCGAGCGCGGCCTCGACATCCTGCAGTTCCTCGAGATCGCGATCGGTTTCCGCGAGGTCGAGGTCGGTAATGAGGTCGGCCAGCGACTCGTCCTCGAGATCGCGGACCCGGTCGGCGAGGAGCGTTGCGCGATCGTCGTCGGACTTCAGCAGGTCCTGGCGCACCTCCTCTCGCAGCGCCTCGAATCGGCCTCTCAACAAGGCCTTGAGCCGCGCCAACTCACCTGGCTTGAGGGACTTTGTCATCTCCGTCTCCTTCGGGTCGCAGGCCGGCGCATCAACCGGCCACCTCCTCCCTGCTTGTCACGAAATGCGCCATGAACCATCGCGCGGCCAGGTCCGCCGCCCGCTCGAGCGTGCCCCGCTCTTCGAACAGGTGCGTCGCGCCCGGCACGATCGCGATGCGCGCCTCGCAGCTGAGTTGCGCCAACGCCTCTTCATTCAGCTCGATCACCTGGTAATCCTCGCCGCCGACGATCAACAGCGTTGCTGCACGTACGTGCTGGAGCGCGGCGCCCGCGAGGTCGGGCCGCCCGCCGCGCGACACGACCGCGATGACCTCCGGGCAGTCGCAACTTGCCGCGAGTGCGGCCGCAGCGCCGGTGCTGGCACCGAAGTAACCCAGCGGCAGCTCGCACAGGGCTTCCTGCCCCAGCACCCAGCGGGTGGCGCCGACGAGACGGCTGGTAAGCAGGGGGATGTCGAAACGGAGCGCCCGCGTGACGAGATCGACGCGCTCCTCTTCCTCGGTCAGGAGATCGAACAACAACGTCGCGATGCCGGCATCGTTGAGCACACCGGCGACGGCGCGGTTTCGGGGGCTCTTCCGGCTGCTGCCACTGCCGTGCGCGAACAGCACAAGGCCTTGCGGTATCGCAGGCAACCTCAGGTCACCGTGCAACCGGGCATCGCCGGCGACGACGGCTACCTTCCGCTCGTCGATGGTGCGGTCTCGAGTCCTCATGACCTCTCCTCCGCCCTCCATGCCGATGCTACGCCCGGCCCGACCCGGCCGGGTTCAGGAGATACGCCTACCGAAATGGGCCGGCCCCTGCGCGTCCCTCGCCTGCCGCTCCCGGGGAGCATAACCAACTGAATCCAATGGTGTTCTCACCCGGCACGGACACGTGGGACGCCGGCATCGCGTGCGGAGGTATTGCAGAACGGCCGGCGGACCTCCATGTCCAAGTTCTGAGGAGGCTCGATGATGACCGACACGATGCTCAACAAGTTGAACCTGCCGGCACGGCCCGCGCGGCCGTTCGAGGACGATGGCGTCTTGCTCGCGGCCTCGGCCGCACCTCGCCCGGCAGCCGAGCTGCATGCGAACTGCGAGGGCGTCGTCACCGCCCACCTCGACAGAGTATGCCGGTGGCCGGACGACGAACTGGGGGCGCACTGGCAGCCGGGCGACTACTCCTTCTACGTGCTCGAGTTCGCTCCGGGCCCGGACGCACTCTTCTATGTCCAGCTCTGGTCGGAACCCGGTGAAGCATTGCTGATGGAAGTTTCCTCCGGCGAGTCCAACGCGGCACTCAAGCCCTATGTGACCGATGCGATCCGTCATGCACTTCGGGATCGCGGCTTCCGCATCGGCGGCGAGGCGGAGAACTTCCGCAAGGAGATCCCGCTCGAGCCTTCGGACGGTGCGGCCGGCGCCGCGCGCGAAGCGCTGGCCGTGCTCACGGACTGCCTCGGCTACGACGGGCGCGCGCCGCTCAACTACCGGATCTACCTCGGCCGGCCCGAGGCAGGCAGCGTGTCGGGTCCGACCTACCATGCCTCCGACAACGTTCGCTCACTCGACATCGAGGATCTCAAGGAGGCGTGGGAATACAACGGTTGCCCGGTGACGCGACTCAACCAGCAGGCCGCTGCCGTGGTGGACGCCGAGAGCGGCGCGGGATTCATGGCCACCCTCGTTGCCCCCCGCCCTGACCAGCCAGGCCGCTTCGGCGGCATGCAGCTCAGCTGCTACGTGAGTGCGTCACGACCACTGCTCGATGCGGTCATGGCCGAGCTCGGCCTCGCGCTTTCCAGCGCCAGGCTCGGCATCGACAAGGACGGCGACCTGGCCATGATGCAGACCGTGCTCGTGACAGGCGGAATCTCACCGGAAAACCTGCAACTGCAGCTCGGCCTGTGGCGCGACAACCTGCGCAGGCTGCAGGCGGTGTTCATGCGGCACGAGGCGGCAGGACCAGGCGTCGTGCTGCACTAGGCGGTCCGGATCGCGGGTGGGGCGCCCGTCCCGGCAATGTCCAGGTGCCGTGTGGCCCAGGATACCTCTGGCGCCATTGCGGAAACTCGCACGCAACCCTGCAATACTGCCCCCATGGCCTACGGCCTCTCCAAGTCGAAGCTGATGTCCTTCCGCCAGTGCCCCAAGCGGCTCTGGCTGGAAAGGCACCGCCCCGACCTTGCCGAGGAGGTTCCCGGGCAGCAGGCCAGCTTCGATCGTGGCAACGAAATTGGCGAGATCGCGCGGCGTCTCTACGACACGGGTGACGGCGTGCTGATCGAGTACGACGCGGGGCTCAAGGCAGCAATGCAGCGCACCGGCCAGGTGCTGGCGGAAGACTCGACCGCGCCGGTGTTCGAGGCGACCTTCCAGCGAAACGGCCTGCTGGTGCGCACGGACGTGCTGGAGCGCGGTGCCGACGGGCCGCGCCTGGTGGAAGTCAAGGCATCAACCAGCGTCAAGCCCGAACATCTCAGCGACTGCGCGATCCAGGCCTGGGTACTCGAGGCGACGCCGGTGCCACCGAAGTCGGTGGCGCTCGCGTACGTCGACAACCGGTTCCTCTATCGCGGCGACGGCGACTACGGCGGTCTGCTGGCGGAGGCGGACGTGTCCGCGGAGATCGCACCGCTGCGCGACGTCGTCCCCGGCTGGCTGCGCATGGCGAAGCAGGTGCTGGCCGGCGCCGAGCCGAAGGCAGCGATCGGCACGCGCTGCTGGACGCCCTACGAGTGCCCGTTCCAGAGGCACTGCTGGAAGCAGACGGACTACCCGCTGACCGGGCTGCCACGCCTCGGGGCTCGCCTCGACCAGCTCCTTGCCGCGGGACATTGCGACGTCCGTGAACTCGGCGAGGACCAGCTCAAGACCGCCGAGCAACGCCGGGTGTGGCGCGCGGTCCGCCGGGGCACGCCGGAGCTGTCGCTCGCGGCCCGCAAGGCCTTCACCGGGCTCGGCTACCCGCGCTATTACCTGGACTTCGAGACGATCAGCTTCGCGGTGCCACGCTGGGCGGGCACCCGCCCCTACCAGCAGCTGCCTTTCCAGTGGTCGCTGCACGTCGAGCATGCCGGGGGCCGCCTCGAGCACGTGGAGTGCCTCGACCTGACCGGCGAGCTCCCGCTGCGCGCGGTCGCCACCGCGTTGCTCGCGGCGACGCGCGGCCCGGGACCCGTGTTCATGTATACGCCCTTCGAGCGTGCCTGCCTGAAGACGCTCGCCGCCTTCTGCCCAGACCTGCGCGAGCCACTGGAGGCGCTCGGCGAACGACTCGTGGATCTCGCTCCGATCGCCAAGCAGCACTACTACCACCCCGCGATGCACGGCAGCTGGTCGATCAAGTCGCTGTTGCCGACCATCGCGCCCGAACTCGACTACGCCGCGCTCGGCGATGTCCAGGAAGGCAGCGGAGCGCAGCAGGCCTACGTCGAGGCGATCGCGACCGGCACGACAATCGAACGCCGTGCAGCGCTGCGCGAGGCGCTCACCGCGTACTGCCGGCAGGACACGCTGGCGATGGTGACGCTGGCGCGCTTCCTCGAAGGACGCTAGCCCCCCTGCTTCGGCGTCTTCATTTCCTTGCGCTCGGCCTTCATGCGCCGCACGTCGATCGGTCGGATCTCCTCGATCTGGCACCGGTCACGACCCACCTTCACCGCTTCGAAGGTGCTGATCGTGTTACCCGTCCTGGTCACGCGGATCGCGTCGGCAAACTTCAGGTCCTGGCAGCTGTTCCAGACCGTCACGAGGTAGGCCTCGTTGACGCCGTTCCACAGCACGAGCTTGTTGCGGGTCAGGGGTTCCCACCAGTCCAGGTCGAAGGACGTGAAATCGCGGACCGGGGCGCCCGCATACAGCTCATAACGCTCCAGCGTCGCGTTGGTTTCAACGCGCGCCGGGCCGGTCGCGCAGGCGGCCGTCGTGGCAGCAACCAGGATGACGGCAATCAGTCTTCTCATGGCGACACCTCCTGCCTGATTCGACCATGGCGGTGATGTCCAGTTCGGTGTCGCCGCACGGGGTCTGACCCGCACGACAGCGCTGTCGCCACCACGGCAGCCGGCCTGTAGACTCTGCCTTCACCGCTCACCGGCAACGCCGCGAACAGCCGGCCCGATGGCCGAGTGTCACGCCTGCCGCAGGCATGAGTCGCACGGCCCCCCGCAGCACTACGGGTCGCCGCTTCCCGGTCGTTGCCGAAGAGCCAGACACAACAAGGGAACCCACGGATGTCAGTGCAGCACAAGCGTCTCGGCGGTCACGGCGCCGTGGTGAGCAACCTCTGCCTCGGTACCATGAACTTCGGCTGGGTCACCAGCGAAGAGGACAGCTTCAGGATCATGGATCGTGCTTTGGAGCTGGGCATCAACTTCTTCGACACCGCCGATGTCTACGGCTGGACCGTGCAGCACGGCGCGACCGAGGAGATCATCGGCCGCTGGCTCGCCCAGGGCGGCGGCCGGCGCGACGCGGTGATTCTCGCCACCAAGGTCTACAACCCGGTGACGCGCAAGGACAACCGGCCCGAGCCCAATGCCGATGGTCGCAACCTCTCGGCGATAAAGATCAAGAAGCATTGCGAGGGCAGCCTGCGACGCCTGCAGACCGACTGGATCGACCTCTACCAGATGCACCACATCGATCGCTCCTGTCCCTGGGATGAGATTTGGCAGGGCTTCGGCAGCCTGCAGCAGCAGGGCAAGGTCGTCTACGTGGGGTCGAGCAACTTTGCCGGCTGGGATATCGCCACGGGCTGCCAGGAAGCGTTCAAGCGCGGGATGAGCGGCCTGGTGAGCGAGCAGAGCCTCTATAACCTCAATAGCCGCATGATCGAGCTCGAGGTGATCCCTGCCTGCCGCCATTACGGACTGGGCCTGATCCCCTGGAGCCCGCTGGCCGGTGGGCTGCTGGGTGGCGCCCTCGGCAAGGTGCAGGCGGGGCGACGCATGAACGAGCAGATCGTCAGGGAAGTGGAAAAGAGCCGCTCACGGCTCGAGCAGTACGAGGCGCTCTGCGGCGAGCTTGGCGAGGCGCCTGGCGCCGTGGCGCTGGCCTGGCTGCTCCACAATCCGGTGGTCACCGCACCGATCATCGGTCCGCGCACGCTGGAGCAGCTGGAGAACGCGGTACGCGCGACGGACATCGTGCTGAGTGCCGATGTCCTGAAGCGACTGGACGAGATCTTCCCCGGACCCGGCGGCGAGGCGCCCGAGGCCTATGCCTGGTAGATGTGGGCGATAGGATCCCCGGCGCCAACCCCCCCCGGCCTTTCTGCCTCAGGACCTTTGGCCTGCAGGCCATCCGCAGGCCAAATGCCTGCCGCGCGCCGCACCGGCACGGCGACCGCCATCGGGCTGGCCGGCATCCATTCGACAGGTCAGGAGCCGCCCGCAGGCCGTATGGCTGAAAGCGCTGTCAAAAATACTTACTATTGCTGTCAGCAGGGCAGGGCATGCATGTGTGCATGCCTCGGCCAGCAGCGGTCGTCTCCGGACAGGTCGTGAGCGGCAGTCAGGGATGTCGACATCGAGCAGGCCTTGCGGCTTGCCGAGAGCCGCCGCCGGCCGGCGGAGAGCGGGACTCCTGGCTGCCTGCCCGACAAGAGGCCGTGAAGGCCTGCGTTTCAGCTTGGGGTTCGGGGGGGTCGACGTGTTCATGATTACGACCGGTGCAGCGCCACCACACAATCTGGTTGCAACACCCGGGCAGTGGCTGGTGGAGGGCGCTGGCAACCCGGCCGGCGCCATCATGGCATGCTGCTGCCTCATGCTCGCCACCGCGCTGCAGGCAGTGGTCGCGACGCCCGCGTCAGCCAGCGAAACCCACCTGGATGACCGGACGGAATACCGCGCACCCCGGGCAGCTTCAGCTCCGGTCATCGACGGCGTCGCCGACGAGGCAGTGTGGGCCACCGCGCCCTGGCAGGAGATCGATGAACTCTGGCTGGGCCCGCTGTATCCGCCATCGGACTTCCAGGGGCGTTTCAGGATCGTCTGGACTCCGGACCGGATCCATGTGCTCGTCGAAATCGTCGACGACATCCTGCTGGACAGGTATCGCGATCCGCTCGTCCAGTACTGGGACGACGACTGTCTCGAGATCTTCATCGACGAGGACTATTCGGGCGGCGATCACCAGTACAACCACAACGCGTTCGGCTATCACGTGTCGCTCGACAACCAGGCTGTCGACCTTGGAACCGACGGGCAACCGCACAACTACTCGGATCATGTCGAGAGTCGCTGGAAACAGCGCGGCAGTACGATCGTCTGGGAGCTCGCGATAAAGGTCTTTGCCGACGACTACGCGGACGACTCCGCGGACAACAGGCCGGTCCTTCTGTCAGCCGGCAAGATCATGGGGATCATGCTTGCCTACTGCGACAACGACGGCAGCGAGTTCCGCGAGAACTTCATCGGCTCCGAGTCCGTGCCTTTCGGCAAGAAGGATCGCGGATGGATCGACGCAGGCCTCTTCGGCAAGCTCGTGCTGGTCGCAGCGCCATGAGGCACAACGGACGCATGAATGCGGCTGAGGCGACCGGCCCGGATCCGGTCTCCGGGCAGTTCGTCGACCTGGATGGCGAGCGCTACTACGTCATCCGCAATGTCGACCACATGCCGCCGTTCTTCATCAGCACCATCTCGAGCGCCGATCACTGGCTGTTCGTTTCCTCGTCGGGAGGACTGACTGCGGGTCGGGTTTCGCCGGACACGGCCGTGTTCCCCTACATCACCGTCGACAGGATCCACGACAGCTATCTGCATACAGGCTGCAGGACCATCCTGCGGGCCACCCTGGCGGATCGACAGGTCATCTGGGAACCGTTCAACCGCGAGCACGACGGCCGTTTCGAGGTCAGCCGCAATCTCTACAAGAGCGTTCTTGGCGACAAGCTGTGTTTCGAAGAGCTCAACCATGACCTGAACCTGGCTTTCCGCTACTCCTGGACCACGAGCGACCCGTTCGGCTTCGTGCGCCGGTGCGAGCTGCGGAACCTTGGCGACGGGACCTCGTCCGTCGAGCTGGTCGACGGGCTGCAGAACATCCTGCCTGCGGGCACGCCCGGCTCCGTCCAGGCGATCGCCAGCAACCTCGTGGACGCATACAAGTGGACCGAACTCGATGCCGACTCCGGGCTGGCTGTCTACGCCCTCTATTCGAGAATATCGGACCGCGCCGAGCCCGGCGAATCCCTCCGGGCCAATGTCGTCTACGGTCTTGGCCTGGACGCCCCCACGATCCTGCTTTCGTCGCTGCAGCTGGATGCGTTTCGCCATGGCGAGCGGCTGGTGTTGGAAACCCGCAAGCGCGGCATCCGCGGCGCCTACTTCCTCAACGCCAGCGTGGTGCTTGCTCCCCGCGCGGCGCAGTGCTGGCAGCTCGTCGTGGACATCGAGCAAACCCAGGGGCGGGTCGTGGATCTACTCCGTAGTCTCAGGGATCCGACGGAGACAGTGCGCGCCGTGACACGCTCCGTCCATGCCGGCACCGACGAGCTGGCGCGCATCGTGGCGGCCGCGGACGGATTCCAGACCACCGCCGAGGAGGTCGTGACGGCACATCACTATGCCAATGTGCTGTTCAACGTCCTCCGCGGAGGCATATTCGACGATGGATACAGGGTGTCGACCGCCGATCTTGCAGGCTGCGTCCGGCACTTCAACAGGCCCGTTTACGAGCGTCACCGCGAGCTGCTGGACAAACTGCCGGAGACGGTCGCGGTCGAAGGCCTGCTGTCAGCCGTGCAAGGAGCTGGTGATCCGCAGCTGGAGAGGCTGTGCTACGAATATCTTCCCATTACCTTCGGCCGCAGGCACGGCGACCCCAGCCGACCATGGAACAGGTTTTCGATCAAGCTCAGGGACGGGAACGGCAACCGGCTGTTGTCCTATGAAGGCAACTGGCGGGACATCTTCCAGAACTGGGAAGCGCTGGCCTTCAGCTACCCGGAGTTCATCGAGAACATCGTAGCCAAGTTCGTCAATGCCTCGACCGTCGACGGCTACAACCCCTATCGGATTACCCGGGAGGGCATCGACTGGGAGGTGGAGGAGCCCGACGACCCCTGGAGCTATATCGGCTACTGGGGTGACCATCAGATCATCTACCTGCTCAAACTGCTGGAGCTTTCCAGGAAGTTTCATCCTGCCCGCCTCCGTGCACTCCTGCGGCGACCGATCTTCGGTTACGCCAATGTCCCCTACCGGATCAGGAGCTTCGCCGATGCGGTCGAGGATCCGAAGACAACCGTGAACTACGATCATGCTCTCGAGGCCCGGATCGTGGAGCGCGTTGCCGCCATGGGTGCCGACGGCAAGCTGGTCCTCGACGCAAGCGGCAACGTGTATCAGGCCAACCTGCTGGAGAAGCTGCTGGTTCCCTTGCTGGCCAAGCTCGGCAATCTCGTGATCGATGGCGGGATCTGGCTCAATACGCAGCGACCCGAGTGGAACGATGCGAACAATGCCCTGGTCGGTCATGGCGTCTCGATGGTCACCCTGTACTACATGCGTCGATACCTTCACTTCCTGCAGGATCTGCTGGCCGGTGAAGAGGGATCCGTCGAGCTTTCCGCCGAAGTGGCCGACTGGCTGGCAGGCACCTCCGCCGCGCTCTCCACTATCCGCCGGCGACTCGGCAACGGTCCGATCAGCCCGAGCCAGCGCTGGCAGTCCATGCAGGACCTCGGCCTGGCAGCGAGCCGTTATCGCGAGTCGGTCTACACCGAGCATCCGTTCTCCGGGAAGGTGCTGCAGCCGCTGAGTCAGGTGACGAACCTCCTCGACGACGCGCTTGCGGCGATCGATCACAGCATCGGCAGCAACCGTCGCGAGGATGGCACATACAACGCGTACAACCTCCTGGACCTGAGGCCCGGCGAGGTCGGCATCGACCCCCTGTACCTCATGCTCGAGGGACAGGTTGCCGTACTCAGCTCGGGCGCGATCAGTCCAGCAGCGGCCGCGTCACTGATGGAAACCCTGTTCGACAGCGACATCTACCGGTCTGACCAGCACTCCTTCATGCTGTATCCCGACCGGCCGCTGCCAGGCTTTCTCGAGAAGAATCGCATCCCCACCGCGAGGGTTGAAGAAATCGTCCTGCTCAGGCGCATGATTGCGGCCGGCGATGACCGGATCGTTTCGCGTGACGCCGACGGCTGGTACCGCTTCAGCGCCGATTTCACCAACGTGGACGATCTCGAGGCACGACTCGATGCACTGACTGGACTCTACGACGACGACCTCGAAGTCTCACGCGAGCCGCTGCGGGCACTCTATGAACAGGTGTTCAGACACCGCGAGTTCACGGGCCGTTCCGGAACCATGTTCGGCTTCGAAGGCCTCGGCTGCATCTACTGGCACATGGTCTCGAAGCTGCTGCTCGCAGTGCAGGAGAATTTCTTCGCAGCAGCGGACCAGGGGGCAGGTGAGGAGACCCGCCAACGTCTCGGCAGCCTGTACTACCGGGTACGCGAAGGACTTGGTTTCAACAAGCAGCCCGCCGAATATGGGGCCTTCCCGACGGATCCCTACTCGCATACGCCCGGGCACGGCGGTGCCCAGCAACCAGGCATGACCGGACAGGTCAAGGAAGAGGTGTTGTCCCGTTTTGGCGAACTCGGCCTGCGGATCGCTGGCGGCAGCGTTCGCTTCGAGCCAGGACTGCTCCGGGCGTGCGAGTTCACTTCCGAGCCGCGCCAGTTCAGGTTCCTCGACGTCGACAATCAGTGGCAGGAGCTGACGGCTCCGGCGGCGAGCCTGGCGTTCACCTGGTGCCAGGTCCCGATCGTCTATCGCCTGCACGACGGTCCACCGACCGTGACGATTGTCCAGCGCGACGGAAGTACTCGCGCGCTGCCGCAGCGGTCGCTGCCCGCTGACCTGAGCTCCGAACTCTTCAGTCGCAGCGGATTGATCCGCCGGATTTCGGTGAACCTCCCGACGGAAGCGCTGCTGAAGATGTGACGGTACCGCCAGGTTCGGCCGTAGTTCCGGCAGGATCCGCAGCCAGCGTCAATGTTTGACGGCGGCATCGGCATCAGTGACGATGCAGCGCAATGGAACACTACACGACCGCGCCGGCCGATCGGATCCCGTTTCACCTGAAGCTGGTCTACGGCCTCGGCGCATTCGTCAACAACCTGCTCGCTGCAGCGAGCGGCGGCATGATGATCGTGCTGAACCTTGGGCTCGGTATGAATCCGGCACTGGTGGGGTTGCTGGGCGCCATTCCCCGTCTCACCGATGCCTTCACCGATCCCGTCATGGGTTATGTCTCGGACAACTCCCGGACGCGCTGGGGCCGGCGTCGACCGTACATCTTCGTCGGCGCCATTGCGGCGGGAGTCATCTTCGCCCTGCTTTGGCAACTGCCGCCCGGCAAGAGTGAGTCCTTC
>Ga0209536_100011868_pt1 | contig 12715 bp, 8 predicted proteins | sample DeeMarSeWOR28_12_FD_187461 | JGI IMG/M metagenome (GOLD analysis project Ga0209536, IMG submission 187461) | Marine sediment microbial communities from White Oak River estuary, North Carolina - WOR-2-8_12 (SPAdes) (version 2) | ecosystem: Environmental > Aquatic > Marine > Intertidal zone >...
TTCTGCCAGACCGATATCATCCATGGTGACCGAGTAGAAATTATCATCTGCGAGAGCAATGAAGCGATAGCCTAATTTTCGCAGTTGCACAATCTCCTCCATAACCACCTCGCTGGAACGCTGGCGAGGTTTTTGTCCATCTGTTCGCCAAACAGAACAGAACGAACAGTGCTTGGAGCAGCCACGAACAGTCTGGACGGATGCCCACATATAACTATCCCGTGGCAGCAGGTCCCAACGGGCTGGTATTAATTGGTCAGCGCTTACCCGCCCCCCGTCATAAATCGGTTGCGGTCTGCCATTCACATAATCAGCCAATACCGTTGGCCAGATAACGTCCCCGTCTCCCTTTACGACGGCATGCGCTGCTCCTAGTTCTTGCGCCTCTATGGGATAGAGAGTTGCATGTATTCCTCCGAATACAACAAATGCGCCGCGATCTTTAGCTGCTCGTCCAATTTCATATCCACGCAGTGCATTCGCGGTATGGATGCCGATGCCGACCACATCACCAGGTTGGATCTGTTCGGGATTAATTGGTTCAAGAGTCTCATCGATAATGACAAGACTTCCATATTGATCCGGTGTAGCAGCGGCAAGCACATACAGCCAACGAGGAGTGATAACACCAATACCAAAGGCTATGTCACTCGGATTGACCAGGTAGATATGCATGAATCTTCTCCTTTGAATTTAGTATGCCAACCGATCCTTGCTCAGGATCAGAGAGGTTTCTGAGATTGCTTGCTCGTATCAATGTTCTAAAGTGCTGAAGCAAAGAACTGCCGGATCGGCTGCTTTCTCCGGATCGTGGAGTTCATACAAGGCAAAATCATGGCAATAGTCATTTTCATCTTTTTTTATACTCTGGCGGTCATTTGTATGTCAGTTCACTTCTGCACACCTATATGGTCAAAAAGGATCACCCTGTTTACATGAGCGATTTTGATCAGAAACATGAGCAATATTGAACGGACAATTGGATTCCCTCCGGCTTACTCTGTAGGATATTGAATGTTATAGAAGTGAAAGGAGATGGTGTCGTGAAAATACTCCTCGTTGCTCCAAAGATTCCTGACACGTTCTGGAGTTTCAAACATGCATTGAGATTTGTTTCAAAAAAGGCGGGTGAGCCTCCCCTGGGTCTTTTGACCGTGGCTGCCATGCTTCCCCCTGAGTGGGAAAAAACAGTGGTTGATCTCAATGTCCAAGAGATCGAAGACAGTGATATTGCCCTGGCAGACTACGTATTCCTGGGTGCGATGTACATCCAGGAAGCGTCTGCTAAAGCCGTAATAGAGCGATGCCATAGGCTAGGGACAAAAGTCGTTGCTGGCGGTCCTCTATTTACCTCCCGATATAAAGAAATTGAACATGTGGACCACTTTGTGCTGAATGAGGCGGAAATTACACTTCCCCTTTTTCTTGGAGACTTGGCTAATTCTAGAGCACAAAAAATCTACAGTACAAGGCAATGGGCTGACATTACGACTACGCCTACCCCTCTCTGGGAACTCATTGATTTTCGTCGCTATGCAACCATGAACATTCAGTATTCAAGAGGCTGCCCCTATGACTGTGAATTTTGCGACATCACGGTTCTCTATGGGCGCGTGCCGCGTACAAAAAACGTGAAGCAAATAATCTCGGAAATGGACCGGTTGCGCCTGCTCGGGTGGCGCGGACACGTGTTCTTCGTAGATGATAATTTTATTGGGAACAAATTCAAGCTTAAGGAGCAAATTCTTCCAGGCATCATAGAATGGATGGATCGCTACAATCATCCTTTTTCCTTCTCTACCGAGGCATCTATCAACATGTCAGATGACGAGGAACTGATGCGCTTAATGGCACAGGCAGGATTTGATAGTGTTTTTATAGGCATAGAAAGCCCTAATAAAAGCAGCCTGCTCGAATGCAAAAAGATACCTAACAAGAACCGAAATTTGCTCCGTTCAGTTCATGCTATTCAGCATTCCGGACTCCAGGTCCAGGGGGGATTCATCCTTGGCTTCGACAATGATCCCCCGTCAATTTTTGATACACTCATTACATTCATACGCAATAGCAAGATTGTGACCGCTATGGTCGGGATCCTTAACGCCCCTCATGGAACGAGGCTGTATCAGCGATTGAAAAAAGAGGGAAGATTGCTGAAAACTTTTACCGGAGACAACACGGACTTTTCCATTAATTTCATCCCCAAAATGAATGCAGATATTCTCTTTGATGGGTACAAGAAGGTCGTTCAGACAATCTACTCCCCAAAGGAATATTACGCTCGTGTTCTTGAATTTCTGAGAACATTCAAGCCCCTCCATAAGAGTGGACCGAAGATCCAAATCAACCATCTTGTAGCGCTTTTTAAATCTATTGTTTTATTAGGCGTTGTCGGGAAAGAGCGCATATTCTATTGGAAACTCTTTTTCTGGTCACTATTTCGCCGTCCCAAGCTATTCCAAATGGCGATCACATATGCAATTTACGGTTTTCACTTCCGCAAAGTATTTGAGCGATCCTCATAATAGCACTGATTGGCATTCCATTTGATTGCCACATCTATTTGTCCTAAAATAATAGTGTTTTTATTTTGGCCTGCAAGAGCCAAGGATAGATGTCTCAAAGTGCCCTTAAACTATTAGGCAGCTAGACATTCCGCCTATAACCCGTTACTCCTGATGTTATAGCTCAGCTCTAAAACGCAGACGGAGGTGGTTATGTCTGAAAAAAAAATTAACCCTGTCGATTGGGAAAACCTCTTAGCCGGAATTTTCAGTGGGAAGACTCGTATAGAATATGGAAGAAACCGCAGCATCTTCCGGCAAGGACAACCTGCAGATTCCTTGTTTTACCTCAGGAAAGGCAAGGTAAAACTCACAGTTACATCCAAACAAGGCAAGGACGCAATTGTCACCGTCCTGGGTGACGGTGAATTCTTCGGCGAGGGATGCCTTGCAGGTCAACCATCACGAATGGCAACAGCTGTCGCTATGACAGACTGCACCCTTGACAAGATTGAGAAGTCGCTGATGTCACGTATGCTTCATGAACGGCACGATGTCTCGCAATTGTTTGTCAGGCATCTACTTTCAAGAAACATCCGATACGAAGCGGATCTCGTTGACCAGCTTTTCAATTCAAGTGAAAAACGACTGGCTCGGATTCTCTTACTGCTTGCTCATTTTGGGAAGGAAAGCAGATCCGAACTTGTACTTCCCAGGGTAAGTCAGGATGAATTGGCTCAAATGGTCGGCACAACTAGGTCACGAATCAGCCATTTTATGAATAAGTTCAGAAGTCTCGGTTTTATCGATTACGATGAGCATGAATTGAAGGTTCACAGTGGCCTCCTGAGCATAATCCTGCATGAATAGAACCAATTTCGAACAAACAATATACGTATGCTGTTAAGTGTTTGATTAGACAGCCTATGCGTCTATTAGAATCCTGGACGTGCAATCGCGAACAGATACAGCACCAACACTATTGGCAGATATCCGTGGTAAGCGGCTTCGCAGTATTTAGATGTTACAGTTCATTTTCCGTAAGAGGGCTTTGTAGCGGGAGTGGGAGCGGAGCGTTTATTAGGTTCAACGTAGCCATGACTAATTGCGCTTTCATATTCATTGAATGCTTTATCAAGCCAATCGAAGCACTTATTCAGTTCTCCAAGGCTAAGGTGAATTTACGCAAAGGCATATGCTGGTTCACGTGACTTCTAAACAAAATCTTACTATTCCTCCAGGATCTTCAGACAAACAGAAACACAGATTATCCTTCTTCTCTGGAGCCAAATGAGTGTATAATTTAATTCTACTCTTCGGACAATACTATTTCTTGCCCACCAGTAGCAGCTAGCCCTACAGACCCGGCTACCGATGGCCGTAAGGCCTCATATTTTTTTGCCTATAAGTCCGAAAAGAAGAGGAGGGCTTAATGCCTCAACCAGTTCACGAATTGCTAAGTACGGCGGAGATCTGACATTTTGGAAGGAGACTAATAAATGCTAAAGGATCGTGTTCTAAGGCTAAGATATCTTGGTCCAAACCCCCAGGATGGATATATCGAATACGGATTTCTGATTACAGAGAAGGATAAAAGCCTTCGACAGGTAGTCTTGACAATAAAGGATACTTACTTCCAGGGAACCGATTTGAAGTTTCAGGAAGCTCCCGACCTTTGTTATCAGAAAGTCCTCGCGGATTTAAATGAAGAAAAACCTGACTCAGGCATTCCCGCTTACATTCCCGTGACTGCTTCGGATATAGCTCATTACAGAGACTTGCACCCAACCGCCAAATTGCGGAAAACCATTAAGGAAATTAGATCGTCTCATCGATCAGATTCGGGATCGCATCATGTGAACGAGCTTCGAGCAGGAAATATACCAGAACGCCACTCCCCTGCGTCCTCGGGAGCAACTGGAGATTAGAGGAATCGATTACTTGAAATCTCATTTCCTAGCTTCCAACCCCTCCACCAGGGAGCTCGCGAAACAGCTCACATCGAAATACCGTGCACTATTCGGTCCGCGTTCCACCAGGGATCTTATGGTTTCCGCAGCCGTCAAAGGCTTTGCCCTTGTCGAATGGGTCAAAATCCGATACATCTCGGATGTTCCGCATCCCGATAAAAACCTCCTCCGATATCGATGGGACGAAAGCGACGAAGATCTGTCTGTATGCATGAAGCCGGCGCTTGCTCCCGAAACCTGACATCAAGGCAAAAGATTTTCCCATACTTTTCACCAAACATCAGGCTCATACGGCAACTATCGGTATCTATCGTTGCAGGAAAATCACTCTAGAGCATTAAACTGACACCTATAGGCACTGATATCTGCTCATATTAACTGATTTTTCAGATATTAAAAATCTTGGGAGTCGTAAGAGTCGTGCGGATTCGGGCTACGCCCGGCAAGTCAATTCCCATCCTCGGTACCATATAAACTAAATCATATCAAATACTTAAGAAAATATGAAAAATTGCCGAATTTTGTCGAAGTATCTCTAGAATAGCCCACTTTTCTAGACACCTTGCTCGTGTTTTCAGGACCGACTTAAAATAGTTAGCTAAAAGAATTCAAAACAGCGTATCAATCTTGTGGAGTTTGCAGATTCGGCAGAGCACGTGCGGAGAACAGAGGAAAACAGAGCTTTCCTATGAGTCGCGTCCATTTGACTGCGCAGGATTTTCGGGTGCTGTCGGTAGCTATTCCCGTCTTTGCATACATTTGTCGATATAACTTGGAGATGAACACAAATGCTAAACGGGATCTTATCTTGGAAACGCACTGTGACCGTTTCCAGATCTTCGATATGCAGTAAAAGGAATCCCAGACCTGTTGGGTACGCTGGCGTATTTCATCCGCAGGCATAATTGGATGCGCAATGTATACCTTAGGCCGACTGTTCGTTGGAATCAACCAGTGCTTGCTGATGGGAATACCATCAATCCGTATATCTTCCTCGTTCATCTTTTTTTCCCATCTTTCGAAATCAACCGTTCCGGGAAATGGCGTAAGCGGAACGAATTGTGCAAATGTTAATCCGGCGCGATCCGCAAGGTCGGAGGTGGCAGAAAATGTTTCCGACGTGTCACTCTGCAGGCCGAAAATAAAAGAACCGAGCACATGTATGTCGAACCGACGGAATTTCTGCAACTGCGTGATGAGGGCTTCCCCGGTCAAATTAAAGTTCTTATAGGTGTGATCCAAGCCCTGAGCCGAGACCGATTCGATTCCTATAAGGGCCCCTTTTATTCCGGCCGATTGCATTGCACGCAAGAACTCCTCATCCTCTGCAGCCTCCATGGTAATTTGGGTGAAGCAGATTATGTCTCCGTCAATTTGTGAAAGCTGCTCCATCAAACGGAATCGCTCGCGCCTCAGAGATAAGAGCTTCGTATAATGACTTTTATCTCCCCTGCGATCCGCCTTTTGCAGGTCGCGAAGACTCACGGAATAAAAATTATCATCGGCTAATGCAATGAATCGATATCCCAGACGGCGGAGGGCCACTACCTCCCCAATTACCGCTTCGATCGGCCGCTGACGCGGCATTTGGCCGTCCGTCCGCCAGACAGAGCAGAAGGAACAATGTTTGGGACATCCACGGACCGTTTGAACGGATGCCCACATATAGGAGCTTTTATGCAACAGATCCCAGCGGGCTGTGGCAAAATCGGATGGAGCTATTGTCCCTCCTTCATACAACGGCTTCGTTGCACCCCGTACACAGTCAGACAGTACCGAGGCCCAAATCCGGTCGCCATCACCTCGTACTACAGCCGCGGCTTTACCAAGCTGATGAGATTCTTCCGGATAGATACTTGCATGAATCCCACCGAATACCGGAATTCCACCACGCTCATGCACCAGCCGCCCTATCTCATAGCCCCGGCTGGCATTGCTGGTATGAATTCCAATCCCGACAACATCCGAGGGATTGACTTGATCTGCATCAAAGGGCTTAAGGGTTTCATCCGTAATAACCGGATCGCCATAAGAACTCGGAGTTGCACCAGCCATGACGTACAGCCACCTCGGAGTAATAACGCCCATCCCAAAAGATACATCACTTGGATTAATCAAATGAATTTTCATTAAAGATCTCTCCGATAACCGCCCGTAGAAATTTTCTGAAACTGCAAACTGCGTTACCAGACCTTGCTGCGGAAGCTACCACGTCCACTATTGGAGCCCCTGCGATCACCGCCCCTTCCGCGTCCGGCGCGACCTCTACGCTGACTGGATTTGGGCCTAGCTTCATTTACTGTAAGATTGCGCCCATCCAGCGAATAGGCGTTCAAAGCTTCAATTGCTTTCAGGGCATCCTCTTCTGTTGCCATCTCAACGAACGCAAACCCTCGGGATCTTCCTGTATCGTAATCGCGAATTATATTGACGGAATCAACAGTCCCCTTTTGTTCGAAAAGCTCTTTTAACTCTCCCTCTCCCAATGATAGAGGTAAATTTCCCACATAAACATTTTTCCCCATTATAGAGACCTCCTTCATGTCGAACCCGAATACACTTCGGATGATCGACATATAAAAATCCAAAGGCAGGATATATCAAATTCGATGGATTGCGGCTCAATGCAGGATTGAAGGGGAAGGAATGAGTCAGGCAAGCTTGAAACAACTCATTACGCCGCACACAAGCAGAGGGCTGTCCTCCACCGGACAAATCAAACAATAACACTATTACATCGAACTGTACATCAGTAAACAAGCACCGACCATGTCGGTGGCATTATTAGACAACGATTCCTGACAATGTCAGTGTCTTAGTCAGGAGTTAATAGTACCTGTTTGCAATCAGTATAAATCGGCCAAGTTTTAAAAGTTGTGTGGGTTCAGCCTTCCGGCTTCGCCCTTAGCCGAAGCTTTGCTTCCGCTAGGGGCGGTGGCGGAAGCCGGGCTGTGACTCTCGCCGAAAACTTACTAGTGTGCTCCACGTTTTTATTGAAATTGAGCTTTTCCCAATTCCGGTTAATTGCTCAGATGCCGGCTGCCGAGCGACTTGAAAAAAGCGTAGCCTGTCCCCGATTTTCTGTTATATATTAACCCCGCAACCGTAATCAGGCTTCTGGGTCAAAGCGGGAATTTTATATAAGCCCAATATATTTGAATCCGGGGGGGGGGTGCTGCGCCCTTTCAGCTATAGCTTTTGAACAAATACCATGAGCATCCCCTTGTTCGATAACACCTGTCCTCTAGACAAATAGTCCAGAGACCGGAGTGCGTATATGCTTTCAAAAACAATTGATCGACGTGATTTTATTAAAACAACGGCGGCCGCTGGACTGGCACTGGGGACCGGTTCGCGTACTGCAGGAGCCAAGGCATCCAATGAGCTGCGAATCGCCCTGATTGGAGGTGGTAATCAGGGAATGGTTCTTATTGATTCCATTCAGAAGATCCCAAACATCCGCATTACGGCTCTGTGCGACATCTGGGTTGAATATCAGCAGAGATATGCCTCCAACCGGTTGAACACTTACGGCCATACTCACAACACATACGTTGACTATGAAGAAATGCTGGATAAAGAGAACGGGCGGCTCGACGCAGCTATTGTGGCTACGCCGGACTTCTGGCATGCCGCGCACGCCATCGCGTGTCTGAAAGCCGGCTTGCACGTGTATTGTGAGAAAGAGATGGCCACTAACCTGGCGGATGCCCGGCGGATAGTGCTCGCCGCGCGCGAATCGGGCAAGTTATTGCAGGTGGGACATCAGCGGCGGAGTAATCCGCGCTACCTTTTCTGCTACCAGAAATTGCTCCAGGAAGCAGCACTGCTCGGCAGAATCACAACCGTGAACGGTCAGTGGAACCGTTCCCGCCAGGATCTGAAGACAATACCTGCCAGGTACGCAATTTCTCCGCAGACTCTTGAAAAGTATGGCTACCGTTCGATGCAACAATTCCTTAACTGGCGCTGGTACCGCGGCCTGGGTGGCGGACCCATCGTTGACCTCGGCTCGCACCAGATCGACATCTTCAACTGGTTCCTGAACGCCCGGCCGATATCGATAGTGGCCAGCGGCGGCACAGACTACTACAGCAAGGACACACATGAGTGGTATGACAACGTGATGGCATTGTTCGAGTACCCCACGCCCAGCGGCACAGTTCGCGCTTTCTACCAGACTTTAACGACGAATAATTTCGGCGGTTACTACGAAGTGTTCCTGGGAGATCAGGGGTCGCTTGAGATTTCCGAGTCCGGGGCCAGGGCAAAAGTATACCGCGACATTGCCAACGCGCCGGATTGGGGATCCTGGGTGAAGCAGGGTTTGCTCCTGGCGCCCGAAGAAGAACCAGAGCCTCAACCTCAAGCCCAGTTGGATGTGCGCGAGTCAGTTCCACCTCCGAGTTATGCCCTGCCGATTCAGTCGCTGAAACCTTATCATCAATCCCACTTGGAAAACTTCTTCGACGCTATCAGAGGAAAGGCCAAACTCAGCTGCCCTGGTGAAGTCGGATATGAAACAGCTGTTACGGTTTTGAAGGTGAACGAGGCAGTGGAAGCGAATCGCCCGGTACAGTTTGAACCCCAAGATTTCGAGATTTGAATGAACCGTAAGAGTAAATGGCAGAGACGGAAAGGGTGCAGATTAAAATCTCTGCTGTTCTGCTTTTGTGTTCTGATCTCCATATTTTCATCCTTTGCCGCACAATCAGTAGAGGAAAAACCTGCCTCAGAGCCGCTTCTTGGTGATCTCAACGACGGGAACCGCGCTCGTCCCGTTCATGCCATAGAACTACGGGACGCCGACGGAGAAGTAATTCGACCCACGGACCGGCCTCTTCTCCCTTTCTCGACATATCAGACCTGCGGGGTGGATTGCCACGATGTCGAAGAAATCATCCGCGGGTGGCATTTTACCACTACCCTCGCCGGCGTTGACGGTGGCCGGCGCGGCCAACCATGGATTCTGGTAGATGAAGAAACCGCCACGCAATTGCCACTATCCTACCATGATTGGTCCGGATGTTATCATCCGGAAGATGTCGGTATCACGCCGTGGAAATTTGCCCTGCTGTTCGGTGGATGGACACCGGGAGGAATCTCCGGAGAACTCGAGCCGGGTTCTCATTTGCGGATACGTTGGATTGTATCAGGTGAGCTCGAAGTAAACTGCCTTTCGTGCCACGATAACTCGCCGACATACGACCACGCCGAGTATGGCCGGCAAATCGCGCTCGAGAATTTCCGCTGGGCAGTCTCAGCAGCAAGCGGAGTCGCTCTGGTTACAGGTGCGGCGAAGGATATGCCGAACAGCTACGACTACCTCCTTCCCTATGTCGAGGATTCCCTGCTGTCCAGAATGCCGGCTGTTTCCTATATGCCGGAACGATTCCTGCCTCGTGCCAAGTTTGTTTTTGACATCGTGAGAGAAGTGCCGGACCGTCGCTGTTATTTCTGCCACTCAAATACGGACTTGGAGCACATCGGCGAAGACCGCTGGAAAAGCGACAAGGACATCCATCTGGCACGGGGGATGACCTGTGTAGATTGTCATCGAAATGGTCTTGACCATTCCATAATCAGAGGATACGAAGATAAACTAGAGACAGAGAACTCTCAGGAAGTTGCGTTGTCCTGCCGTGGCTGTCATCTGGCAAACGAGAAGGAGCGGAATTTTGCGCGCGGCCGGCTGGGAGCCCCTTATCCCAAGCACACGGGTATTCCTCCGATCCACTTCATAAAACTCACCTGCACTGCCTGCCACTCCGGTCCGCGACCCGAAGCAGATACGCGCCGATTAAAAACCAGCCAGGCTCATAAACTGGGAGTCCATAATGGTATAAAGGCGAAAGAAGCTTTACCGCATCTGTATTACCCGGTCTTTAACTCCCGGGAAGACGGGAAGACTGCACCAAACCGATTGCTGTGGCCCGCATTCTGGGGCAGATTGTCGGAAGAAGGCATACAGCCTATTGCTCCGGAACGAGTGAAAAGAGTGATGTCGAAGGCAAAGATTGAATTAAGTCTCTCACCGGATGGCAGCTGGCCCGATTTTGACAACGCCCTGTTAGCGCAGATCCTGGAACTTCTTCAGGCGGATTTGCAGAACGAGACAAAATCGCAGAGCGGGGGAACAGCCGTATACGTTGCAGGGGGAAAACTGCACCGGTTGGAGAATTCGGACATCATCGTGGAAGAAGGCCATCCGGAGACAAAGCCTTATCTTTGGCCGCTTGCACACGATGTACGCCCCGCTTCCCTTTCACTGGGAGCTGCGGGCTGCGAAGATTGCCATGATTCGGAGGCGCCGCTTTTTTTCGGGAATATCATGGTCGATTCTCCACTGGTCGAGGAAGGCCGGGAGCCTTGGAAGATGCATCAGTTCCAGGAAGAACTGAACATTGCCTACGTTACCGATTTTGCCAGATCATTCCGGTATCGCCCGTGGCTGAAAAGAGGGGCGATCGTTTCGGCAGTACTCATGATATTGTTTGCAATCACCTATTTCATGCGGGGAATTGAACGTTTGTCCGCCGCGACCGTTGGAAAAAAATTGAAGAGGATATTCATCAATCTTATCGGCTTGATTTCCTGCGCCGCAATCGTAACCAGCGGATTCAATTCGCTGCTATCGGGACAAAAACTAACCGGCTATTGGCTCATAATCCATGTTGCCGCGGCACCGGTGTTTGCCGTCAGTGCGGTTCTGGTAACGCTCTTCTGGGCTCACAGAAACCGCTTGTTACACACAGACTGGAACCGTTTGCGCAGGCCGCTTGGATCAGCAGAACCAGGTATTTCCAATGAGTATGTCGTTGTGCTTCGGAAGCTGTTTTTCTGGATTGCGGCAGTTGCAGCGATTCCGGCAGTGGTTTCGGTCACTCTCGCTATGTTTCCGGTGCTGGCATCCGTACGGCAGGAGGATCTTATATCGGTTCACAGATTCAGCGTCATACCGCTGGCAGTGTCAAGCTTATTTTTTGCTCTTCTTGCATTCGCTGCCTGGATCAGCAAGGGTACAGAATAAATGAACCGACCACGTCTACATGGCCTGCCCCTTAAAACGGGGTGTAAATGGTATGTGTAAATATTTCGTTTCCCGTTCCCGGTTCAGTGTTATGCGCGACTTTCTTATCAGAAAGTCGCGGAACGGGAAACGGGGAACGGGAAACCTTATTCGAAATACTTTCTAAAAATTCTCTCTGGACCGGCATAGCCTCCTAGAGTCGCACAGCCATAGGCCGTGGATTTAAACGGTATTAATACCCACACGTTCCATGCATATATTTACGCATGCGGCCATGGCCGCCCAGTTTGAGATACGCTGTACGCACAGGGACGAGAAATATGCCCGGCAGGCCGCCAATTTTGCTTTCAGTATCGTCGACCAACTGGAACAAAAACTGAGCCGCTTTGTCGAAAACAGCGACATCTCTCGCGTCAACCACCTCTCAGCAGGGGAACACACCGTGGTCAGCTATGAGACGATGCAGTGTCTGCAGCTTGCTCGATTCCTGCATATGGAAACCGGCGGCACCTTCGATGTCTCGACGGGTAAAGGATTGGAAAGTCTGGAGCTGGTTCCCGTCGAATTCCTGGTATGTGCCCATGTCAATGGAGTGCTCCTGGATATGGGAGCTATTGGTAAAGGTTATGCCGTGGATCGCGTAGCGGAAGTGTTAGAGGATTGGGAGGTAGATCAGGCACTGATTAGTGCGGGATATAGCACGGTCCTGGCGCTGAAACCTCCTTCCGGATGTGAGGATTGGCCGCTGACTATAAGCATGCCGGGAAAAGCCAACGGTGCTGTTCTCGCTAATATCGCTGCCAGGCAGCGAGTGCTTGGTGCTTCCGGAATCCAGAAACCTGACCATATTCTGGATCCTCGAACCGGAAAACCGGTGCATTCAAGACAGGCGGCATGGGTTTCGGCATCACGGCAGGTTTTGGTGGACATCAGCCGGCCGGCAGAGGTCGAGTCATCGCCGGCAGCAGTGGCGGACGCACTCTCGACCGCTTTCATGATTATGCTGCCCGAGGAGATAAAACAGTACTGCTGCAAGCATCCTGGACTGGAGGCCTGGATACTGCAGCCGCATCTGATGCATTTTGTGAACTAGCCCGCATTTCTCACAAGGGTTCGTAGCGAGGTGGTTTAAACGGATGTGGATGCAAGGCTTGCGACCGAGGACCCCGGAGGCGTACTTTATGTACGTCGAGGAGTCCGAGGGAGCATAA
>Ga0209536_100011870_pt1 | contig 12713 bp, 9 predicted proteins | sample DeeMarSeWOR28_12_FD_187461 | JGI IMG/M metagenome (GOLD analysis project Ga0209536, IMG submission 187461) | Marine sediment microbial communities from White Oak River estuary, North Carolina - WOR-2-8_12 (SPAdes) (version 2) | ecosystem: Environmental > Aquatic > Marine > Intertidal zone >...
CATAGAAAAAAGTTCTGTTTCCGTGATGAACATTTATTCCCCCTGAAGATATCAATTTGGATCGATTTTTGATGTAAAGTAATTGAAAACGAAGGGCTAATGATTGGATTTTTAAATATTCTATATTGGATACCTTGATTTTAATTTAGGAATTCCTTATTTTTAGCCCCTAAACCTAAAAGAAATGGAACCTAAAAAATCCGAAAAAGCAAATCTTGAAAAAAGAAAAGGCATTTTTTTCCAACTGGGTTTGGTTATTGCCCTTTCATTGATGCTCATTGCATTTGAATGGACCAGTGGAGGTCTTTCAGCCAATGAATTTGATATGGGTGATATGGAACAGGTGGAAGAGGATATCATCCCCGTTACACATCAGGAACAACCCGAACCCCCCAAGCCACCGGAACCTCCAAAAGTAACAGAAGTACTGAATATCGTTGACGATGATGTTGAAATAGAAGACGAACTCCAACTGGATGATTTTGAGGTAGATCAAAATACGGAAGTGGAAATAATGGAGTATGTGGAAGTTGAGGAAGAAGAAGAGGAAGCTGAAATTTTCTTCATTGTTGAGGATATGCCCAGCTTTCAGGGCAAAGGGCAGGACGGATTCAGGGAATACATTGCCGATAACCTGAGATATCCGGAAATCGCTGCTGAGAATGGTATTGCTGGAAGGGTTTTTGTCCGCTTCGTGGTGGAACCGAATGGATCCGTAACCAATGTGGAAGTTGTCCGGAGTGTGGATCCGGCTCTTGATGCCGAAGCCCTCCGGGTTGTAAAATCCTCCCCGAAATGGTCCCCCGGTAAACAGAGAGGAAAACCGGTTCGGGTTTCATTTACATTCCCGATAAACTTTGTTTTGCAGTAACACATTTAAATAAATATCAAAACCCTGGCACCACCAGGGTTTTTTTTTAATTGTTTCAACTGAAATATATATCTTTAAACCATTATACATCAAAAACATATCCAATGAACAAGCTTCTTTACATTTTTCTGTCGGTTCTTATTCTCTCAGGTTGTGGCTCATCCAAAAAACAGCTTCAACAAGGGAATTATGATGCAGCGATTCAAAAAGCGGTCAAGAAATTGATGAAAGATCCAGATAGTGCAAAAGATATTGAAGTTCTGGATCGATCATATAAACTGGCCAATGAACAGGATCTCGAACGCATCAAATATCTGAAACTGGAAGGTAAATCTGAAAACTGGGAAGCCATAGTTCAACACTATGAACGACTCAAACAACGGCAACAAATGGTACGACCTGTACTGCCTCTGGAACTGAATGGACAAACCATCAATTACGCATTTACTGATTACGATCGGGAAATTATTGATGCCAAGCATAATGCGGCCGAGTTTTTCTTTGCTCATGGACAAAAACTGATGGCGAATAATGACAAGGAATCGTACCGTCAGGCCTATTATGAGTTTTTGAAGGTGAAAGAATATTGGGGTGATTATGAAAATATCGATAATCTGATTGCTGAATCACGATATCTCGGTATGAGCCGGGCTCTGGTCAGCGTACAAAACCTTAGCCAACTGAATTTGTCCAAAGCATTTGAAAATGAACTTCTGGCTGTGAGTCCGCAGGATCTGCAAACCGAATGGGTGGAATATTATGCCAGCAACCTGGATGAAAATGTACAGTACGACTACGAAATCCGGATAAATCTGAAAATCATTGCCGTATCTCCTGAAAGCATCAAAGAATCGGATAGGATGGTGAAAAAACGCGTTGAAGATGGATTCGAATATGTCCTGGATGCCAATGGCAATGTTATGAAAGATACCGCAGGAAATGATATCAAACTGGTGAAATATAAAGACCTGTCTTGTACTGTCATTGAGACCCAACAGACAAAGTCATCCCATCTGGAAGGTGATGTTGAAATTTATACCCTCAATCCTCTGAAACTACTCAGAAAAGATCCCATTGGGGCCGATAGTCATTTCGAACATTTTTCAGCCCGGGCAGTTGGTGATATCAATGCCTTATCGCCAGAAGATCAGGAACTGGTAAAACAGGAACCGTTGCCGTTCCCGGATGACGGGGACATGATCATGAGAACCACGGAATCACTGAAAATGGCCATCCGGGGCATTCTGCAGCGAAACCGAAACTATATTTATTAAAATCTATTGGTTCGTATTGCATAATACGGTTCTTTCTACGTTAAATGAAGGAATTCTTGATCAGGGAATTCCTTTCTTTTGCTCTTAAATGAATTGCGATCTGTTTAATAATGATTGAAAAAGAACCATCCATAAATGGTCGTATGAAGGCCGTTCTGGTTGGACTGGTAACAGGAGACCGCAGGGCCCAGGAGGTTGAAGAGTACCTTGAAGAATTACAGTTTCTGGCAGAAACAGCAGGTGTTGTACCCGTGAAACAGTTCACGCAAAAGATGGACCAACCCCATCCCAAATATTTTGTAGGTAGTGGCAAACTCCAGGAAATAGAAAGTTTTATCGAAAGTGAAAATATCGACCTGATCATTTTTGACGATGAACTGACCCCAAGCCAGCTTCGAAATATTGAACGTCATCTACAATGCCGGGTGTTGGATCGTACCAATTTAATATTGGATATTTTTGCCAGCCGGGCTAAAACAGCGCATGCAAAAGTACAGGTCGAGCTGGCTCAATACCAGTATTTACTACCCCGGTTAACCCGTATGTGGACCCACCTGGAAAGACAGCGGGGGGGAATCGGTTTGAGAGGACCTGGTGAAACGGAAATTGAAACCGACCGGCGGATCATTCGTGATAAAATTGCCAGGCTCAAAGACCAACTGCAAAAAATCGACAGGCAGAAGATGACCCAGAGGAAAAGCCGCGGGAAAATGGTGCGTGTGGCATTGGTCGGCTACACAAATGTAGGTAAATCCACCCTCATGAATTTGCTCAGTAAGTCTGACATATTTGCAGAAAATAAATTATTCGCAACTTTAGATACCACAGTGCGGAAGGTGGTCATTCAAAACCTGCCATTCCTTCTTTCCGATACCGTCGGCTTCATCCGAAAATTACCACATCACCTGGTCGAATCATTTAAATCCACACTTGATGAAGTAAGGGAAGCTGACATTCTGGTGCATATTGCCGATATTTCACATCCCTATTTTGAAGACCAGATTGATATTGTCAGGACCACACTGACAGAATTGGGCGTCAATGATAAACCAACCTACCTGGTATTCAATAAAACCGATGCCTATTCATATGATCGGAAGGATACGGACGATCTCACACCAATGGAGCGCAGGAATTATACACTGGATCAACTAAAAAAAATCTGGTTAGCAAAAGATAACAAACCGTGTATTTTCATATCTGCCCAGGAAAATACAAATATCCAACCGTTTAAAGAAACCCTATATCGCATGATTAAAGAAATTCATGTGGCCAGATATCCCTACAACGATTTCTTATTTGAAGCCTGAGTTTTGCTTCCCTGAAGGGATTTGATTTTTAGAGTATTTTATCCTGCCTGAATAAATCCTCTGGAAAGAACGGTCTCGGCAATTTGAACCGCATTGGTGGCAGCACCTTTTCGAAGATTATCCGACACAATCCATAAATTCAAAGCATTTTTTTGCGAGTCATCCCGTCGTATCCGACCCACAAAAACATCATCTTTCCCCCTGGCGAATATGGGCGTGGGATATATATCATCAAGGGGTTTATCCTGGATCACGACACCGGGAGTTCGACTCAGCACGGAATAAATCTCCTCCAATTCAAACGATTTTTTAAATTCCAGATTGACTGATTCAGAATGCCCACCCTTGACAGGAACTCTCACGGTGGTTGCCGTTATGCGGATTTTCGGAGCGTCCAGTATCTTTCTGGTTTCATTCACCATTTTCATTTCTTCCAGGCTGTATCCGTTATCCAGGAAGTCATCAATATGTGGCAGTACATTTAGATCGATGGGATGGGGATAAAAGGATTGTGAGAAATCCCCGGCTCTCTCGGCATCCAGCTGGTTCACTGCCTTCATCCCGGAACCTGTAACGGATTGATAAGTTGAAATGACAACCCGGTCGATGTGCCATTTTATATGGAGCGGGTATGCCACTAAAACAAACTGAATGGTGGAGCAATTTGGATTGGCAATCAGCCTGTCTTCTGATGTAATGCGATCACCATTGACCTCAGGGACTATGAGTTTTACGTCCGTATCCATTCTCCAGGCTGAAGAATTGTCAATAACAAATGTACCTTTACCGGTAAACAATCTTGCATATTTTTTTGAAACGTCCGAACCGGCAGAAAAAAGAGCAATATCAGGTAAGAACTCCAGTCCCTCTTCCACTGTGCGAACAATCTGATCGGATCCCTGAAATGGCATGCTCCGGATGCCTTTATTATCTGAGGCCACCAACATTAATTCTGATATTGGAAAGTTCCGTTGTTCGAGAACTTCTATCATCATTTGTCCAACCAGTCCGGTTGCACCCAGAATCAGGACTTTCATATCCATCGTATTTTGTGTAAATTTTATAAATTTAAATGGAAACTTAAAAACCCCGGAGTGGTTTAAATCCGAATTGTACACAAAAAATATACTGTAACCTTGGGATAAACAAGCGAATAGTCTTTGACCGTATTATTTTATTGTGGCTTGAAGCAATGAAAAAATTGTTCGTGATCGTATCGTTGTTTCCGTATATCACATGTGCCCAGGTGTCTGAAAATTTTGAATCTGGCAATCTGGAGTTATGGATCCAGAGCCCTCCGGGGCGATGGGAAATTTCTTCAGAATACCCCCTTAATGGATCTCAATCTTTGCACCACGCATTTGACAACGCCTCATCAGGCCATGATCAGATCTCATTACCCGTGTCAAATCTCCATATTGACGAAGGGACCACCACATGGTCTTTTATCATCAGGCATGGCTATCCACCTTCCTCATTGAACAACTGGGGTGTTTTTTTGCTTTCAAATCGCGATGCAACCCAGATGTTTCCAGGTGGCAATATTTTGGCGTATGTAATTGGGGTCAATTATATCGGAAGTGATGACCTGGTGAAAATTTGGAAGCATGAAATGGATATCATAACCCCGGTGGTTGAATCGGGGCTTAATTGGCAAACAACCATTTCAACGGAAGCCAGTGCAATGTTTGAAATTACCAGGACAGAAGAAGGGCTTTGGACCATTCGTATTGATACCACAGTCACGGGACAACATTATTCAGATATTGGTGCCGGTCATGACCAACAGAATCTGCAGTCTGGATTCACAGGTATTTATTATGAGTATTCTTCTGCCCAAGATCAAAAAATATGGTTCGATGATCTTAAAATTTCAGGGCATTTTGTACATGATACAGTACCACCACTTGTTCAAGTATTAAGGATCCGGAATAACCGAGATCTGTATTTGGAATTTAATGAACCCATTCGCTCTTTAAATGCAAGCGATTCCTTGAATTTTTCAGTGGAACCTGGTATGGGGCATCCTGTCGATATAAAGATGGTGGATCAAACAAGTATCCAAATCGAATTCAGGTATTCGTTTCGGGATGAGACAGCATATACACTTTTTTTGAATGGTATTGAAGATCTTTCTCAAAACCGGCTTACGAACATAACGATGCCGTTTTATTATTATGAAGTCAAACCATATGATGTGGTGATCAATGAAATCATGGCCGATCCCTCTCCCCCTGTAGGTCTTCCGGAGGTGGAATATGTCGAATTGTACAATACTTCTGAACAGTCATTACGCATACAGGACTGGGCAGTGGAAATAGGAAATCAAAAAAAAGAACTTCCAGATTTTGATTTTCCGCAGGGCACTTATGCCCTGATTATCCCCGCCCGTGATACCATCAAATTTTCAGGAACTAGCTACGTATTGGGAATCGAAAGTATGCCTGCCCTAACCAATACCGGACAGGAAATTACTGTATATGATGGTCAGGATCAGGTCATCTCGAATGTAGAATATAACATGGACTGGTATCAGGATGATTTAAAATCTGATGGTGGTTGGTCATTGGAACAGATTGATCCCCTGTTCCCCTGTCAGGGTGAATCAAACTGGACGGCCTCAAATGATCCAACAGGAGGAAGCCCCGGACGATCGAATTCTGTTCATCATCCCAATCCTGATTTTACATCTCCAGAAATTAATAAAGCGATCATTCGGAATGATAATTTGCTGGAGGTTAATTTTAATGAACCATATGATCGTTTTCGGGCCCTGGATCCATTAATTTATATGGTCGATCCATCGATGGGCCAACCGGATTCAGTTCAACTTGTGGCACCACAGTATAAATCCATCCTCCTGCATTTCAGGAAGACATTTTCACCAGGTGAAATTTATACATTAACAATAGACAAAAAATTTACTGATTGTCAGGGAAATAGTATTTCATCTCCGGCAACGGTCCTGTTCGGATATCCTGAAAAATGCGATACCTTGGACGTGGTTATAAATGAAGTTTTATTCAATCCGTATTATGGTGGTGTGGATTTCGTTGAGTTAATCAATATTTCAGATAAGATCATTGATCTGGCGACCCTGGTTATGGCTGACAGGGATCGTGAAAATAACCGTATTGAAGGAGTTTATCCGGTATCCGAGGACCCGGTATTATTCTTCCCGAACGATTATCTGGTCATAACATCCGACATCGGGAAGGTCATACCATTTTATTGGCATTACGATGAGAAAAAGTTTATAGAAGTTCCGCAAATGCCAGGATATCCAAATGATCAGGGAACGGTCACGATCATGGATCAATGGTATGAGATCATCGATGAATTTAAGTATACCAACGACCTGCATTTCACATTGTTGGAATCGACTGAAGGGGTATCTCTTGAAAAAATTCATCCTCTTCTCCCATCAATGGATGGAACGCATTGGCATTCAGCTGCTGAGGATATTGGATTTGCAACCCCCGGACTGATCAATTCTCAATTTTCCGATTCCTATTCGGACCCCGATCCGGTGTGGATAGAGCCAGAAATATTTTCGCCCGATAACGATGGGTATGATGATATTGTGAAATTGCATTACAAATTTTCTAATCCCGGGTATGTGGCCAGTGTGTATGTGTTCAATTCTGAAGGCAGGATGATGATTCGTCTGGCCAATAACAAACTTCTTGGTACATCAGGATGTATCATTTGGGATGGAGAAATGGAGAACGGAGACCGTGCTGAAATTGGCATTTATGTATTTCTAATGGAATTGTATAATTTGAAGGGCGAGTTGAAAATCTATAAGAAAACCTGTGTCTTGGCATCCAGATTAAAGTGATGGACGCTATTTTTTTTTGGGTATAAAAAATGCAACAGGAATGGCCAGTAAAGCCACATAGTTAACGATCCGATAGGTTATTTCCAGCCCGAACGCATCAGAAAAGACCCCCACCAAAAGTAACATTACTGAACTGACCCCAAAATTTAATGTCATAAATATGCCATTTAAGAAAGGTAAATGCTGGCTTTCCAGTTCATGAATAACCGCCAGCATAACCGGACCTGTGGAGATCAGAAAAAATCCGGTAAAAATAAGTACCGGCAGGGTGAGAAATTCAGGCCCGATAAGAAATAACCACATCAATAATGGACTGGCCACGGTGATGAACACCATGGTGGTTCGTCTGCCAATTCTATCTGACAGGGTGCCTGCAATAGAGGTCCCCAGTACACCGGCCAGTTGTACGGCAGAAAGAGCCGCTCCGGCATACCAGAGCGAATGGCCCTGGTTTGTAAGATAGACCGAAAGGTATAATGTAAGAGCAGATTTCATGCCGCCGCGGAACAATAAGATGAGGCCAAGTATCAAAAAAACCGAGGAAAATCGTTTAAACACGTTATAATAATGACCTTTAGGATAGGTCGCCGGAATGTCATTTCGGAGATTCAACTTGCGCAAGCGCAGGAATAAAGTAGCTGAAGCCACCAGTCCGAATGGAATGAGTTTAAATGTACCTTCAAGACCCCAATGGGTCACAGCTGCTACAATTATTAGTGGTCCTAGTGTTCTGGCCAGTTCACCCCCCACCATAAAGAAACTCATTCCCCTGCCAATGTGTGAACCTGAAATTTGTTTGATCATCACGGGTGAAGGCACATGAAACATGGTGGACGAGATCCCTGCGACGAAAAGTAAAATAGCCAGTATGGTATAATTTGAGGCCCATCCAATCAGGCTCATACATATGGTTGTAAGAGCTGGTGCAAAAATTACCAGATAGCGGATTTTCATATTCTCAGCCAGAATCCCAACGAATGGATTAAAAAGGGAGGGAATGCGCTGTATCACAGATAATCCTCCTGCCATGGACATGCTGATACCTAATTTTTCGATGAGGAGTGGGAGGATGGGAGCTAAAAAAGAGGAATAAATATCGTGTAAAAGATGTGACAGGCTGATGATAATGACGTCCCATGTGTGAAATCTCCCGTGAGGATCCCTCTTAATGGATTCTCTGGTATGGGCGATGTCATCATTCATAACTCCGCAATCATATGTTTCATGATTAGCGTCATCTTATCTTCAGCATGATTGGCCACTTCCTGAACCGATGCATGTGTGGTGGTTTCTATTTTGCCAGGAACGCCCAGGTCAGTAATTATTGAAATGGCGAAACAGGGGAGCCCCATCTGGTGTGCTACAATGGTTTCAGGCACAGTCGACATCCCTACAGTATCGGATCCGATAGACCTGAAATATTGGTATTCAGAGGGAGTTTCGAAGGTCGGACCCGAAGTGGCTGTATAAACCCCTTTCTTGATCCTGATGCCGTGACGATCGGCAATTTGTTCTGCTTTTTGAATCAATACCTTTGAATATGTTTCACTCATATCCGGGAATCGCTCACCATATTCTGGTATGTGTTTGCCGATCAAAGGATTTGGCAGCAAGTTGATATGATCTGTTATGATCATCAGGTCTCCGATCTCAAAATCTGGATTGACGCCTCCACTGGCATTGGATAGGAACAAATATTGGATACCCAGAAATTTCATGACCCGCACAGGGAACACAATATCCATCATTGAATACCCTTCATAAAAGTGGAAACGGCCCTGCATGGCAATAACTTTCTTATGGCCCAGGTTTCCAAATATCAGCTTACCATGATGCCCTTCAACTGTTGATACGGGAAAATTTGGGATGTCTTCATAATCGAGCTGATGTGTCATATGGATTTCATTTACGAGACCGCCGAGTCCGGTTCCAAGTATGATCCCGATTTCTGGTTTAAAGCCGGTTTTCCCTTGAAGGTACGATTGGGTTTCATGTATCTTTTCTAACATAACTGTCTATTTGGTTACGTAATGCCTTTTCCTCTTTCGTGCTGAATCCTGTTTTAATAGGTATGTAATACCATACACTTTGAGTCAGGTGGGCAATATTATGAAATTTTTGAAACCTGATGGCATCTTTTTCTGTGGTAATGATCACCTTCTTGTCGTATTCCAGGCGTTCAAATTGCTCCAGAATTTGGCGGACATCTTTCAGGGTATATGCGTGATGATCAGGAAATTTCAATTCAACGATCTGCGGCGTAAGACCCTGGATATGTTTTTTGAGCGGCATGGAATTGGCAATTCCAGTAACCAGTAACACCTGGAATTTTGATTTTCGAAAATCATCTCGGTTCAGGTTGGTTGATTCATGCTTGAATACAGGTTGCAAAGGTCCATATACGATGTGGCTAAAATGGAGTTTCTGATATGCGAACAAATTCAATTCATTGGAGATGAGCCTTTGCTCGATTGGTTTTATCCTGACCGGACATTTGGTCACCACCACGATATGAGCCCTTTTTTTTTCATTGAAGTGCTCTCTCAACCGGCCAAAGGGCAATAAGGAATCATGGTAATATGGATGATTATAGTCCATGAGTAAAATCGATAATCCGGGCAATACATATCGATGCTGAAAGGCATCATCAAGAATGACCACATTCGGCTGGGGCTTGGTGGCCAGTAAAGTCTGGATGCCGTGTACCCGGTTCCGGTCGACGGCCACGGTGATATCACTGAATTTTCTCTTAATCTGGAGGGGTTCATCACCCACCTCCATGGGTGTGGAGTCCGTATTCACAAGATGAAACCCCCGGGTTCTTCGTTTATATCCACGACTCAATACAGCGACTTTATAATCATGCTTCAGGATGGATATCAGATATTCTGTAAAGGGTGTTTTTCCTGTTCCGCCTGCTGACAGATTGCCGACTGAAATAACAGGCACGTCGAATTCTCTGGATTTTAAGATATGAATCTCAAAGAATGTATTCCTGATACCCACGGCAAATCCATACATCCATGAGAGAGGTTTAAGCAAATAATCCGAAATCTTTTTAAAACGGAGTGCAGCCATATTTCAGGTTTGGAGGGTCATATAACAGGATTCGGGGATTTAATAGACCTCAAAATGAAAGGGAAGTCTGGCTTGAATGCCCTTGGTTCCAGCCCATTCTGAAATTTCCTGGAAGTAATTATAATATATGCCCAATGACTTCATTTTATGGCGCGCTATAATATCCCCGGACAGACTTTTTAAAATTCTTTCCAAAGGATCCTCAAATTTTGGGTATTCAATAGTGCGATAGGCTTCAAGATTACTTTTTTCAGCAGCAATGGCAATGGCCGTTTGAAGGCCACCGATTTCGTCCACCAACCCAATTTCTTTTGCAGAAATACCACTCCAGATTCTTCCCTGAGCGATCTCATCCACAAATGTTTTTTCCAGATTACGACCTTCAGACACCCGGTTTAGAAACATGTCATATGTGTTTTCAATACTGGCTACCAGGAATGCCTTTTCAGCTGGTTTCAGAGGCCTGTATAAGGAGCCGATATCAGAATATTCATTTGTTTTTACCACATCGAATGTGAGTCCCAGTTTATCATTCATTAAGGATTCTAAATTGGGGATTGTGGCCAGAACGCCGATAGAGCCTGTTAATGTGGTCGGTTGCGATACAATCACAGCGGCTGGAGCTGCAATGTAGTATCCACCCGAGGCAGCCAGGTTGCCCATTGAGACAACGAGTGGTTTTTCTTCGGATGTCAGTTTTATTTCCCTCCAGATATGCTCCGATACCATGGCACTGCCACCCGGTGAATTAATACGCAAAACCACAGCTTTTATGGTGGTATCCTTTCGGACGGCTCGAAATGCATTCATAAACGTATTGCCTCCGATACTAAATTCGGATCCTTCACCAAAGCCAATAATCCCTGTGGCATATATGACGGCTATTTTATTCTTGGCCAGACCCTTATTTGTGTGTGATTTTGGGACTTTTGAATACTTGGACATGCCAATAAGTTTCAGGTTTTTTTTCTGGTCGATGCCAGACCGCTCCTTCAATTCATCAATGACTTCATCTCGGTACTTAATGGCGTCCACCAGACCGGTTTTGATAGCATCTTCCGGTAATTGGATTTCCAGTTGATCCGCCATTTGATTGAGTTCATTTGCAGGTATGTTTCTCGATTCTCCCATTTGAGCCAACATATGTTGCCATACAGACTGGATGTAGGCGGAGATCTGTTCTTTGCTCTCAGAACTCATATCTTTGCGAATGTATGGTTCAACGGCACTCTTAAATTCTCCGTGACGGATAATTTGCATGTCGATTCCCAATTTATCAAAAGCCCCTTTATAAAACATGACTTCGGACCGAAGTCCAACAAACTCGAAAATGGCCACGGGATTGAGGTATACCTGGTCTGCTGCTGAAGCAAGGTAATAGAAGGACTGGGGCATCACCTCATTGGCGTAGGCGATGATAAACTTTCCTGATGATTTGAAATCCAGAAGGGCATTACGTATTTCTTCCATCGTACTGATACCGGGTGTCATAAATCCGGATTCCAGAAAGATCCCTTTGATATTCGGATCATTTTTTGCTTTGTCGAGATTTTTCAAAATGTCATTTAATCCAACCCGTGTGGATATATTCCATGTGATGGGATCTATTTGAATGGGGCTCAGGGGAGAACGGTCTGGGACATCCTGGTTGATCTTTACATGTAAAATTGAATTGGTTTGGATGGTCACGGGTTTATCCGAGGCAGCCAACATGGCACCAATTATACCCAGTCCTATAATCGTAAAAATGAAAGTGGATATGATGATCCCAGTTATTGTTGCCAAGGTGTATTTTAGAAAGCTCTTCATGATCTTAAGGTATTAATGAGGAATACAAAGTTAGAAGGTTCATGATAAAATAAAAACAAGTGAGAGATAACAATATCTTTTAAAAATTTGAAGGATTTAGTTTGGTCATGCATACATTTGTGTCATTATGTTGATCCTGCTACTTGGAACGAACCTTGGAAACCGTGAGCACCATCTTGACAATGCACGATCCCAGCTCTGCAAACGGGTGGGATCGATCACTAAAAAATCCTCCATTTATCAAACTGCATCATGGGGAATTAAAGAGCAACCGGATTTTTTAAATCAGGCCTTGATGATTGAAGCAACGATCCCACCATACGACGTTTTAAAACAGATCCTGACGATAGAAAATCAAATGGGAAGGATCCGAAGTGAGAAGAAATATATATCCAGGACCATTGATATTGACATCATATTTTTTGATCGGTGCATTGTGGATGAGCCCGGTCTGACTATACCGCATCCAAAACTTACTGAAAGACGATTTGTTTTAGAGCCACTGGCAGAATTAATCCCTGATTTTGTGC
>Ga0209536_100011871_pt1 | contig 12713 bp, 11 predicted proteins | sample DeeMarSeWOR28_12_FD_187461 | JGI IMG/M metagenome (GOLD analysis project Ga0209536, IMG submission 187461) | Marine sediment microbial communities from White Oak River estuary, North Carolina - WOR-2-8_12 (SPAdes) (version 2) | ecosystem: Environmental > Aquatic > Marine > Intertidal zone >...
CCATCCACGTTCTGATAGCTGGCCGTCGCCAAATCGACGCTGTTGACGACGGGCGCCAGCTCTCCATCAGGGCCACGCTCCCGCCCCCCGGACCAGGCCACATCGTAGACTTTCTCGTGTGTGTTGCCCTCGGCGTCCACCCAGCCCTTCACCAGTTGAATCCGATCGAGGTTGGCCTCCTCGGGGTCCTTCACCGCATACATCATGAAGCGTGGCGCTTTGCCCGCTGGCTCTCCCTTCAAGTCGCTCCCCATCGGATAGCCGAAGGTGTATCCGCGCGTGACCATGTCGGGCGCCTCGGCTTGCTTTGCCTCGAAGCTCCAACCGCCGAAGAAGCGAACCCGGATCCGTGGCCCGGTGGTGGCGTAGACCTCCTTGCGCTCGAAGGCGTCGAAGATCGAGGTCCGCGTGTTCTCCTCGGCCCATACTCCGATGAGGCCTTGTGCGTTGGCGTCACGATCCTCGAGGCCGGGAGCGGCGCCCCAGAAATACGCCTCGTCTGCGGACGCGAGCCCGTTGTGAGAGCCGGTGGATCCGATCATCGCGAACTGCAAGGGGTTGGCTCCCGCCGATTGACCGATCTGGAGGCCGCGGAGCAGCGCGGCGCGGGCGTCCGTCTCGAAATCTCCTCGAATCTGGATGACCTCGGCGAGGGGCTCCCATCGCATCTGGGTCTTGGCGTGTTCGTCGGAAGTCGCCTGCCCCTCGCCGTCACCCGCCCGGTCCATCGTGTCGCCACCCGGAATCGGGGGATGCGGGATTGCGATGAAGTCCGTGTGCACCCGATGGGCGGTTTCGTCGAGCCAGTGCCAGAGGTCTTCGGGGCGTGCGCCCGCCGGAGCGCTCAGCGGAGTGAGCTGGCCCGCTGGCTCAGCGCCTTCATTCATGAGCACGACGCGATGGATGCTCTCGCCACCGAGCGCAGCGGTCCATTCCCATCCGATGAACGTCGTGAAGGAGCAGGGCGCGTAGTGCCGCTCCGCCGCCTCGATGACCCCGTTCCACTCTGCTTGTCCGAGCGCCTCGGCGTGGTCGGTCACGGCGAGAAAATCGAGCGGCCTCTCGAGCTGCACTCGCGCACGGGTCTCCGGATGGACGACGGGGAGCCCCTTGGCCCAATGGTATGCAGTGTTCGGGTCGGCCGCACGAGTGCTGGGCTGATGCGCATCCGCCGAATAGCTGCTGTGGAGGTGTGTGTCTCCCCAGAGGAGGCGATTGGGCTCGCGGGCGATCACGCCCGGATTGGTCGGCGGCGGCCCCTTGCAACCGAGCAGGCTGGTGGCCGTCGCCGCGAAGGCAGTCAGAAACCATAGCGCCGTTCGGATGCGGGTCATCGAGCCTCAGTATTGAATCCGCGCACCGATGGCCCAGCTGAATCCGCGCAGCGGTGCGTCGGAGCCGCGCGCGCCATCCGTAGTTTGGAAGTAGACATAGGGCATGATCGCGATCATGAACAATCGGAGATTGTACCCGACCCCGACTCGACCCTGTGTGGCGGTCCCGATGTCATCGAAGAGCGCCCCTGCCTGCATGAACACTTTGACCGTGCGAATCGGCCACCAGCCGATGCCACCGCCGACCCACCAATCCTGCGGACCCCGGAACAGCAGGCGGCCGATCTTCTGGCCCAGCACCTCGACTGAGACTCCGTTGAACTGGCGATCGATGTGGTACTCGTACCCGAGGCCGATGGTGATGTTCTTCTGCCGGAAAGCCGTTCGAGTGCCGGAGAAGTCGATGTGCACGTGGTGCATGCGCTCCCGGTAGTCGAGATCGTACTTCTGCATTTGCGCGGGGGTGGGGGCGACGCCCGCCGCGTTCAAGAGTGCAACGATGAGAGCCGTCAACATGGGCTGCTAGCCTTCCTCTCTCATGATGCCTTCCGTCTGGCAGCGGTCACATTCGGATGGATTGAAGCGAATGATCGTCCCGTGGGTCCAGTGCCCATAGATGTCGAGAGTCGGAATGACCGCGTGGCCTCCCTTGGCACACACGAGCGGGCCCACGAGCTTTCGGAAGCGTTCTTCGTCGTCCGGGAGCTGCTTCATCGAAAACGCATCGATGTCGATGACACCGAGCTCCTCGTAGGGCTCGACGATGCGATTGCGGAGCACCCGATAGTCGCAGGCAGGCCCTCGACCGGCGTAGGTTCCCCCGGTCTTCTTGTACTCGCCGACTCCGCCGCAGGCGAGAACGCCGCCAGAAAAGAAGACGAGCAGGGCGAGTAGGCGGCGTTTCATGAGCTCGAAGTCCAGCTTCGCACCCATGACGGCGCGATCGCAAGGTGCATTTTTTGGGCTTGAGAGCGATGCAATCTCCGCATAGCGTCGATGCGGAAGTGACATCTTGATCCGGGGAGGTAGCGATGTTTCGTATGCATAGGATGCGGCACTGCATTTCGACCGATATCAACATCGAGGGAACGATGTATCCCATCACTACGGGAAGCTTCTCGGAGAAATCCACGTCGGTGATTTTGAGAAGGCGCTCCGTCGTGGTCCCCGCGGGCTCTTTGCTCGAGTTCAGGCTCACCCAGCCGCTTACCGTGAAGAAGTAAGCGTGCCCGGCCTCAGCGGGGGTCTTCCTCGGTGGCGACGGTGACCTTGGGGATTCGTCCGCTGAACCGCGATGCCGCCTCCGATCCGATGGTTTCGACGACTGGAGTCGCGAGATCGATTCCAGCGTCCGGGGTTTCATCCGCGGAGAAGACCATGGGCTGCGTGCGATCGATGCGCCCCTCGGCGACCTTCTCGTCGTTCACGAAAAGGGTGCCCGTGCCGCCTTTGCCCAACCCCCCGCCGTCGTAAGCGAACTCGAAGCGAATGGTGCACTTGCCCGGAGCGAGGGGCTTCTTCGCCGAGATCGTGTAGCGCTGCAGGCCGAGGAAGTTGTAGTCGTAGGCAGGGACTCCGTCTTTCACGTAGAGCGCCCAACCGCCGAACCGACCCCCCTGCACGAGGATCGCACCGTTGGCGGCGCCCTCGGGCACCTCGAGCTCGGCCGTAATCGTCTTCGACTTGTTCTTGACGTTCAAGAAGACGTTCTCGCTCATGCCGGTCATGCCTTCGGCGAGCGTCAGAGACGTGCGACCCGCCATCAGGTCGGGGCGGCCCGCCAGTGCCGCGTTCACGCGTTCGAGGACGCGGTCATCGATTGGGAGCACGTGGTTTGCTTCGGCCTCCTTCATGAAGAGCGCCTGCAGCTCCGCGAGCTTGTCCGGCATTTTCGAGGCCAGGTCGTTCACCAGGCTGAAATCGCTTCGGGTGTCGTAGAGCTCCCAGACGTCCTCAGCGAGAGGGCGGCGCGGCTCCGTTTCCCATGGCGCACGGTGAATCGTTCTTGCGAACCAGCCATCGTGGTACATGGCTCGGTTGCCGAACATCTCGAAGTACTGGGTGACGTGCCGATCTTTCGCCGTGGCGTCGTCGAAGGTGTAGACCATGCTCACACCGTCCATGGGACGCTGTGGGGTCGTGTTGACCACCTTGGGCTCGGGAAGGCCCGCGGCCTCGAGGATGGTTGGAGCGACGTCGATGACGTGGTGGTCGAAAGTCGGTGTGTCGATCGGTCCGCCGAACGCGCCCGTCCCCGCGAAACCCAGGTCGTCGACGAGCACGACGACCACGTTCGGGGCTCCCTCCGGCGCTTCCAGCTCGAAGCGAGGCGGGGGCACCGTATCCCGCACGTCGAGCTCGGTATACACCGGCCGACTGGGCTCGATGATCGGTAGCACGCTGCGGTCGAGCTCCGACGATTTCGGGGGCGACGAAGGCTGCGGTTCTGTCGGGGCCGCTGATGTGCAGCTGAAGACCAGGAGGGCGGCCGCGACTAGGCCCAATCGGTTAATGCGAATTAGCCTGGATCAACTCACCCCTCATGCACAAGGCAACGGATAGCGCGCGAGTCGGGGTTGATCTAAACCACAGGCTTGCGACCCCACTCTGACACCACGGCCGATCCGCAGCGAACGATCGATCGCCTGATCGAACGCGACCCTTTGCTCGCATCTTACGCGGCGATTCTGCGCCGACGTCTCGAGAAGCGTGACGAGATGGCGCGTAGGCTCACAGCCACGGTTTCGAGTCTCGCCGAATTCGCGTCTGGGCACGAGTACTTCGGCCTCCATTTTCGCGAAGGCCACTGGGTGCTGCGAGAGTGGGCGCCGCACGCCACTTCGGTTCATCTCAAAGGGCCGTTCTCCGATTGGCGCGCAGAGCCCGAGTACGCATTGGCGCGTGGCGCCGACGGCGTGTGGGAGATCCGGCTTCCGGCCGAGGCGCTGGCCCATGGGGAGGAGTATCGCCTCGAGGTGGCATGGCCGGGCGGGAACGGAGATCGCTTTCCGGCGTTCGTTCGGCGCGTGGTGCAGGATCCGAGTACGCAGAGCTTCAATGCTCAGGTTTGGCGTCCGGAAGCGGCCTACGAATGGCGTCACGCCGTGCCTGCGCGCCCTGAGGGTCCGCTGCTCCTCTACGAAACGCACATCGGCATGGCGCAGGACGAAGCCAAAGTGGGGACCTACGACGAGTTCCGGCGCAACGTCCTGCCTCGGGTCGTCGAGGCGGGCTACGGCGCAATCCAGATCATGGCGTTGGCCGAGCACCCCTACTACGCGTCGTTTGGCTACCAGGTGTCGAGCTTCTTCGCGTGCTCCTCTCGCTTTGGCACACCAGAGGAGCTCAAGGCGCTGATCGACGAAGCGCATGGGCACGGCTTACTCGTGCTGATGGACATCGTGCATTCCCACGCCGCGCGCAACGAGGTCGAGAGCATCTCGCGTCAAGACGGGAGCGAGAGCCTCTACTTCCACGAGGGGCCGCGCGGGTACCACGCCGCGTGGAACTCCCGATGCTTCGATTATGGCAAACCGGAGGTGCTTCACTTCCTCTTGTCGAACTGCCGCTTTTGGATGGACGAGTTTCGAGTCGACGGCTTTCGATTCGATGGTGTGACGAGCATGCTCTACCGAGACCACGGTCTGGCACGCGTCTTTACCAGCTACGACGATTACTTCGGCGAGGACGTCGACGAAGATGCGCTCACGTACCTGACGCTAGCGAACGAGCTGATCCACACCTTGGCTCCCGATGCGGTGACGATCGCCGAGGACGTTTCCGGGTTTCCGGCCTTGGCATTGCCCATCGAAGAGGGTGGCGCCGGCTTCGACTATCGGTTCGCCATGGGCGTCGCAGACCACTGGATCGAGCTGACGAAAGATCTCGCCGACGAGCAATGGTCGATGGGCGAGCTCTGGCACGAGCTCAACAACCGGCGAAGCGGCGAGCCCACGATCAGCTACGCGGAGTCGCACGATCAAGCGCTCGTGGGCGACCAGACCTTGATCTTTCGGCTGATCGGGCCTCGCATGTACGACGGGATGTCAGTCACGATCGAAGACCTGCAGGTGGACCGCGGCATCGCGCTCCACAAGATGATTCGACTCGCCACACTCGGGACGGCCGGCGACGGCTACTTGTGCTTCATGGGTAACGAGTTCGGCCACCCCGAGTGGATCGATTTTCCACGCGAGGGCAACGGCTGGTCGTATGCATATGCGCGCCGGCAGTGGCGACTCGCCAACGACCACAGCCTTCGTTACCGGCATCTGGCCGAGTTCGATCGCGACCTCATCAATCTCGCGCGGACGCGAGGAGTGCCCGATGGCCGCGCGTCGTTCCTCCTGCATCTGGACGAACAGGCCAAGGTGCTCGTCTGGCTTCGCGGTGACCTCGTCTTCGCGTTCAACTTCCACCCGACCGAGTCTCTCGTTGACTATCGAGTTCCCGCTGCGCCGGGCACCTACGGAGCCGTTCTCGATACCGACCGGCACCAGTACGGTGGTTTCGACCGCAGAGACCCCGCTGTCCATCATCACACGCTCCCCGACCGCATCGAGCGCCACTTCTTGAGCCTCTACCTTCCTTCGCGTACTGCCTTGGTGCTCGAGCGGACGAACGGACGAGCGTGATCATACAGGGCCAGGACTGGCGCCCGGAGCAAGCTCGCAAGTCGCTGCGAAGGCTGCTTCCCGAGCTCGAAGAGGCTTTCGCGCGGGAGCTCAGGCCCGTCGCGTTCGACTGGCATCGCTTCAAGAACCGCCTCCATCGAGAGTGGGAACGTTTGTTTTCACATCTCCATGATCTCTACGGATGGCAGTATGACTTTCACTATACGCTCGAGCGGATCCTGCGTTCGCTGATTCGCTCCTGGCTCGATCGCCCTGAAGAGCTGCGACGCCTCGATGAAGCGCGCGAGGCCGAGCCGGATTGGTTCCAGTCCCAAGAGATGGTGGGCATCGTTCTCTACGTCGACCTGTTCAGTGACCACCTGGCCAAGCTCAAGGACCACATCCCGTACTTCAAGAAGCTCGGGCTGACCTATCTGCACTTGATGCCGCTCTTTGCGTCGCCGCACGGAGAGAACGACGGGGGCTACGCCGTGAGCGACTACCGTTCGATCAATCCGGACCTCGGGACGATGGCCGAGCTCGAGGAGCTGACGTCCGTGTTGCGGCACGAGGGCATCAGCGTGGTGCTCGACTTCGTGTTCAATCACACCTCGGACGAGCACGTCTGGGCCTTGAACGCCAAGGCCGGCGATCCGGACTTCATGGGCTACTACTTCACGTTTCCCGATCGAGAGCTCCCCGACGAGTTTCAGCGCTATCTGAGAGACATCTTTCCCGAGGCGCGCAAAGGCAGCTTCACCTGGTCGGAAGAGTTGCAACGATGGGTCTGGACGACCTTCAACAGCTACCAATGGGATTTGAACTACACCAACGCGGAAGTGTTCAGGGCGATGGCCGAAGAGATGTTGTTCCTGGCTAACCGGGGGGTCGAGGTTCTGCGGCTCGATGCGGTGGCATTTCTCTGGAAACGTCTGGGGACCAATTGCGAGAATCAGCCCGAAGCTCACACGATCATTCGGGCGTTCAACGCCATGGCGCGGATCGTGGCGCCCGCGCTGCTCTTCAAGTCGGAGGCGATCGTTCACCCGAGCGAGGTCGTGCGTTACGTCCATCCCGAGGAGTGCCAGCTCTCGTACAATCCGCTGCTCATGGCACTCTTGTGGGAAGCGCTCGCGACGCGCGACGTGCGGCTGCTCACCCATTCGATGCAAGGGCGGTATCGCCTTCCAGCAGGTTGCGCATGGGTCAACTACCTGCGCTGCCACGACGACATCGGCTGGACCTTCGACGACGAAGACGCGCGGAGTGTTGGCATCGATCCAGCGAGCCATCGTCGATTCCTCAACGACTTCTACACGGGTAGATTCCCCGGGTCATATGCGCGCGGAAAGAGCTTCCAAGAGAATCACAGCACGGGTGATGCACGGATCTCGGGTACCTTGTCGTCGCTTGCTGGGCTCGAAGATGCGCTCGAGCGGCAGGATGACGAGCTGATCGAACGCGCCGTTCGGCGCATCACGTTGTTGATGGGAATCCAGGCCAGCATCGGCGGCCTCCCGCTGCTCTACGCAGGCGACGAGTATGGGATGATCAACGATTACACGTACCTTCACGATCCACGAAAGATGAGCGATAGCCGTTGGGTGCACCGCTGTCGCCGCCGCTGGGAGGCCAAGGAGGACCTCGCCGACGTCGACACCATCGAATGGCGATTCTTCCGCGAGACCGTGAAGCTATTCAACCTCCGCAAGCAGCTTCCTGCTCTCTACGACGGCGGGATGGAGGTGATCGAAACGGGCAACACGCATCTCTTCGGGTATTTGAGATCGCACGCGGACCAGCGGCTCCTGGTCGTCGCGAACTTTGCGGAGACCTCGCAGCGTATGAGCTTCGATCTGCTTCGCCCTTGGGGCGCCGGCGGACACGCGATCGACCACTTGAACGGTGAGTCGGTGTCGCTCGAGCAGGATCTCTCCATCGAGCACCATCGAGCCGTCTGGCTGGAGCTCTAGGCGGGGGACCCGAACGCGCGCGACAAGTGCTCGAGGAGCCTCGGCACGATGCGCTCGTGCGCGTCTTCCTGCAGATAGTGTCCCGCGTCAGGTAGCCCCAGGACGTCGGCGTCGGGGAAATCGCGAAGCCGGATCTCGTCGAGATACTCGGGGAGAAACGCGACGTCTTTCATTGCCCACGCGATCATGGTGGGTTTGTTCCTCAACAGAGGAAGCTTGTCGCCGACCTGTCCGATGAAATCGGCGACACGGCCGGTGTCGTCGGCGGGGATCTCTCGCAGAAAAACGAGAATCGCAGTGCGCGAGGCATATGTTGGATGCGGTGCGAGATAGGCCGCGCGCATCGTCGGAGTGATTCGGTCTTGGTGCAGGATGCCTGCCTTGAACAAGAAACCACGGACGAACATGTGACCACCCTTGACCATGAGCTCGCCGATTAGCGGGGCGCGAAAGAGGTGCAGCGGAATCGGCAGCTTCACCTTCCCCACCGGTCGGTGCGCGATCGTGTTCAGCACACAAAGCGCTCCGATACGCTCAGGGTGTCGAGTCGCCCAGTGAAACCCGATTGGGCCACCCCAGTCCTGGCAGACGAGCGTGGCGTCACGGAGGTCGAGCGAATCGAGCAACGCTTCCAGGCGCTTCGCGTGCTTCGGCACCTGGTAGAGCGCGGGCTCGTCGGGCTTGTCGGAACGTCCGAACCCCAGATGGTCCGGCACGATGCAGCGATATCCCGCTTCAACCAGAGGCGGAATGAAGTTGCGATAGAGGTAGCCCCAGGTCGGGTTGCCGTGCACCATCACGACGGGCCTTCCGTCACGCGGGCCCTCGTCCACGTAGTGGAGCCTTCCGTCCGAGGTATCGAACCACTTGGCCGGATGGGGCCACGTACCCCCGAAGGTCCAATCTTCTCGCGCCATGGTGCCTCCTGATCGGCTGGAGCGTCCATCATGGAAAGCGCACCAGACTTGGTCAATGACTTCGCGACAAACATCGAGTTGGACACGAACGCATGGCTTCGTTGCTGCATCGTTCCTTGCTATCGAAGACGCTTTGATGTTGGATGGCACGAAGCCCCGGGATTTGGAGAAGAGAGAATGCGCATTGTCGAGGCCGTGTGTTCACGGTTCCAGTGGGTCTTCGTATCATCGATCGTCGTCATCATCGCGGCCTGCAGCAGCAGTGGGTCGGGGGGCGAGGGCGAAGGCAGCCCCGAGAGCGTCGACGATTCGCTGGATCGACTCGGCGTCGATGCGGGCCTCTCCTGGGGAGGTAGCAACTCGACCGTCTACCGAGGCACCGTCGGCAGCATCAACGCAGCCGACTTCCCCTCGAACGTGTACAACTTCGGCCTCTTCACCTACCTCTACAACTTCGGGAACCCCGAGGCGCAGCAATTCGAGGTGATCAACTATTGGGTCGAACGGGTCGAATGAGCGTCGATCACCTGCCGTACGAGCCGCCGAGGTGGTCGTACGGGTCGTCACCTTCGCCGAGCGCCTGATCGTAGCGGGAGCGCTCCACCAGGCCCTCGAGCCCCTCCACCACGAACTCGAAGAAGTCGCGGCTCGAGAGGATCCCCACCGGCTTTCCGTCTTCGGTGATGGGCAAGTGGCGGATGCGTTTGTCGCGAAGCAACCGGGCGCACTCCCGGAGGTGCACGTCGACCGCAACGCTGACGACGTCCTGGGTGGCCACCCCGGAAACCTTGGTGCTAGCCGGATCCAGACCCTCGGCCACGACCCGCGAGACGACGTCTCGCTCTGAAAGAATGCCCGCCAGCGCGCCCTTGCGAACCACCAACACGGCGCCCACCTCGTTTGCCGCCATGGATCGGGCCGCCTCCGCGACGGTCGCGTCCGGACCCACCTGGACCATGTTGGTCTTCATCAGCGATCCAATGATTGCCATCGATTCCTCCTGTTCGAGCGCAAGCCTAGGGGCGAAACAGTGAATCGCCCAGGGTTTCGGACGATCGCCGCTACGGAAACTCGGTCTCAGAAGATGCGGACACCCAGCGCGGCGAGCAGGGAAACATAGGGAGGCCCTTCCAACCAGACGGTTGGAAACGCCCAACTGCCCCGGATGTTCACCTGATAACGGCCCGTGGGACCGAAGCGAAGGTCGCCGAACGCGGTGAGGCCCCCGGCGCCGCCATAGGTGCCGAGCGCGCCGACCCGGTAGACATCATTGAACGCACCTCCCGCGACCAACAGACCAAACTCGTGCTGCGAGCTTTCCTTGGCCTTCAGGTGAAGGCCGAGCTGGCCGGCGAAGAGCCGCTCACTGATCAACGCAGGCCAGGGAAGGCCGGGAGCGGGAATCACGTAGGGGTTTGCGCCACCGATCCGTCGTCGTGTGATGTCGTCCTGTCGCCAGCCGTAGTTTCCCCATTGGTCGAGTTGAAGACGAACGAAGCGCCCGAACTGCCAGCCGGCCTTGAGCCACTGCGCCACGCTGTACATGACCTTGCCAGGATCATTGCGTCCGTCATCGAGGCCCCACGACCGGCTGTCGGATCGGACATCGAGGCCGCCGTCGATGCCTACCGCAATGCCCCTGATGCGTGGAAAGACGCGGTGCGATTCCCACTCCTCCGGAGGACTGTCGATCTTCCAGAAGTTGTATCCGATCCGCGGCTCGAAGACCCAGGTGTCGGCGGGCAGGGTGAAGCTTTCGGAGGTGGTGCTCCGGTCGCCGAACCACCAATGCCGCACGGGGGCGACGATCTCGAGCGTCTGGTGCTTGCCCGGATACCACTGGAGCTTGGTGTGGAGCATGGCGTAGCTCGCTTTGATCGAGTAGTCGCTGATACGGCGGCCCTGCTCGAAGTAGTCGTTGAGCAGTTGCGAGATCACGGCCTCGCCCTCGAGGAATGCAAAGAACGCGAGCTTGCCGTCAGCAAAAGGGAGTCTTTCGATCCCGGCATGGAGCTTCGTGGTGTTGTAGAACAAGCGGAGGTTGCCACCGCCGACGATGCCCTCGCCGACGCTGTCGAATCCGGCCCATCCATGCCCGCCGAGCTGATTGTCGAGCCGCGGTGCGAAGTTGAGCTCCCCACCGGCGAGCACTGCGGCGTGCCACTTGCTTGGTTCCGCCGTTCCGACCGCCGGGGCCGTCGCGACGACGAGCGCGCCGATGGCCGCGAGCAGGGTTGGGCTTCGCATGCCGCGAAGCCTAGCCGCAGGATCGGGGCCCAACAAACCTGCGGCGCGGTGCCAGCGGGTTTGGGTCCTGTCGCCGCAACCGCTGCGCTTCCGTCGGTCAGCAGGCAGCCTTCCGGAACCCGCCCTAAGTCCATCGGACCGTCGAGCGCACCTACGGCGGGGATGTGCCCTCAGTCAAACCTCAGACTTTCGAAGCCTGAGGGCGTTGCCGATGACGGACACGGAGCTGAAGCTCATCGCTGCGGCGGCGAGCATGGGCGAGAGCAAGATCCCGAAGAAAGGGTAGAGCACGCCCGCCGCGACCGGCACGCCGGCCGTGTTGTAGGCAAAGGCGAAGAAGAGATTCTGGCGAATGTTCGCCATCGTCTGATGCGACAACTTGCGCGCGCGCACGATGCCACGGAGATCGCCCTTCACGAGCGTCACACCTGCGCTCTCCATCGCAACATCGGTGCCCGTGCCCATCGCGATGCCTACGTCCGCACGGGCGAGGGCCGGGGCGTCCTCCATCCCCTCGGCAGGCTCGACCGCCGCCAGTGCGGGCCGCCCCTCGGTGAGGGTGCCCGTCTTGTCGACCACGAGGGTGTCCACCTTGCGTAGCACCTCGATCGCCTCGGCGTTCTTGAAGAGCACCCCGAGTGAGGTGCCGTTGACGGTCGCACCGATGACGGAGTCGCCGGGGCCCTTCTCGACCGGGATCGGCTCGCCCGTCACCATCGACTCGTCGACGTGGCTGCTGCCCTCGAGCACCTTGCCGTCGACGGGAACCTTTTCACCGGGCCGAACGCGAAGGCGATCCCCCTCGTGAACCTGGTCGAGGGGAACGTCCTCCTCACTGCGATCGTCGCGGATCCGTCGCGCAGTCTTCGCGGCCATGCCGAGCAGCTTCTTGATAGCGGCGCCGGTCTGACTCCTGGCCCTGAGCTCGAGCACCTGGCCCAGCAGAATCAGCGTCACGATGACCGCAGCCGCCTCGAAGTAGACGGCGACTTCGCCGCCGTGCCCTCGGAACGAGTCCGGGAAGATGCCTGGCAGCAATGCGGCGACGAGGCTGTAGATGTACGCGACGCTGACCCCGAGCCCGATCAGCGTGAACATGTTCAGGCTCCTGTTCTTCACGGAACGAGCGGCGCGCACGTAGAAGGGCCACGCCGACCAGAGACACACCGGTGTGGCGAGAGCGAGCTCGATGAACGCGCGCGTCCGTCCCGGGAGCACGGTGGAGATGGGATGGCTCGGGAGCATGTCGACCATGACGATCGCGACCAAGGGCACCGAGAGCGCGGCGGCGAACCAGAAGCGGCGGCTCATGTCGCGCAGCTCGGCGTTGTCTTCCTCGTCGCCAATCGCGACCGCGCGCGGTTCGAGTGCCATGCCGCACTTCGGACAATCGCCCGGGCCGATCTGTTCGACCTCGGGGTGCATGGGGCAGGTAAAGACGGTGCCGGCAGGCGCGGTCGTATGCGCTATTGCCGGAGCTGCCTCTGCAGGAAGGCCAGCTGGACACCCAGCGCAAAATCGAGCTCGGCGGAAGGGTCGAACATGATTCCGAAGTGGCCTCCATCGATATCCACAATCTCCGTGGGCCCGGCGATCGCCTCGAACGTCGCACGTGCAACCTCGGGGTTG
>Ga0209536_100011872_pt1 | contig 12713 bp, 4 predicted proteins | sample DeeMarSeWOR28_12_FD_187461 | JGI IMG/M metagenome (GOLD analysis project Ga0209536, IMG submission 187461) | Marine sediment microbial communities from White Oak River estuary, North Carolina - WOR-2-8_12 (SPAdes) (version 2) | ecosystem: Environmental > Aquatic > Marine > Intertidal zone >...
AGCGCTGCGCGCAGTTCCCGCCGCGTCCGTTCCCTCAAGCCCGGATCGAGATTGGATAGCGGCTCGTCCAACAACAGCACGCGCGGCTCCGGTGCCAAGGCCCGGGCCACCGCAACTCGCTGTTGCTGGCCACCTGACAACTCCGTAACCTCACGCCGCTCGAATCCCGCCAGATCCACCATCTCGAGCACGGCCCTGACACGAACGCGGCGCTCGGCCGGGCTCGTGCTGGATAGCCCAAATGCGACGTTCTGTTCGACGTTCAGATGAGGGAAGAGCGCGTAATGCTGAAACACCATCCCGAAACGCCGCGCCGCAGGAGGTACCGATGTGACGTCTCGACCGTCGACGACTATCGCACCCTCATCAGGTCGTTCGAAACCGGCTAGTAACCGCAGCGTCGTCGTCTTGCCGCTGCCACTGGGTCCGAGCAGCGCCAGCACCGCCCCCCGTTCCACTCCCAGAGTCAGGTCGCTAATCGCAACATGATCCTGGAAACGCTTGGTGAGATTGCGCAGTTGGAGGAACGATTCTGCCATCAACGCCCCGTTTGAGCCTTGCCCCGACCGCGGACGTTGCGATCCCAGTACGACATCCACGACGCGCCTTGCTCGCCCAGCAGAGCCCAGTCCATTTCTTCCGCCACCAGCCGCTGTTTCACTTCGCGAGCCCAGCCCGGCAGTGAGTCCAGGGGGATATCGGATCGGGCGGGGAGTCGGAACTCGCGCCGAGCGGCCAACAGCTGTCCATCAGTCGACCCCACCCACTCGACGAACTGCTGGGCGAGTTCCCGACGATTAGTACCGCGTACGATCGCCACCCCATCCTCGATCACTGGTGTTCCACTGGTGGGTAGCACAAAATCCAGCGGATTACCTTTGCGCTGTTCGGTCAGAATATCAGGCAGATCAAACAGCGTGATGAGGCCTTCCTGACGCACCAGCTTCTGATGCAGCAGTGCCGGGTTGATGACGTATTCGCTGGTTTGTGCATCGAGCCGTCTAAGCCAGTCGAATCCCGCGGCCGTGTCTCCCGTCTCCCGCAATCCCCGTTGGACAATCATGCCGAAGATGGCCCGCATGGTGCCTGAAGCGAGCGGGTCCCGAATGATGATCTGGCCGGTCCAGCGGGGCTCGAGTACCAAATCCCAATCGCGTGGTACTTCGTTCTCTTGCAGCGCTTCCGAATTGTACGCGATCACGGCGGGAGTCTCGTACGCCGCGAAATAGAGATCCCCGGGGCCGTGCCCTCGCTGGGGAATCGCGTTGGCCCAACTCGGCCGGTAAGGAGTCAACAGGGACTCGGCCGCCGCTTGGCTGAATAGCATGGAGGGGCTGCCGAACCACACATCCGCCTGCGGATTGGAGCGCTCAGACCGAATCCGATCGAGCACGTCCTGAGAGCCCATGTCCAACCAGCGCACGTCGATCCCCGGATTGGCAGCTTCGAATGTCTGCTCTGCCAGTGTGAGCAGTCCGCGGCCGTGAGGGGAATAGACGACGAGTGGATCGCGGCCGTTACCGCAGGACATGGCTTCCATGAGTAGGCAGGCAGTGGCGAACCCGCGGACTGCCCGAGCTGTCATTGCACCGCCCTCTGACTCAGGCCGATCAGGTTCAAGAACAGCCTGTAAGCCCCCGGCACGCCCGCTGGCAACGCTCTGAAAAAACTCAACCCTGTATACACGTAGGTCCCCTCGCCGAAACTCGCGACCAACAGGCCACCTCGAATCGGCTGTTCGCCCGGGTCGGACATCTCCAACAGAGGTGTGTACGCAGCGTCCCAGGTTCCGGCGAAGTAGAGCCCGCGCTCCTGCGGCCAGCCTTGCCAATCATCCGATCCAATCCCATTGGGAACGGTCAACGCCGGATGATCGGGTTGCAGGACCGTAACCGGTACGGTCTCATCGGTGATCCTGTCGTGCGGCCGTGCTATAGTGAGAGGATACGGCGCGTACTGATCCCGCACGAACTGGTACTGCTGATATTGTACGATGAGACACCCACCTTTGCGGACGTACTCCAGCAGTCGATGGTTGTGTTGCACCAACGCAGTGTCTGTCTCGTATGCGCGACTGCCGATGACTATCGCGTCGAAGCGCGAGAGATCCGCGCTCTCCACTGCATGAGCGTCCAACAGCTCAACTTGCAGTCCGATTTGCAGCAGTGCTTCAGGTACTCGATCGGCAGCTCCGCGGACGTATCCTACCCAGCGTACAGCAGGTAACTGGATCGGCGCGACCCGTACCTCAGAGACAGCGGCCATGACCCGAGATGTGGGACGAACGTGTGGGTACTCAATCGATACTACGCCCCGTTCGAAGTGCCGTCCGTCGTCCGTGCGCACAACAGCTCTGACTTGCACCTGCGCATTCTCGATACCATCTGCTCGCGCCAACCGGAATTGAAAGACCTGCGACTCACCTTGCTGCTGTAACACGAACGGTTCTGCTGGCGGAGTACGCCAGCCATCGGCTTCTAGGCCCACCTCTCCTGCCACGCTGGTGGAGCCGTTCGACGTCACAGTGACTGAGAGAGTCTTGAATTGCTCCCCACCGGACGGCCAGACGATCCGGTCGGGTGAGAGCTTGACGTCTATTTCGGGAACTACTCGTAGCGGGCGACGGATTTCTCCGAACGCCTGGTCGTTGTACTGGTAGGTTATCTCGCGTTCGAGTGTTAGGTCTGCACCGAGAACCGTTGCAGTGATTCGCGTTCGCACTGGAGGCGGCTGGAAGGGCAATCCCCTCACTTGTGGCTCAGCCGTACTCCAGTCGTACAGGGCACCTACGAGTGGTCGCTGCAGGAAGTACGGCTGCGTCGGCTCGGCGTCGGGCGGGAGGGTTATCGTGAACTGGGCCGTGAGTTCCCCCCCAGGTTCGACTCGCGGCACCGTACCACCTGCCAGCTCTACGCGCCACCCAGGGGGAGCAATCACAGCGACGACGTCAGGGTTCACCTGGTAGGGGCCAGCATTGTACAACTGCACCGTCACCGCGAACTGTTGCCCTGGCACGATCGTACCTATCGTCGTCCTGCCGTCGATCACCAATCCCGCTGCAACTGCGACCGCCTGCTCGAGCAAACGACGTCGTTCAGGATCACTCCCGCCAGTAGATGCCCGAGCCAACGCCCGGGCCAAGGGAACCGCTGCTTCGTGCAGTCGGCTGGCCGAAAGCGTATTGCGCACCGAATCGGCAAGCCTAGTGAGCCACGACTCGTCTCTATCGATACCAGCGAAGATGCCCTGCCCACTCTGCCCGTCCCCGGGCCTGGTGCGGTCTTGATCCAACCTCAGGCGCGCCCAGGCTGGGCCGATGGGCTGGAGACGACCCATATCCTGTGAGCGATGTTGGCTGCGACTCTCCATGGCTATCTGGTTATACGAGCGCCCCGACCGCGGATCCAACTCACCCGTGGCGAGCTGGAGGGTCGTCGAGTTCGCATCGAATCGGCTCGAACGATACAGCTTGAGGGGAGTCCACGGATCCAGGCCCTCTTCTGACTGGAGTTCGGGAAATCGCGTAGGATCACCCGCCGCTTCAAACGCCCGACCTGCCAGGAGTCCCGCGAGGTGATGTTGTCCGTGGCCGTCTCGGCTGGTACCTGAAAATACCGAGACGACGACGTGAGGCTTGAACCGCCTCATGATTCGTACGACGTCTTTGAGCACTGAATCAGCCAACCACAGCCTGGCGGTCTCATCGACGGATCGCGAGTATCCGAAATCAAACGCCCGGGTGAAGAACTGGCGTGCGCCGTCGACCGCACGGGCAGCTTCCAACTCTCGTGAGCGCAACAGACCGAGGTCGACGCCCAGCTCATCGCCAATCAGGTTCTGTCCACCATCGCCGCGTGACAAAGCCAGGTAGCCAGCATCGGCGCCGTAGCCGCGGGCGATATAGGTGAGCAGGCCGGTGTCCTCATCGTCAGGATGAGCCCCAATCACCAGGACTCGTCGGGTCTCACCCAACTTCTGGAGCAGGTAGTCCAACGCACCGATGCCACCGGTCGAGGGAGGCACCAACTGCGCTGATAGAGGCGCAGCACAGGCACATACGATCGCCAGCAGCGCCGCGATGCTAGGCAGCTTCGCGGGCAACGACAATGCTGCGAAGGCGTTCGGCGCTGGGGTCTTGCGGATCACCGAATGGTTTGGGGTGACCGCCGGGATCAGTGACCACGGCGGGACAGACGAATTCGTAGCGGCGGGCACGGATGCGGTTCTGCACGTCGATGGTTGCCACCGCAGCGCTGAGGAGCACCCGTGGCGGATGCATTTCGCCAACCGCATCGGCCGCCGCCAGAAGCTTCCACGGTGACGTGGCCTGCCCATCGACCAAGATGACATTCATTCCCTCCACTGAGCGAAGCGGTCTTTGGCCCCGGAACAGGAGTCTTTCCGTCTTGATGGCACGCCGTGCCTTGTCGATGGCCTCGTCGAGGTAATCCATCATTCCAAAGCGTGGCTGAAAGTCCCCGTCGAGCACCGCAGCGTGATCTTCAGCCACTGCTCCTACTATGCCGAGATCGCCGACTCTGACATGGGCTACCACGATTACGTCAAAGCTGCCGCCCATTGCCTTCGCTGCGTTGGCGGCGACCTCAACACCATTAGGTGTCACTCCCAAGACGAGAGCAGGGAGCGACGTCCTCTTAACCAGCTGGCCACCAAGTGCAGCTCCTGCACCCGAACGCGATGGATATAGCGCCCCATCTGGAGTTCCGGTAACCATGACTCAGCGAATATACCGCACAGAACCACTATCCCAAAATTGCCACGGCGCCCCAGCTACGGCCATTGTCGCGCTACGTAACCTGGTGACATATTGTAACATAGGTGACTGACAGCGTGATCCGAATTGTCCCTGCACTACAAGGACACAGCCAGCAAACGATCCAACCAGAGACTATACGATGACAACTGTTGCACCGGAAGGAAAGCGGAGTGCCACGCCCGCCGATGATAGAGTCGTAAGTGCGGAAGAGGCTCGGGCCGTAGCAGAAGCTGCGCGGGAAAAGGAGTGGAAGGCTCCCAGCTTCGTAAAGGAGCTGTTCAATGGCCGCCTCCATCTCGAGCTGCTGCATCCCTGGCCCCAGGTAAACGAAGCCGAGATGCAGCGCGCCAGGCCCTGGCTGGACAGGCTCGAGCAGTTTCTCCGAGATAGGGTCGACGGCGACGCGATCGACCGCAACTCCAAGATTCCCCAGGACGTCGTCGATGGATTGAAGGAGCTCGGCTGTTTCGGCATCAAGATCCCGGAGCAGTACGGTGGACTGGGCTTTTCTCAGACCGTCTACAACCGCGCGATCTCCATGGTTGCCAGTACCGACGCGTCGGTTGCCACGCTGCTCTCAGCGCATCAATCGATCGGGGTGCCACAGCCGCTGAAAGATTTCGGCACCGAACAACAGAAGGAGAAGTATTTCCCTCGATTAGCCAAGGGGGAAATCAGCGCGTTTGCTCTTACGGAAACGGCTGTGGGGAGCGACCCGGCCCGTATGGCCACCACGGCGACGCTCAGCGATGATGGTGAGGCATACATCCTAAACGGTGAGAAACTCTGGTGCACCAACGGCACGGTCGCCGATATCATCGTCGTGATGGCCAAGACAGGTGAGCGCAAGATCAGCGCTTTCATCGTGGAGATGGCGTGGCCCGGAGTGGAGGTTGCGCACCGCTGTCACTTCATGGGTCTCAAGGGCATCGAGAACGGCGTAGTCCGGTTCACCAATGTGCGAGTGCCCAAGGAGAATCTGCTCGGGCCCGAGGGGAAAGGTCTCAAGCTCGCGCTTACGACACTCAATACGGGTAGGCTGACGATCCCGGCGACTTGCGCTGCAGCTGGGAAGTGTTGTCTTCAAGCTGCCAAGGAGTTCTCGCGGACTCGCGTGCAGTGGGGCCATCCGGTTGGCAAGCACGATGCTGTTGCCCAGATGCTGGGCTCAACCGCAACCAACACCTTCGCGATGGATGCGTTACAGGAGATCGCGACCTTGATGTCTGACAAGGGCGGCTTCGATATCCGACTCGAAGCGGCACTTTCGAAGATGTGGAACACGGAGACCGGCTGGGGGGTGGTCGACGACACGCTGCAGATCCGCAGCGGCAAAGGCTACGAGACTGCAGACAGTCTCAGGGCGAGGGGCGAAGACCCTGTGCCGGTGGAGCGGATGATGCGCGACTTCCGGATCAACACGATCTTCGAGGGATCGAGTGAGATCATGCGGCTCTTCATCGCCCGCGAAGCTGTTGACACACACCTCAAGATCGCAGGCGCCATAGTCGATCCCAAGGCCTCGTTCGGGCAGAAGATCCCCGCGTTCTTCAGAACTGCGTTGTACTATGCCTGGTGGTATCCGACCCGTTGGCTGGGCTGGGGCTGGTGGCCCCGCTACGGCGCATTCGGCAAACTGGCCAGGCACTTGAGGTTCACGAACAGGCGCACGCGGAAACTCGCTCGTAAGCTGTTCTATTCGATCCTGGTCCACGGACCCAAACTCGAGCAACGGCAGGCGGTGCTAGGACGATTTGTCGAGATAAGTGCCGAACTGTTCGCCATGGCTGCGGTATGTGCCAAGGCCCAGAGTTTCAAGATCAGCAAGTCACCCGAGGAGCGGGCTCACGCAGCTTCAGCTGTTGCTCTGGCCGACGGTTTCTGCCGCGCTTCCCGCAGGCGCATCGATCAGCGCTTCAAGGGTATCTTCAGCAACGACGACCGTGCGATCTACAGCATCGCGCAACGCGTGATGGGTGACGAAATGAAGTGGTTAGAAGAGGGCGGCGTGGTGAGATAGCAGACCGCTACCGCAACTACGGCGAACTAGCCCCGGGTGCCAGCCCGGGGCTTGTTCGTACCTCCACACAATCCTTGCGGCGTCACCGAGGCACAAGCACATTACGAATGCGCTACAGGCTTGCACCGCTATCGCCATTTGAAACTCTAGACTCCTACACGGACACCGACTCATGCCCAGGCCAGTCCGACACTTTGGCCTCCTAGCGTCAGGAACTCTCCTAGCGACGGTCTTCGCGATGAGCTGCTTGCTGGATTCTTCCGGACCCTCGATGCAGACCGGTTATCTGGCGCTCGCACCGGCGTTCGAGAGTAGTGCTGCCGGGATTGTCCCGATAGACCGCGTGCACGTTGTTCTGACTCGGGTGGCGGACGAAACGGTGGCACTCGATGACACAGTAGCTGTGGACCCCGAGAGTCAGACCGTCGATCTCACACTCTCCGTGGCGGTGAACGGGGCGGAGGAAGCATTCTATCTCACAATAGAGTGCCTCAACTCTGCCGGTGACGTCGTGTTCGTGGGTGGACCGCTCCCGGTAACCGCCACGACGTCCACGGGCTCCGAACCCGTTAGCGTTGAAGTACCGCTAGCGTATGTGGGGATAGGCTACAATGCGGCGGCGGTGGAGATGGTCACCTCGCTGGTCTACATCGAGTTTGGTGAGACTACCGCACTCGAGGCGCAGGCGCTGGACAGTTCCGGCGCAGTGATAGAAGGCACCCCAATCAAGTGGATCTCGGAAGATCCCGATCGTGTGTCGGTTCCCGACCCAGCAGTAGGACAGATAGTAGGTGGCTCGGAACGCGGCTGGGTCCACGTCGAGGCGCAGACACTGACGGGACAATCTGCTCTGGCCGACGTGTTCGTCGAACCGGTGCCAAGTGCGATGGCGATTGTATCGGGTGACGGCCAGACCGGTTCGGTAGATGCCGAGTTGTCACAGCCCTTGGTCGTCGCGGTAAGCGCAGTAGACGGACCAGTGGCCGAGGTTTCCGTCGAGTTCGCAACCCCGGACGGTGGCTCGTTCGGCCAGACATCGGTGATCACGGACAGCGAGGGCTTGGCAGCAACAACTTGGACACTGGGGCCGGCCGCGGGAACTCAATCGGCAACAGCGACAGTGACTGATGTGTCTGGTGTTCAAGCTGCCTTCACCGCCACAGCTGTCGTTCCCGGTGAACCTCGTTTGAGCTTCACGGTGCAACCGAGCAATGCGGAACAAGCGCAAGTGATCACACCTGCCGTCGAGGTGACAGCCTTCGACGATTTGGGCAGCGTAGCCGTCAACTTCACCGGCGACGTCACCCTGGCCCTGGCCGACAATCCGGGGGACGGGACGCTCTCGGGCACCACGACCACCGCGGCCGTCTCAGGGGTTGCCGTGTTCGACGATCTCTCGATCGACCTAGCCGGCGCCGGATACACGCTGCAGGCAACGGCCGTGGGCTACACAGCGGCAACGAGTGCCGCTTTCAACATCACGGCGGCGCCAGCCCAAGGAGGGATACGTTGGACTGGTGCCGGCAGTGACGGCAACTGGAGCAACCCCAACAACTGGGACCTCGGCCGAGTGCCGGCGCCAACAGATTCGGTATTCATCACGCTGCAGGGCGAGTACACGGCCACACTAGATGTCGACGCGACCCTCGCGTTTCTCGTCTTGGATGTCCCGCTTGTGATCGCAACAGGACACACTCTTACGATCGACAGTCTGGCGACCGTTGACACGTTTGGGGATCTGCGGTTGGGCGACGGGGCGACATTGACCGGCCCAGGAGATGTGGTCATCGACGGTACTCTCAGCTGGGGAGGTGGCACGATCACGGGCACGGGTCTCCTTAGTGTGTCCAGTACGGGACTGTTGAACATCAACGCCGGGAATCAGGTTGTCCTGAACGGACGGACTGTCCAGAACGAGGGAGCTTTGCTGTGGAGTGGCGGCGATATCGTGATGGACGACGGTGCCCAGATAATCAACAACGGTACAATGGATATGCAGTCTGACTTCGTCATCGATTGGGGCGGTGCCGGGACTCAGCCTCGAATCGAGAACAACGGCTCATTGATCCAGTCAGACATGGTCACTACCATCTACGTTCCGGTAGACAACAACGGTACAATCAACGTCACGAGTGGGTCCCTGGACCTACGAGGCGCCACGGCGCACACCAGCGCGGCAATCACAGTCGGAGCCGCATCCGGTTCACCCACGATCTCTTTCCAGGACGGCACTCATACGCTCGATGGTGGCACCACGTTGCAGATCGGCACGAACGGCCGAGTCCGTTTCCCGAGCGGGATTACGACGGTGGCCGGCTCATACGATCAGTCCGGCACGGGATCGAGCACCGACATATCCGGCGGAACCGTAACGTTCGACGGTGGCAACTCGGTGACAATGCGAAGCCTGGCTCTGAGCGGTGGATCCCTGGGTGGGACCGCTGCGATTGTCGTGACCGACTCTATGATTTGGAGCGGAGGAGTCGTTCAAGGCACGGGCGTGGCAAGGATCGCCAACACTGGTGTGATGCGGATGGTCGGAGCGGGCAAGACTCTCAACCAGCGCCCCATTGACAACGCTGGCAAGATCGTCTGGGAGAGTGGCAACGTCACCGCGACCAATGGGGCTCAGCTCACCAACTCAGCTGGCGCTACATTCGAGATGCAGGCTGGTGACACCTTCGGCGGGACCGGATCACTCCAGAATGCGGGAACATTCTTGTACTCGAACACAGGAGTGGGCTTCTTTGGTCTGGAGCTCAGCAACACTGGAACGCTGGACTTGGATAGCCAAGCTGGCGGCATTCTCGCGCTGACAGGGCAATTCACCCACGCGTCCACCGGGATCTTGCAGGGCAATGGCACTCTCGATTTGACCACCACGGACGTTGTGGCGTTCGACGGCCAGGTCAATCCGGGTACGTCGCCGGGAATCCTGAATTTCGCCGGTGATGCTCTCATGAGCCCCCTGACCACGGCTAACATCGAGCTGGGAGGTCTCAACGCCGGTACCGAATACGATCAGGTGAACATCAACGGTGCCATCTCTCTCGACGGTACCGTGAACTTGCACCTCATCAATGGATTCATACCGACGGTTGGAAACGTTTTCACTGTTCTGACTTTCACGTCTCGGTCGGGCAACTTCGCCAACATCACCGGTAGAGATCTCGGCAGCGGCTTGCGGCTCGACACTGTGTGGACGGCAACATCGCTGGAGCTCGAGGTGGTCCAGCCAGCGCCGGCACAGATCCTATTTGCGGGTGATTCGGCCGGAGGTTTGTCGACAGGGGTGTTTACCGTCAACCCGGACGGTTCAGGGCTGACACACCCATACTCCAGCACCACCATCGGCTATCAGGAGGTGTACCCGCGCTGGTCGCCCAACCGCGAACGCATCGCCTTCACAAATAGGAAGGGGTTCACACCTCCCAACCCGAACGAGTTATACATGGTGCACGCGTCAGGAGACACCCTCGTCACTCTCGTCTCCGACACCAGCACCTTCATTCCGCGGTGGAGCCCAAACGGTGCACATTTAGCCTTCGAGTGCGGTAATGGCTGGGATGTGATCGACATCTGTGCGATAGGTGACGTGACCGGTCCGCTCACGTCCCTGAGTGGGATTGGCAATGCCTCCGGCAAAGTCTACCTGACCGATTTCGACGTCGTGCACTGGGGAGGCGGATCCTGGGTGTTCGCTTGGGACCCGCTCAACCCTGACAGGATCGCAGTGGTGCGTGATTCGCTGCCGCCGCTTGGCGGGCAGGGCCAGAGCATGATCTTCACGATGCTGTACGATGGTTCTGGTGTGCAGAGGCTGCTGCCTACTGGTGTGTTGGATGCGGGTAACGGGCCGCTGCTAATCAATGAAAACATGGATTGGTCCTCCGATGGTCAGTGGCTGGTATTCGCTGCCGTAGACCCTCAAGGGCAAATGAACATCTACAAGATCGACAGAAACGGTGCCAACCTCACGCAGCTCACAGCGACGCCAGACCAGGACGGCCGGCCAGTCTGGTCACCAAACGGTGCGGAGATTCTGTTTGGTCGGAACTTGGAGTCGGGTGGGTACTGCGACTATGACGCGTGGATCATGAACTCAGATGGTAGCAACGCGCACCAGATCACCAACGAGCAAGTGTGTGATTGGAACTTGGAGACTCTGGCCGGGGATTGGTCGCCTGACGGTCAGCAGATCGCGCTGACTGGCTTCGACCTGCCGTACGGCAATCTCTCAATCTACGTGGTGCCACGAACAGTGACAGCGGCGACCTACTTCGCTCAACGGATGCTCATAGGCAGGACCGGTAGCGTCGTGGGGATGCGCGAAGTCACGGACATCCAGCCGAGTTGGAGGCCGTAGAAGTCGGCAGCAGGGACAGACCAAAGACCAATCAGCTAACCCCGGGCAGCAACCCGGGGTCCTCATCCGATCGCGCCAGGCACCCAGCCGCCGCCGCCCAGGATCGATAGTTGGCGTTGGACGGCTTCATCATCTGCTGCTTGCGTGCCACTCTTCCGACTTCTGTCAGCCCGCCACTCCATCACTCTGCCGTCGTCGCCCTGTTTTTTGCAAAAGGGTCCGATCCTTGCCGCTTCAAGAACCTGTAGTCACATTGACGATGCGCTACGAACGGCCGTTGTGAAACGGCCCGATTGTGCAGGACCTCCGCAAGGGGACCCTAATGATGCCCAGACCTCCACATAGTCTCGGCGCTATCTTGCCGTTTGCGCTGTTGTCAGCCCTCTTCGTGACCAGTTGCTTGAGCGATTCCTCTGGTCCAGCGCTGCAGCGGGCATCCTTCGCGTTAGCGCCTGCCTACCCAAGCGCTTCGGCCGGCATAGTAGACATCGATCGCGTGCGGGTAGTCTTGGTACGCGTCAAAGACGAGAGCACGGTGGTGGACAGCATAGTCCAAGTCGCGCCCGGGGCCGAGTCATTGGATGTGGTACTTACGGTGACCCTCCTATCTGACTCAGAAGAGTTCTTGTTGACCCTGACCCTGATAACAGCTGCGGGAGAAACCGCGTTCATAGCTGGACCATTCACCGTCACGGCAGCGACTGGCAGTAGCCAGACTGAGCCCCTCCCAATAGAGGTCAACTTCACATACGTGGGCACTGGTGCCAATGCAGCAGCGGTGCGGATCACCAGTGAGGGTGTGGGCGTCGCCCTGGGGGACACAGTTGTCATCAGTGCTGTGGCTCTCGATAGTGCGGGTGCACCAATACCGGGTACGCCCATTGCCTGGTCCTCACTGGATCCCCAGCGCGCACAGGTCCCGGACCCGCGCACCGGCAGCGTGATTGCCGGTCCTGAACGAGGGGCGGCCCGGATTGTCGCAACCTTGCTGACTGGTCAGGCAGACACCATTACGATCGCTGTGGGAGCCCAAGCGACCGCATTGGTGGTCGTCTCAGGCAACAATCAGTCAGCCCTGGTTGGGACGAGGCTCGACTTCCCCGTCGTGATTCAGGTATTGGGACCCGATGAGTCTGGAGTGTCCGGGGTATTGGTTGAGTTCAGCACCGGAGACGGTGGCTCCTTCTCGCCCACTGCAGCGACCAGCGACACTTTTGGCCTGGTTGCGACATCTTGGACCCTCGGGCCCGAACTCGGGCCACAGACCGGGCTCGCTACCGCCGCTGGTCTTCAGGCGACGCTGAGCGCAACGGGTGAAGCAGCACCCACGGCGGGTCGCGATGTAGTCGTGTTCAATGACATCAATATCTTCGACAACACCGCGCTGGCGAATCCGAACAACCGCCTTTTCATTCGCAATCTCGTCAACTTCGACACACCAGGGCCGCGCAATGGCGGTGCCACGGTGGTCTTCGATCGAGGCCGGAGTTCCTCATGCGGTAGCGCATGCGGCGATGGCGCATCCGCACCTTTCGATGTATTGGTACAGG
>Ga0209536_100011873_pt1 | contig 12712 bp, 8 predicted proteins | sample DeeMarSeWOR28_12_FD_187461 | JGI IMG/M metagenome (GOLD analysis project Ga0209536, IMG submission 187461) | Marine sediment microbial communities from White Oak River estuary, North Carolina - WOR-2-8_12 (SPAdes) (version 2) | ecosystem: Environmental > Aquatic > Marine > Intertidal zone >...
GACAATGGTGAGGAGTTTCCAGCGGTGACTGTGCCATCCGGCTTGAACACCGGGCGCAGTTTGTTGAGCCCTTCTACTGTTGTGTCCGGGCGCATATGTTCATCTTTGTCAAAGACAACGGTCATACTCTTACGTTCGCCGTTGTCATGCCAGACTTCTGCAAATTCAAAGGGTACTATCTGCCCGGCAAAGCGATCTTGATTCCACGCTTCAACGGCTTTCATATGGCTGTTGTAGGCAAATTCATCCTGTTCCTGCCGTGTGACATTGTATTCAGCGGCAACGTGCTCGGCAGTTAATCCCATGCCCATATACACATTGGGATCATTGGCGGCCATATAGGGGTTAGGTGAGATGCGAAAGCCGGTCATGGGTACTTTGCTCATGGTTTCTGCGCCGCCAGCAATAATGCAATCTGCTCCGTCGGCGATGATCCGCTCCGCGGCCATAGCGATGGTTTGCAACCCGCTGGAACAGAAGCGATTCACGGTCATGCCCGGCACATCCACCGGTAGACCGGAAAGCATAGCGATGGTCCGGGCGAAATTTAACCCTTGCGCGCCCTCCGGCATGGCACAACCGATCACCACATCGTCCACGATGTCCGGGTCCAGGTCGATGTCGGTCAGTAAAGTACGTATGACGGCCGCCGCCATGTCATCCGACCGGACATTGCGGGTCGTGCCTCGCTTGGATTTACCCACGGCGGTGCGCTTGCCCGCCACAATTACTGCTTCTCTGCTCATGCTATTCTCCTCTAATTTCTCAGCGGCTTGCCGGTTTGTAACAGATGCGTGACTCGTTCGCGGGTTTTTTCCTCTCCGGCTAGAGAGAGTTCCGCCTCTCGTTCCAGGTCCAGGAAATGCCAGGGATCCACCCAGGCCGGGGCACTAAGATCACCCCCGCAAAGGACATAAGCCAGTTTTTGGCCGACGACAAAATCGTATTCAGTGGCGTAATTAGCCCAGACAAAACTTTTCAGGGCCAGCAACATGGCATAATAGACATCCCGGCCGGCAGCATAAATCGGCTCAATCTCCGGAGGCTGGGCTTCGGCGGCGACCAATTGTAATGCGCGTTGCTTGGCGCGGGCCAACCGGTGGTCGCTATTAAAGACAATCGTATCCGTATCGCGCAAATAACCCAGGCTGCGTGCCTCCCACGCGCTGGTGGCCACCTGAGCGGTAGCGATCTGGGTAAACACCTCCTCCATCACCGGCAGTACATCCGCATTCTTGGTGCGCATCACCGGGTTTACCTTCCGCCGCAGGGTCTCCTTACAGCCACCCCAGGCGGGAATCAGCCCGGCGCCGACTTCCACCAGACCCAGGTAGGTTTCATGGTCGGCGACCGTATCCCATCCGGCCATCGTAAATTCCACACCGCCGCCCAGTACGCGCTGGTGGGGCGCGGTGACGACCGGCTTCGGTGCATGGCGCAGGTCAAATAACAGTTTCTGCCCTTTATACAGAAATTGCTCAACCTGGTCCCATTGTCCTTGCATGGCGGCAAAACCGATCATCATCAGGTTAGCCCCCACGCTGAAGTCCTGGCCGTTGTTGCCGATCACCAGGGCATCGAAATCCTGGTCCAGCCGTTCTAATGCTTTACGGCCCATCGCAAAAATGTCTTCATCAATGGCGTTCATTTTGGAATGGAACTCCAGCAACAAGACCCCGTCACCCATATCACGCAGGCTGGCGCTGCCATTGCGACTCACTTCATCCAGCTCCTGGGCCAGCACAATTCGCTTGTCGCGATCAATGAGTTTGTAAGTGCTGCTGGTGAAATCGTAGTAGCTGCCGTTGGTGTAGAACTGCTCGTGCCCGTTGGCCAGCATCTCCTTGACCCAGCTGGCGACTTCAAATCCGGCCGCTTCTATTTTGGTGACCGTTTCCGCCACGCCCAGCATGTCCCAAATCTCAAAGGGGCCGGCTTCGTGGGCAAATCCCCACTTATTGGCGTTATCGACATCCACGATGTTATAAGCAATCTTGGGGGTGATATAAGCGGCATAAGCCAGGGTAAAATACATGGTTTGGCGCACAAATTCCGCTGCCCGGTCATCATGCTCCATCAGGGCGTTCAGCCGTTTCCCCAGGTCGTCGATTTTGCGCACCGCCCCCACCGATGCGTAACGCACCTTTTCCGGCGATTCGTATTCCAGAGTTTGCGGGTTCAGGGTCCAAAACTGGCGTTGGCCATCTACGTACGTTTTCTTGTAATAGCCCTGGTCGGTTTTGTTACCCAGCCATTTGTTTTCCAACATGTGTTTCGTCAAGCTGGTGCTGAGCGGCCCGCGCAGGTGTTCGCGATAAGGATCATCCGGGATAGCGGGATAAAGGTTGCGATTGACGTGGGCCATGACGTCAATACCGACCAGGTCGGTCAGCCGGAAGGTCGCCGTTTTTGGCCGGCCGATCAGCGGGCCGCTAATATTGTCAATTTCGGCGATGGTATATTCATGTTCCAGGGCATATTCCGCGGCGTAAGCGCCGGTGATGGAAATGAAGCGGTTGGCAATGAAATTAGGGGTATCCTTGCAAACCACGACTCCTTTGCCGAGCACATCCCGGCCGAAAGCAGTCATAAACTCCACTACCTCTGGATCCGTATCCGCTGTAGGAATAATTTCCAAAAGCTTCAGATAGCGCGGAGGATTAAAAAAGTGGGTGCCCAGGAAACGGGCTTTGAAATCCGGATCGCAATTCTCAACAATCTGGTGGATCGGAATACCGGACGTGTTGCTGCTGACGATGCAGTCCGCTTTGCACACTGCTTGCAAGCGAGCCATGAGGGCCTGTTTTGGTTCCAATCGTTCGATAATGACCTCGACCACCCAATCGCAGTCGGCCAACAGGTGGAAGTCATCTTCCGTATTGCCCACAGTAATTAGCTCGCCGCGATCCGGCCGGGCCAGGTTAGCCGGCTTGGCCTTCACCATCCGTTGGTAGAGACTATTCACCAACCGGTTGCGAGCCCTGGGATCATCAGCCTCCTCCGCGCTTAATCCGGGCGTGACAATGTCCAGCAATACCACCGGTATGCCGATATTCGCCAGGTGGGCGGCAATGCCGCCGCCCATGGTCCCCGCGCCCACTACGCCTACTTTGTCTATTCGATAGGTCATTTTTTCCTCTCCAAATGGAGCGCCAGCATCTTGCTGGCCGGCTGCCAGCCGGCGCTCCGTTCTCGTTTAGGCCAGTATATACCCGCCATCTACCGTGAACACTTCCCCGGTGGTGAAATCCGAAGCCGGAGAAGCAAGATAAGTCACAATGCCGGTTATGGCGTCCGGCTCGGCAATGCGCCCGGCCGGCGTGCGCTGGATAATTTCGTTGGCCAGAGCCGGATTTTGCCAGAGTGCGGCACTAAAACGGGTTTTTATGAAGCCGGGAGCGACCGCATTGACCTGAATGTTATCCCCACCGAGTTCTACGGCGAGCACCCGGGTCATCATAATTACGGCGGCCTTACTCACGCTATAGACGCCCATCATCGCTCCCGGCTTCAATCCGGCAATGGAGGCAATGTTAATTAACTTGCCACCGGTGCCTTGCTTCTGCATCTGTTGGGCCGCCGCCTGGCATAACCAAAAATAGCCCTTCACATTGACGGCCAATATCTTGTCCCATTGTTCCGGGCTGGCCGCCAATAAAGGGCCGAAGTGGGGATTGGTGGCGGCGTTGTTAACGGCAATATCGACCCGGCCGAAATGCTGGACGGTTTGTTCTACCAGGTTTTGTGTTTCTTCGCCCCGCCCGGCATGCGCCTGGACAGCGAGCACCCGGCCGGGAAAGGCGGCGTTTATTTCCGCCTCCACCGGCTGTAAGTTCGCCATTTTGCGACTACTGATCACGACCTGGGCCCCGGCGGCCACAAAGGCGTGGGCAATCGCTGCCCCGATACCGCGTGAGGCGCCAGTGACAATTGCTACTTTGTCTTGCAGGTTGACATCAGCCGTCATGTCGGCCATCCTTTTCGTACTCGTTCCGGCACAGGAGCAACTTACTTCAACTCTCTCCGACTGTAACCCAGAAGGCTACGGGCGACAATAAGCGTATTGATTTGCTTGGTGCCCTCATAGATGTCGTTGATTTTCGCATCACGCATCCACTTTTCAACCAGCAATTCGCGTGAGTAACCCAATGGTCCGAGTAGTTCCACGGCTTTCTGGGTAATCCAGGTTACCGCTTCTCCTGCCCGCGCCTTGCACATGCTGGCTTCCAACCGGTTGCTGTGTCCGTGAGACATCATGCCTACCGCGCGCAAGGTAAGCAGCCAGGCGGATTTATAACGCGCTTCCATTTCCAGCAGGTCCCGTTCCACAGCGGTTAACTCGAATTTGGGCTTGGTATAGTCCAGCGAAATCCCTTCTTCTTTCAGCCGTTCCTGGGTGTACTCCAGCGCGGCGCGGGCAATGCCCATGGCGCTGGCGGCCACTGCCGGCCGGCTGGCGTCAAAGGTTTTCATCGCCCCCTTGAACCCTTTGGTGGTTCCGTCCGGCCGTTGCACATCGGCGCTGCCCAGGATGTTGTCATAGGGGATGCGGGCATCGTTAAACACAATCGCCGCCGTATCGCTGGCGCGGATACCCATCTTGTGTTCCCGTTTGGCGATGCTTACGCCCGGCGTGCCGGCCTCGACCACAAAGGGTTTCATTCCTCCGCGGCCGGCTTCAGGATCGATGGTCGCCCACACCACAACAAACCCCTGGGATTGTTCCAGGGCTAAACTGCCACTGGTGCAGAATATTTTTTCCCCGTTCAACACCCACTCATTGGTGTCCGGGTCCAGATGGGCAGTAGTGCGGATAGCGCTGGTGTCGGATCCCGCTCCGGGTTCCGTCATGGCCATCGCCCCCCATTTAGGCTCGCCATCGGCAAAGCGGGAAAGGAAGCGGAATTGTTGCTCCGGCGTGCCGACCGCTTCCACCGCGGCGCCGCCCAGGGCCGGGTCAGGGGTGCTGAGGTATTGGCCGGCATCTCCCCAACTGAGCATTTCGATCAGCATAATCAGGCGCAGCAAGGAGGTGCTGGGACCAGATTTTTCCGGCCGGGCGCCATTCTGGCCGTTGCTGCGCAGTTTTTCCATTTTGCGCTTGTTTTGCTCTTTTAGCACCGGCCACATAAATTGGATGTATTCCTGGGGCAATTCATGCTCATGTTCGTCATAGTAGCGCGATTTTGGCCGCATCACCTGCGCCGCCACCATCTGGGTCAGGTTCAATTCATTCTTAATCTTTTCTGGAATTTCGAAGTCAATCATCTTCTTTATACTCCTATTTACACCAGGGCCAGACCATCAAAGGTAGCGAATCCGCGGGCATTACGTAACCATAGTTCCACCGGATATTCGCGAATGTAACCATAGCCGCCCAGCGTTTGCACTGCGCGGTCGGCTACATTGAGCACCATATCATCGATAAAATGTTTCATCACTGTTGCTTCGCGGGTAACATCCTGACCCTTGTCCATTAGCCAGGCCGTTTCCCATACCATTAACCGGGCGGCGTCCACGTCAATGGCCATATTCGCCAACATAAAGGCAATGGATTGCCGGTGGGCAATCGGTTCGCCAAACTGCCGCCGGTTTTTGGCATATTCGCGGGCGTATTCAAACCCGGCGCGAGCCAAACCCACTGCTGCCGCGCCTAAGGCAACCCGGCTGTGGTTTAGGATCAAATCAAAGTTAATGCCGGTTTCGCCACCCAGTTTGTTTTCGGCTGGGACCGTGACCTTTTCGAGTTTAAGGCCGAACGTGGGCAGCGCGCGCACACCCATCAATTTCTCCCGGCCGGTAATTTGCAGCCCTTCTGTTCCGGCCGGGACAAAGAAGGCCTGCGTATTTCCGTCTTCGGCGGCGTAAACCAGGAAGGTTTCCGATACACCGGCGAGGGGAACCATGGTCTTTGTGCCCTCTAGCACATAATGGCCGTTCTGGCGTGTGGCGGTTGTCGCCAGGTGACGCGGGTCATATTGTACACGTGGTTCGGTCAGCGCGGCGGTAACAGCGGGCATCTCCATGTCCGTAAAAAGAGGTAAATAAGTCTCTTTCTGCGCTTCAGTGCCACATAGCATCACCGGGATGGCGACGGTACTGGGAGCCATAATTGCCAATGTGCCGGCCAGATCGCCCCAGGCAAATTCCTCGACGGCAACCGCCCCGGTGACGGCGGAGTGTTCGCCAAACCCACCATACTTTTCGGGTAAGCTGGTGGGTAACAGCCCGATTTCCCAACCTTCCCGAACGACGTCCGCGGGCAGTTCCTCGGCCTCGTCGGCATCCCGGAACACCTTACGCATTCTTTCCTGGGAAAAACGTCCAATGGTGTCGGCCAGCATCTGCTGTTCTGCGTCTAACGTAAAATCAAGCATTTTAAAATCCTTTTCCTATTACCTAACAATCCGGTCAGTCATCCGGGCTACGCGCACCATCGCGGTCACATCATGAACCCGGACAATATCAGCCCCCCGGTCGATACCGATAGCGACAGTGGCCGCAGTACCTTCTACACGGTCGTGTGGAGGTAAATTCAGGGTATAGCCAATAAATGATTTCCGGGAAGGTCCGATTAATATGGGGTAGCCGAGATCGCGCAAAGTGTCCAATTCGCGCAATAACCGGCAATTCTGGCTGACCGTTTTACCAAAACCTATACCGGGATCGATAATGATGTTCGCCGGGTCCACCCCGGCGGCCAAAGCCCGATCTACGCTTTCCTGTAACTCCCGGCCGATGTCAACCAGCAAGTCATCGTATTCGATCCCCACATAACGCCCGCCCAGCAGGGTTTCCTGGGCCACATTCTTGGGCCGGCTACGATTGTGCATCACGATGACCGGGCAACCGGCCGCCACTACCACCCCGGCCATCTCCGGATCCATGCGCAGGCCCCAGACATCATTGACTAAATCCGCTCCCGCTTCCAGGGCGGCCTGGGCGGTCTCCGCACGGAAGGTGTCCACCGAAATGGGCACGCGCACCGCCCGGCGTACCGCAGAAATCACCGGCAAAATGCGGGCCATCTCCTCCGCGGCCGTCACCGGCGTGCTCCCCGGCCGGGTGCTCTCCCCACCAATGTCGATGAAATCAGCCCCGTCATTCGCGAACCGGACAGCCTGATCCACAGCCGTATTGATTTCGGCCTCCTGGGCTAAAAGACCGTCACCGGAAAAGCTGTCCGGGGTGATATTGAGAATGCCCATCACCAGAGTACGCCGGCCCCAAAACAAAGGCAGCGGCAGGCGGCGCACGCCCGCGTAAGCATGCCGGTGGAGCATTTCCACCACTGTATCACCGGTTACGGGATGGGCCCATTCCGCAGCCAGATCCGCCAGGGGCGCCAGGACAAAGAGCCGCTCCGGAAGTCCGGGGTGCGGAACTTTTAACCGCCCCTGGTCGATGACCTGGTCGCCATGGGCCAGAATATCAATGTCGATAAGTCGTGGGCCGTACCGTTCGGCCGGCCGGCGACCCAGTTGGTTTTCTAAATCTTTGATGGCGTAAAGTAGCGGCTCCGGAGCCAGCGCAGTGGACCCTTGCAGGCAAATATTGAGGAAGTCGGGCTGGTCGATAACGCCCCAGGGGGCGGTTTCATATACGGGTGAAAGGGCCACATTGGACACCAAACCGGTTTCCTCCAAGGCGATGACCGCCTGGCGCAGATTCGCCCGGCGGTTTCCCAGATTGGTGCCCAGGCCCAGAGTAAGTAAATTTGTCAATGTAACAACCATCGTCCCGGTCTTGCAGCCAGGGCGCTCAGTGGGATTTGGATGATAGCCTTAAAAGGCAATTTCGAAAATGGAGCGCCGGCCGGCCAGCAAGACGCCGGCGCTCCTTGATGCATACTATCTGTGCCGAAAATTGGACTGGTCTGGTCTATCTACTCAGGCAGTTTCCTCAACTTCGGCGCCATTGAGCTGGTCAACTTTATCCGCCAGCAGGGAAATCTTCTCGCTCAGCGCATTGATATCGGACTTGGTGGGCACGTTCATGCGGTGCAAGATAGATTCAATGCGACTGTCGATTTCGGAGCCGGTCGCCGCAACAACTTCCTCAACTTCTTCTTCGGCTTCTTCCGCTTTGCGGCGGCGGCGTTCCATTACGTCTTTTAGCATTTTACGTCCATCATGCTCGGCGATTTCGCCGCGCTCAACCAGCCGATTAACAAACTTTTCCATCTCTTCCTGGGTTAAGGCTACGGCGCCAATGCCGGCCAATAACACCCGGTGAACCATGTTGAAAAATGGATTTGGTTCTTTTTCTTCGGTGGTTTCTTCGATAACAACTTCAACGTCGGCCATGTGTAACCTCCAGATATGCCAATTAAGAAAATAACGCAGCGCGTTATAAATAAATATATCATTGACCTCTGGAGGTGTCAAGAAAGCGCAAGGGACCAGTGAGGAGTCTTTTTTCACAGGCAAAGAAAGGCAAGAGATAGCAACTGCCAGCTGGATAATGCGGCTTTTGGTCTTGATTGCCACCCACCGGCGGATGACGATATTTTGACGAGTCACAAAATGATCTATAGGATGGGGGGATGACTTCTGGGCAAATAAATCCGACTATTGGGGTAGTGGGTTACGGCCGGTTCGGCCGGTTTTGGGCGCAGGTGCTGGCCGCGGATTTTCCGGTGGTAGCCACCGATCGCGCCCCGGCCGGGACGCAACCAGATAACATCCCCCTGGTCACGATGGCCGAACTTTGTACCCAGGCCAATGTCATTTTTCTATGCGTGCCCATTAACCAGCTTTCTGCCGTCGTCGCTGATTTACTGCCCCTTGTCCGGCCGGGAACCATCATCATGGACACCTGTTCGGTGAAGGTGGTGCCTGCTGAAATCTTGGAGACAGCTTTTGCCGGCCGGGAGGAGGTGACCGTCCTCTGCGCGCACCCTATGTTTGGGCCGGATAGCGCCGGCGAATCGGTAGCCGGCCATGCGCTGGTATTGTGGCCTTTGCTACGCGCGGAGAAAGCATTCCGGCAGTGGCAGGATTACTTTACGCGTAAGCAGATGCGGGTGGTAAAGATGTCGCCGGAGGAGCATGACCGCACCGCCGCTTTTAGCCAGGGGGTGACGCATTATCTCGGCCGGGTGCTGGGCGCGATGCACCTGCAGCCAACGCCGATTGCCACAGACGGGTACAACCGCCTGCTATCTATTATCCAACACACAGTAAATGATTCCTGGGAACTGTTTTGCGATTTGCAGCATTACAATCCCTATACGCCGGAAATGCGCCTGCGCCTGGAAACGGTGATGAACCAGATCTATGGCCGGCTATTGGCCGCCCGGCCGGAGCCGGCGGTCTGGCGGGTAGGCATCCAGGGCGGCAAAGGTAGCTTTAATGAAGAAGCGTGCCGCGCTTATTGCTCCCAGAACGAAATCACCGCGTATGAAATAGAGTATCTCTATACCTCGCGCAATGTGCTGCAAGCCTTACACAAAGGGGAAATAGAACGCGGGGTGTTTGCCATTCAAAACGCGGTGGGCGGGGTGGTAATGGAAACCATTCGGGCGTTAAGCGAATTTGATTGCGAGATTGTGGCGGTGTTCGATATCGTGATCAGCCATTGTTTGCTGGTCCGGCCGGAGGTGGCTTTCGCGGACGTGGACACCATCATTTCCCATCCCCAGGCGCTAGCCCAATGCCGGTCAACCTTGCAGACCCTTTACCCGCACCTGCGGCAGATATCGGGTGAAGGCGATCTGGTGGACCAGGCCCTTTGCGCCCAACACCTGGCCGAGGGAAAATTGCCGCCCAATTATGCTGTATTGGCTCCCAATGTCTGTGCTGATTTGTACCAGCTAAGCACTTATGACCGCAATCTGCAAGACCTGGGAGCCAAAAATTTGACCACCTTTGTCTGGGTTAAACGCCGCGATTACCTACCGGTGTGAGGCCAATGGTGGAAATCAACGGTTGCTGCTGGGGAAAATGGGCCGACCGGCCGGATAGCAATATTAGGTTTATCAAAGCAAGTGTAATGAGGAGGAAAGGATGCATATAGATAAAAAGGTGAATAAGGTTGTAGTGGCCTATTCCGGGGGGCTGGATACGTCGGTAATTGTGCCCTGGCTGCGGGAAAATTATGGCTGTGAAGTGATTTGCTTTTGCGCCAATATCGGCCAGGGGGACGAGGAGCTGGTCGGATTGGAAGAAAAGGCACTGGCCAGTGGGGCCAGTAAGGTGTATGTAGAAGACTTGCGCCATGAGTTTGCTAAGGATTATTTGCTGCCCATGTTGCGCGCCGGGGCGGTGTACGAGCGGCAATATCTGCTGGGCACCTCGGTGGCCCGGCCGCTGATCGCCAAGTGGCAGGTGGCCATCGCCGAAGCGGAAGGCGCGGACGCCGTGGCGCATGGCTGCACCGGCAAAGGGAACGACCAGGTCCGTTTTGAACTGACCTTTAAGGCGCTCAATCCGACCCTGCAAGTGATTGCCCCCTGGCGGGAGTGGGAGATTCGCTCCCGCGAGGATGCGCTGGAATATGCCCGCCAGCATAATGTGCCGGTGACGCACACGGAGAAATCAATATACAGCCGGGATCGCAACCTGTGGCATCTTTCCCACGAGGGCGGCCTGCTGGAGGATCCGGCCAACGAGCCGGAAGAAGCAATGTTCCAATGGACGGTGGCCCCGGAGGCCGCTCCGGACACGCCGGAAATCGTGCGCATTGATTTTGAGCAGGGCGTGCCGGTGGCGGTGAACGAAGTGCAGATGCCCCCGGCCGGGATCATTGAGAGACTGAACGAATTGGGCGCCAAACACGGCGTGGGGCGCATCGACCTGGTGGAAAACCGGCTGGTGGGTATGAAGTCCCGGGGCGTGTATGAGACCCCCGGCGGGACCATTCTCTATGCCGCCCACCGCGAACTGGAATCCCTTTGTCTGGATCGGGATACGTTGCATTATAAAGAGCAAGTGGCCCTACGTTATGCGGAATTGGTGTACTTTGGCAAATGGTACCATGCGCTGCGCGAAGCGTTGCAGGAGTTTATTGAAGCGACGCAAGAAAAGGTGACCGGTTGGGTAAAGCTGAAATTGTTTAAGGGGAATGTGATTGTCACCGGCCGGTCCAGCCCGCACAGCTTATACCGCGAGGACTTTGCCACCTTTGGCCAGGAAGATGTATATGACCAGCAGGATGCGGTGGGCTTCATCAACCTGTTCGGTCTGCAAATGAAGGTGCAGGCGATGATGGAAGTCAGCGGTGGCGGCAAAACTCGCTACGCCGCTCCCGACTATTCCAAATTCAAGCGGGATTAGTTTTTTAGACGGGATAAACAGGATTTACGGGATTTTTCTGAATTTTCCCGGAAACTGAATTTAGTCATTTGTTGCCAATCTTGTTTATCCTGTAAATCCTGTCCAAAAAAGGAGAAACAATGGCCAAATTATGGGGTGGGCGGTTTGAGAAGGCGACGGATGCGCTGGTGCACCAGTTTAATGCCAGCCTGCCTTTTGACCGCCGGTTGTATGATGAAGATATCACTGCCAGCGTCGCCTGGGCCCGGGGATTGGCCCGCGCGGCTGTTTTGACCGCGGATGAAATGGCAGCGATTGTGTCCGGTCTGGAAGCGGTGCGCGCCGAGTTTGCGGCGGGAACTTTCACTTTTGCCGCCGGCGATGAGGATATCCATACCGCCGTCGAGCGACGGCTGATTGCTTTAATCGGGGACGTGGGCGGCAAATTGCATACCGGCCGGTCCCGCAATGACCAGGTCGCGACCGATTTCCGCCTCTGGACTCTTCGCGCACTTGACACCCTGGCCGGACAAATAACCAATCTGCAACTGGCGCTGATCGCCAGCGCCGAAACCCATTTGAATTTACCGCTCAGCGGCTATACCCATTTGCAACATGCCCAACCGGTGACCTGGGGGCATTGGGCGCTTTCCCATTTCTGGCCGCTGGTTCGCGACCAGGAGCGTTTCCAGGGGGCGCGGAAATCGGCCGCGGTGTTACCGCTGGGGTCGGCGGCGCTGGCCGGCACCGCTTACCCCATTGACCGGCCGGCACTGGCTGCCGATCTGGGCTTTGAGCGCATTAGCGCGAATAGTATGGATGCGGTGGCCGACCGCGATTTCGCAGTTGATTTTCTATACAGTGCGGCCATGTTGGGTCTGCATCTGAGCCGGCTGGCCGAGCAACTGATCCTCTTTAGCAGCACCGAGTTTGGCTTCGTGGAACTGGATGACGCCTATGCCACCGGGTCCAGCCTGATGCCGCAAAAGAAGAACCCGGACACCCTGGAATTAACCAGGGGGAAGAGCGGCCGGCTGATCGGCCATTTAACCGGGCTGTTGGTCACCTTAAAGGGGTTGCCTTCTACCTATGATAAGGATTTACAAGAAGATAAGGAACCGGTGTTTGACGCGCATGATACATTGCTGCTCGTGCTGCCGGTGATGGCCGGGGTGATCCGTACTTTGCAACTCCGGCCGGATCGAATGGCGGCCCAATTAGATCCCGCCTTGTTGGCTACCGACCTGGCCGATTACCTGGTTCAGCGGGGCATTCCTTTTCGGCAGGCGCATCATCTGGTGGGACAGGTGGTGCGTTATGCGGAGCTGAATGGCAAATCGTTGGCGCAATTGGCCCCGGCCGAGTTTCAGGCCATATCATCCCATTTTGCGGATGATGTGACCGGGGTGTTTGATGTGGAAGCAGCGTTGGCGGCGCGAAATATCACTGGAGGGACC
>Ga0209536_100011874_pt1 | contig 12711 bp, 13 predicted proteins | sample DeeMarSeWOR28_12_FD_187461 | JGI IMG/M metagenome (GOLD analysis project Ga0209536, IMG submission 187461) | Marine sediment microbial communities from White Oak River estuary, North Carolina - WOR-2-8_12 (SPAdes) (version 2) | ecosystem: Environmental > Aquatic > Marine > Intertidal zone >...
CACGGCCACCCATAACAGAAACACGACGGAATCGGCCAATCAAAGGAGTTTTTTTGTGAAAGGGAGATGTTGATGAAGTCCTTGCTGTGTTGCATTCATCTATTCGGCACAGCCGCAGTGGTCTGCGCAGCGTCGCCACCAACCGATGCGAGGTCGCGGAAGATGAAAACACGTATCAAATTTCGGGTATTGACCGAAAATGGGGACAGTCCCCTTTTTGGCAGTGCAGAAAAGGGGACTGTCCCCATTTCTGCTTTTCTTTACAGGCGGCGGTGAACAGCGAGATGGCGCGGGGTCCACGAATGGGGCGTACGGTGCACGAAGCGGTGCCGGGCGACGTGATAGCTCGGGTCGAAGCCATAGAAATTGAGGCGCATGCGCTCGAGTTCCGCCGCGCGATAGTCGGCCAGCGGCCGGACCGCCTCGTCCCGTGCTCGCCGGGCATTGCGCGCTTCCAGTCGCTGGGTGAAGTCGTCCGCCGTCGCGAGCGCGGCCGCCCGCTCCGCCACGGTCTCCAGGAACCCTGACCGGTCGCCTTCGAGCACGGCGTCCACGAGGCCGATCTGCTCGGCCGCCAGCGCCCCAATTGGCAGGCGGTTGTTCATGACCGCCGCGACACCGTCCGCGCCGACCCGGCGCGGCAGCAGGTAGGTCCAGTACTCCGAGCCGTACAGGTTGCCCATGTTCTTGTAGTGCGGATTCAGCACGACCGAACGGCGCGCCCAGACCTCATCCGCGGCCAGCGCCAGGAATACGCCCCCGGCGCCGCCGTTTCCGCGCAGGGCCGAAATCACAATCTTGCCCGGATTTGACAGGATCTGGAGGGCAACGTCGTCGATTGCGTTGATATTGTGCCAGGACTCGTCTGCCGGGTTACCCGCCGCCTCGATGGTGCCGAGGTGGATGCCGTTGGACCAGAACTCGGCCCCGCCAAGCAGGACCAGGACCCGTGTAGGGCGGTCGCGGACCGCCTGCAGGGCCCTGGCCAGTCGCTGGCACTGTGCGGTCGACATCGCCCCGTTGTGGAAGTCGAATGCCAGGAAGCCCACCGGTCCCCGCTCGAAATACGCCAGCTCGCGAAATCCGCCCGTCACGGGATCGTCCAGGGCAACCGGCCACTCGGGTACCCCGGCGATGCGCTTGCCGAGCACCGCGGCGGCGGCCAGCTTGATCGCCGGCTCTTCGGTCTCCGCCTTGAGATGACTGATCCAGACGGCGCCGTCGCGGCAGGCCCGCAGGATCGCCCCATCCCGGGTGGCGAGGATTGCCCCGGGGTCGCCGTCGGCCATCGGGGCGGGCTCGCGCCAGCCACCAAACAGCCGGCAGCGCAGGCCGGAGATCGTGTCGAGCACCCCGGGAAAGCCGTCAGCCGCGTGAATCTTCGCGAGCACGGTGGCCGTGTCGTCGGCCGACCAGTCAATGACCCGATCCGCCTGGCGCATCAGCGGCCGGAGCCGGCCGCGAATGCCCGGTGCCCGTGGATCCTGGGGCTGGGCACGAAACCCCGGGTCGGCCGCACGCTCGACGGCCTCGAGGACGCAGCGCGTCGCAGCGACGGTGACCTCGTCGCGGTACAGGCTGCTCTTGGGTGCCTCGCGCATCGGGAACGCCGCCGATGCCCAGATGTCGCCGGCATCCATCTCGGCATTCGCCTGCAGCAGGGTCACGCCCCAGTCGGGCTCGCGCTCGCGGATCGCCCAATCGAGTGCCGAGGGCCCGCGATCGCCCGGGATGCCCGGATGCACGACGAGGCAGGGCACTTGCCGCCAGACGTCCTGGGGAATCGCACGCTTGAGAAAGGGCGCCAGCACGAGGTCCGGCCTGAACAGCGCGACGGCCTCGCGCGTGACCTCGTCATTGATGTCGAACTCGACCGACAGCGTGTGGCCGCGGTCGCCGAGCTCCACGTAGAGCCGTTGCGCCAGCCCGTTGAAGGCATGCGTCAGGAGCAGGATCCGCACGACCCATGCGCCTCAGCAGATGCGGGGCAGCTGATCGCCCGTGAGCCAGTCGACGACGCGGCGCCCGCCGAAGGCAGTATCCATCTGCACGAATGCGTGCTCGTCCTCGATGACCTCGCCGATGATCGCGGCATCCCGGCCGAGCGGGTGGGCCCGCATGGCCGCGAGCAACTGCTCCGCGGCCGCGGGCGCACAGATGGCGATGAGCTTGCCCTCGTTGGCGACGTAAAGCGGATCGAGGCCGAGGAACTCGCAGGCGGAATTGACCTCGCCGCGGACCGGGATCCGCGCTTCGGCTATGACGATGCCGACGCCGGACTGGCGCGCCAGCTCGTTCAGCGTCGTCGCGAGCCCGCCGCGCGTCGGGTCGCGCAGGCAGTGAATGTCGGGCACGGCCTCGAGCATCGCGGCCACGAGGCCGTGCAGCGCGGCGGTGTCGGACCGGATCGTCGTGCCAAATTCCAGGTTCTCGCGCAGCGACATGATTGCCACGCCGTGGTCGCCCATGGTGCCGTTGACGAGCACGACGTCGCCCGGCCGGGCGCGGGAGCCGGAGACATTCACGCCCTCCGGCACGACGCCCACGCCGGTCGTGGTGATGAACACGCCGTCACCGCTGCCGCGCTCGACGACCTTGGTGTCGCCGGTGACGACCGGCACGCCGGCCTCGCGCGACGCCGCGGCCATCGAGTCGACGATGCGCCTGAGGTCCGCAAGTGGCAGGCCTTCCTCGAGGATGAAGCTGGCGGCGAGATACAGCGGCCGCGCGCCGGCCATCGCGACGTCGTTGATGGTGCCGTGGACCGACAGGCAACCGATGTCGCCGCCCGGGAAGAACAGCGGCGAGACGACGTGGGAATCGGTCGCGATGACGAGGCGCCCGGGCGGGACCTCGACCTGTGCCTGATCGTCGAGCCGGGCAAGCGCCTCGTTGTCGAAGCGCGCCACGAACAGCTCTTCCACGAGCTGCGCCATGGCGCGCCCGCCGCTGCCGTGCGTCATCTCGACGTGGCCGTGGCGGAAGTCGAGCGCGCGGGCGAAGCCGCGCCTCACGTAGCGGCGCCTCCGGCGGCGGCCCTGGGCTTCATGTCGCGGAAGCGGCCGTAGGTGTAGTGAGCTGCGCAGGCGCCCTCGGAGGACACCATACAGCTGCCGAGCGGGTTTTCGGGCGTACAGGCGGTGCCGAACAGCTTGCAGTCGGCCGGCTGCTTCACACCGCGCAGGATCGCGCCGCACTCGCAGGCCTTGTGGTCGGCGACCTTGCGATCGGCGAGCGCGTAGTGGCGCTCCGCGTCGAACGCGGCGTACTGCTCCTTGATCCGCAGCGCACTGTAGGGCACCTCGCCGAGGCCGCGCCACTCGAAGGCACGGCGCAGCTCGAAGACCTCGGCGACGAGTGCCTGCGCCCTGGCGTTGCCTTCGCGGGTGACGGCGCGGGTGAACTCGTTCTCGACCTCGCAGCGGCCGTCGTTGACCTGGCGCACCAGCATCAGGATGGCCTGCATGACGTCGAGTGGCTCGAAGCCCGCGATGACGACGGGCTTCTGGTACTCCTCGGCGAAGAACTCGTAGGGACGGCTGCCGATGATGGTCGAGACATGGGCGGGGCCGACGAAACCGTCGATCGGCACCGTGCCGAGTTCGCGCACTTCGGGCGACTCGAGGATATGCGCGATGGCGGAGGGCGTCAGGACGTGGTTGCAGAAGACGAAGAAGTTGCCGAGCGCCTTCGCCTCCGCTTCCTTGATCGCAAGCGCGGTCGGTGGCGTCGTGGTCTCGAAGCCGATCGCGAACATCACGACCTCGCGGTCGGGATGCTGCTCGGCAAGGCGAATCGCATCCTGGGTCGAGTACACCATGCGCACATCGGCGCCCTGCGCCTTGGCCTTGAGCAATGACAGGCGCCCGGACGCCGGGACGCGCATGGTGTCGCCGTAGGTGGCGAGGATGACGCCGGGTCGTTGTGCGATCTCGATCGCCATGTCGACCCGGCCGATGGGCAGCACGCAGACGGGGCAGCCGGGGCCGTGGATCATGCGGACGTTCGGCGGCAGCAGGTCGGTGACGCCGTAGCGCGCGATCGCGTGCGTATGGCCGCCGCAGAACTCCATGAAGCTGTAGCGCTTCCCGGGCTCCGCCTCGCGCACGATCGCCGCGCCGAGCCTGCGGGCGAGATCCCCGTCGCGGAACTCGTCGATGTACTTCATGCGCCGGCGGGCTCGGCCAGGCCGGCCGCGGCGAACGTCGCCAGCGTGCGTTCCGCCTCGGCGGGATCGAGACGGGTCAGCGCATAGCCGACGTGCAGGATGACGTAGTCGTCGACGGCGACTCCCTCTACCAGCGCCAGCGAGACCTCCTTGCGCACGCCGCCGAGATCGACGACCGCTCGGTCACCGTCCTTCAACTCGACTACCCGTACCGGCAGTGCAAGACACATGTCCGGATCTCCTCGGAATTCCAGGGTGCAGTGAATCAGGGCGTTGCCGAAATCGGTATTGCGAGTAACCGCAAGGTGGCCACACAACGGGATCGCCAACACCCGCACGGTGTCCATCCAGCGGTCATGAGGTCGATTTCATCGGTTCTACTGCGCCGCATCCCCTCGGCGAACGTCGATGATGACTTTGCCGCGTGCCCGTCCCGTTTCCAGGTAGGTGACGGCGGCGGCCACGTCGGCCAGGTCGAAGTGGCGGTCGATCTCCGGCTTCACCGCGCCCGCCGCCAGAAGCCCTCGCAGCCTGTCCATGTCGGAGGCCTTGAGCTGCGCGATCATCGGCTTGAATTGCTGACTGACAAAAGGCGACAAGAACATCGCCATCAGTGGACGGACGAGTGGGCCGAGCCAGCGGCCCTTGCTCGTACTGCCGACCATGACGACGATCCCGTCGGACTCGAGCACGCGCCGGTAGGCGAGCAGCGAATGGCTCCCGACGTTGTCGATGATGACATCGTAGCGTTGCGCACCCTCGGTGAAGTTTTCCTGCGTGTAGTCGATGACGTGATCTGCGCCGAGCGAGCGCAGCAGTTCCAGGTTGCGGGTGCTCGCCACGCCTGTCACCTCGGCGCCGAGCGCCTTTGCGATCTGCACCGCGTAGGTCCCGACGCCGCCCGACGCTCCGTTGACGAGCACCTTCTGCCCGGCTTCGACCTGGCCCCTGTCGCGCACCGCCTGCAGGGCCGTCGTCGCGGCGATCGGCACGGCGGCAGCCTCCTCGAAGGTCACGTTGGGCGGCTTCAGCGCGAGGCCGCGGTCCTCCCTGACCGTGACGTATTCGGCAAAGGCGCCTGTTGCCCCGCCGAAGACCGCATCGCCGGGCTTGAAACGCGTGACGTCGGGACCGACAGCCACCACGGTTCCGGCGAAGTCGACGCCGAGGCGCTGCACGGCCGGACGACCGAGGCCGGAAGACAGGCGCATGAGATAGGGCTCGCCGCGCATGTAGTGCCAGTCGAGCGGGTTGGCGGCGGCGGCATGAACCTCGACGAGCAGCTCATTCGCCGCGGGCACGGGTCTCTCGACCTGCTCGAGGCGCAGTACCGCCGGCGGTCCGTAGCAGCGATACATGATCGCCTGCATGCGCGACGCGTCCGGGGCGAGTGCCCGGGGCGTCCCGCAGCCGGCGTTGTAACCGAGCGCGATGGCCAGTACGGCAACGGCGGCGACCACGACGACCAACCCGCCAATCAATATCTTCTTCAGGGTCATCAGGGCCTCGCGGATTCCCCTGGCGTGGCGCCGCAGGCCCGGCCCGCAGCGAATGCACAAGGATGCCACATCGAGCTGTGGCGCATGGTCGCGGAGGACGCGCAGACCGGGTCCGGCTCAGCCGTCCTGTCGCAAGAGAACGACCCAGGCCTGCCCGGCGGCGATGCCGCCATCGTTGGGCGGCAGCTCGGCAGCCTCGAACACGCTGAGGCCTGCTTCACGCGTGTACTGACGGACGGCGGTGGCGAGCAGCCGGTTCATGAAGCACCCGCCGCTCAACACGAGGTCCGGGATCCCTGCCTGCCTGCTGGCGGCAATGGCCCATTCGGCCAGCGCCGACGCCAGGGTGCAGTGAAACAACGCAGCGCCGAAGCCGGCATCGCGGATATCTGCGAGGCGGCCGACCAAGGGAAGTATGTCGAGGCCCTCCGCGGACAATCGATAGCCGTCCGGCCAGCACTCGACCTCACCATGTGCGGCGGCGAGGCCCTCGAGCAGCATGGCGGCCTGGCCCTCATAGCGCATGACTTCCTTCAGGCCGAGCAGGCCCGCGGCCGCGTCGAACCAGCGGCCGGCGCTGGTGGTCGCCGGACAGCGAATGCCCCGCTCGAGCATGCTGCGCACGGCCGGCGCAGCGCCGTTCCTGAAGCGGCGCCCGATCTCCTCGCCTCGGCCCAGGGCATGCAGCGCCGCCGCAGCCATGCGCCAGGGCTCGCGGGCGGCCCGGTCGCCCCCCGGCAGCGCGATGGGCCTGAGGTGGCCGAGACGCTCGAAGCCGGCGGCGTCGACGCGCAGCAGTTCGCCGCCCCAGGCCTCGCCATCGTCGCCGAGGCCCACGCCATCGAGCGCGAGCCCGAGCACCGGTCCCGTCAGGCCGTGTTCCGCCATGACGGCCGCGACGTGCGCGTGGTGATGCTGCACCCTGCGATGCGGCAGGCCGCGTTCCGCGGCCAGTCTCTCCGCCAGCCGCGTACTCCCGAAATCGGGGTGCAGGTCGCTGGCGAGCGACGCCGGCTCGATGTCGAGCACGTCGAGCAGGTGCAGCGCGGTTTCCTCGAGCGCGCGCAGCGTCGGCCGGTTGTCGAGGTCGCCGATGTGCTGCGACACGAAGGCCTCGTCGCCTCGGGTTACGCAGACGGTGTTCTTCAGGTAGCCGCCCAGTGCGAGCACCGGCGGGCCGCCTTGGGCCAGCCGGACGGCCCGAGGCGTCTGGCCCCGGGCGCGCCGGATGAAGCGCAGCCGGTCGCCCTGAACCGTGGCGACCGTATCATCGCAGCGCACGACGATGTCCCGGTCGTGCACCAGCAGCACGTCCGCGATGCCACCGAGCCGCGCCAGGGCCTCGTCGTTGCCCGTGACCAGCGGCTCGCCACCCGGGTTGGCCGAGGTACATACGAGCGCCAGGTGCTGGGGGACGTCGAGCCAGCCGGAGCCGGCCGGCCGGCCGGCGGACTCGTGGAAGAGCAGGTAGTGAAGCGGCGTGTAGGGCAGCATCACGCCGAGCATGGCGAGCCCGGGCGCGACGCCCGATGGCCGATCGGTGGCCGGATCGAGGCGCTCGAGCAGCACGATCGGTCGCTCGGGAGACTCGAGCGCCACCCGCTCGCTGTGGGAGATGCGCACATGCCGGGCCGCGGAGGCGGGGTTCGCCACCATCAAGGCGAAGGGCTTTTCCTCGCGCTGCTTGCGCTCGCGCAGGCGCGACACCGCTTCCGGCCGGTCGGCGTCGCAGATCAGGTGGAATCCGCCGAGGCCCTTGACCGCGAGGAGGGCGCCGGCCCGGATCCGCGCGACCGCGCCGGCGACGGGATCCTCGTCCGGCACGGGCGTGCCGTCGGGCAGCAGCAGCCGGAGCGACGGGCCGCAGTCCGGGCAGGCATTCGGCTGCGCGTGGAACCGCCGATGCAGCGGATCGCGATACTCCTCGAGGCAGGGGGCGCACATGGGAAAGGCCGCCATGCTCGTGTTGGGCCGGTCGTAGGGCAGCGCCTTCGTGATCGTGTAGCGGGGACCGCAGTGCGTGCAGTTGATGAACGGATAGCGCCAGCGACGGTCCTCGGGATCGAATAGTTCGGCCAGGCATTCCGGACAGGTTGCCGTGTCGGGCGTGACATGCGCGCCGCGCCCGCCGCTCTCGCTCGCGATGATCCCGAACGGCTCCTGCGCTCCCTCGGCATCACGCGCGCTCGACTCGATCGCGACGATCCGGGCAAGCCGGGGAGCCTCGCCGGCGAGGCGCGCCTCGAACTCGTCGAGCAGGGAACGGCCGCCCTCGACCTCGAGCAGCACGCCCTCGCCGTCGTTGCGCACCCAGCCGGACAGCCCGAGCTCGACGGCGATGCGGTAGACGAACGGCCGGAAGCCGACGCCCTGTACCTGGCCGCGAATCCGCAGCCGGCGGCGGGCACAGGCCTGGCCCGCCGGGACGGCCTCGATCACGATCGGGCCTCGCTCCCTTCGGCCTCCGGCGTCGCCGGGCGCGCGACAACGCGCTGCTCGATCCAGCGGAGCCAGGCGTCGAAACCCTCGCCGGTCTTGGCCGAGACCCGGAGCACCTCGAGCGCCGGATTGACACGCCGGGCATGGTCCTCGCACAGGGCGACGTCGAAGTCGAGGTACGGCAGCAGGTCGATCTTGTTGACCAGCATCAGGTCGGCGGCGCGGAACATGTCCGGATACTTGAGTGGCTTGTCCTCGCCTTCGGTGACCGAGAGGATCGCAACCTTGTGGGCTTCGCCGAGATCGAACAAGGCCGGACAGACCAGGTTGCCGACGTTCTCGACGAACAACACGCCGCCGGCGGCGAGTTCGAGCCGATCGAGCGCGCGGGAAATCATCGGCGCCTCGAGGTGGCATCCCTTGCCGGTGTTCACCTGCACGGCGCTGACGCCCGTGGCCCGGATGCGATCCGCGTCATTGGAGGTCTGCTGGTCGCCCTCGATGACGCTGACCGGATGCCGCGCGGCGAGCTCGGTCACCGTGCGCACGAGCAAGGACGTCTTGCCCGATCCCGGGCTCGAGACGAGGTTCAGGCAAAGCGTGCCGTCGGCTGCGAATCGCTCGCGGTTGCGGCGTGCCCAGGAGTCGTTCGCCGCCAGCAGGTCGCGCTCCACCTGGACGATTCGTGCTGCAGACGTGCCGTGCGCGTGGACGCCGGCCGCGCCGATGGACGGCTCGTCGGCCGCGCTTGGGAGCGGCACGAACTGTTCGCCACCCGAGAGCGGCGCGCGCGCCATGCGCGCGAGCGGCTGGCCGACGCCGTCGATGTGGACATGATCCGTTCCGCAGCCGCAGGTCGTGCACATGGCGCCTCTCCGATCTGGCGTCGCTCACGCTCACCGCGTGGCGGACGCCGACAAGTCCCTAGTGAATCTCGATCTCCCTGACCCTGAGCTCGTTCCCGCCCGTCACCTGCAACTGGTGGCTGCCGCAGCGGGGGCAGGGCTCGGCGAGGCCCGCAACCACTACCGTCTCGCCGCAGGGCATGCACCACGCCCGGCCGTCCGGCTGCTCGATCCGCAGCTCCGCGCCGGTCGCGACGGTCTCGCGGCTGGCGGCGTCGAAGCAGAAGCGTAACGCCTCTATCTCCACGCCGGCCAGCCGACCGACTTCCAGCGTGACGGCACTTACGCGGGATGCCCCATTCTGTCGCGCCGTATCCTCGACGATTTGCACGATGCTCTCTGCAAGGGACATCTCATGCATCGGCGGGTTCCCGCTCGAGCGAGACCTCGAGCTTGACGCAGGGGTCGAGCGTGGCGGCGGATACCCGCAGCATCCGCTCGGCCTCCGCGGCGTCGCGCGCGGGCCGGCCCTCGAGTTCCTGGAACAGCGGGCCGGCGGGATGGAAATTCCACTCGGTCGGGGCCACGACGGCGTACCGGGTGATGCGGCCGTCCACGACCTCGGCGGCGTGGGTCAGCAGGCCGCGGGCCATCTCGCCGGCTGCCGCGCCGAGATTTGCGCCGAGCGAGGTGACCTCGAGCCGGCCGGCACAGGTTTCCTCCCGCAGGATCTGCGCAAACTCGGCCAGCCGCGCAAAGGCCCTCGCGGTGATGTGGTCGCGGCGGGCGAGGTCGCGCACGGCCGGGTGGAGCAGGTTGCGTGCCAGCGGACCGCATTCGGCAGGCTCACCCGCAATTTCCGGCCGTGCGGCGAAGTCCGGATCCGCCAGCGCCGGGCCGGCGATCGCCTCGGCCAGCTGCGCCCCGGGCGGCCTGGTCAGCATCACCGTCTCGGGCGCGTGCCAGTCGGGTAGCGAAGCGAGGAACGCCAGCGTCGTGGCCACGCTGGTGCGGCGGCTCTGCGCCCACTGGATCCACTCGGTCGCGGAGAACTGCTCCAGCCAGGTGTCCAGGTCGATCCCGAGGATCCGCGATTCCGTCATGCCGATGAGCGCATCGCGCGCGGCACCCCAGGACGACTCGGACTCCGGCGCATTCGACAGCAATGAACGGATTCGCGCCAGCAGCGTCACATCGCCGCCCGCGCCAGCGAGCTGGGGCCAGTCGAGCAGCAGCCGGAATGCATGCTCGACGATCGTCTCCGCAGCCAGTTCCCGCTCGCGGCGCTGGCGGACGGCCTGACCCGGCGTGACGCCTGCTGCCGCATCGAGCGCGGCGGCGGCGACGGTCGCTTGTGACCGGCCGCAGATCGCGAACAGGCTTGGCAGCAGCAAGAGCGCCTCGTCGCAGGTCCGGCCGGCCAGCAACCGGTTCGCCGCAAGCGGGCGCTCCGAGCGGACCGACACGTGCGTGATTTTCCCGCCATCAAAGCGGGCGGAGACGTGCACGCGTCCCTCGAGGGTCATGACCGTGTCGCGGAGGCTCCGCGCAGGAAGTCGCGGCGGCTCATCGCGGCTCCATCGGATCCTGCCGCGGGCGCGGACTCGCCGAGGAGCGCAGGGTCGAACAACGACTCGACGGCGACCCTGGCGGTTTCACGCGCCGTCTCGTGGTCCGCAAACTCGAGCACGGGCGAGAGCAGCGAGCAGGCGTGGTAGGGGCCGACGCCGGGCTCGCTGGCTGCGATGAACTCGAAGCGCCCGGTCGGAAAGGCGTGCCAGACCGAGTCCCGGTCCGCGACCCCGCGCCACTCGCCCGCGCCGGGCAGCAGCATGAGGTTGATGAACCATGGCGTGACCAGTGCGCCGAGCCAGTGGCCCTGCCAGGGACGCAGACCGACCGCCTCGACCTCGATTGCCGCGTTCAGGATGGGTACGCCGGCCATGCGCTCGTCGCGAATGCGCCGGAAGGCGGTCTCCAGTCGTGCCGCGACTTCCTCGACGCTCTGCGCGGGCTCAATCATGGACCACCATGAACTGCTCGCGCGGGCCGTCGCACTCCGGGCACTTCCAGTGCGCCGGGAGCGCCGTGAACGGCGTTCCCGGGGCGATCTGCCAGACGGGATCGCCCAGGGCGGGATCGTAGAGGTACCAGCAGATCTTGCACTCGAGCCGGGCGTCGTCGGCGATCCGCGAGGCGTCGCCCATGAACGAGCCCTCGAACATGTTGCGTGTGTCCATGGGTGCTTCAGCCCTGCTCGAGCCAGTCGAGGGCCTCGCGCACCCGGGACGCCGACTCGGCAATGTCCTCCGGCGAGGCGATCGCCACCTCTGGCACGTCCGTGATCTCGATGGAGTCGACCATCGGGTTGCCATAGCCGTTGACGTACTGCACCCACCAGGTGTCGCGAACGATCGTGCTGGTGATACGGCAGTTGCCGTAGCCGCGCGAGAGGATCCGGACCGGGCCGGCGGCCAGGACCTCGGCGAGGTGCTTGCCGTCGGCCGGGGAGAGCGGAAGCAGCGACAGGTTGATCACGTGGGTGGGGTCGCCCGCGTGCCGGCTGGCGGCCCGGTCGTGGATTTCAGCCAGCACCGGCGGCGCGCTGAACGCGTCGGCTGGCGCATCGCGAACCGGGACTTCAGGGACCGATGCCTCGCGAGCAGCGAGCAGAGCCACTTCCGGCACCGGCCCGACCTCGAGCAGGTCCCGCTCGACCCGCCTGCCGGGACCGACCGCACGAATACGCCAGACGCCCGTGAAGACCGACTCCTGGATGCGCAGCTCGCGCTCCCCGGCGACGATGATCGATACTTCACCCTCCCCGAGCACCTGGTCCAGGATTTCCCGGTTCGCTGCGTCGAGCAGCCCGAGATCGAAGCTCGACCCGGCCGGTGGCTGGGGCCAGCCGGCGGTGGTCTCGGCCAGCCAGCGCAGGACCGCGCGGGCTTCGGTGGCCTGTCGCGCGGTTTCGGGGTCGGGGAGGCCGGGCATGCTGAAGGTACTCATCTCCTTCGGCATCTCGAGATAGGTGAGCTGGTCCTCCGGTGTGTCGTGCGACCCGGGGCCGATGCTCACGACCGGAATCGGGAACTCCTTCATGTGCCCTCCCGGGCGTCGGCAGCGTTCTCGCGGGCGGCGGCAGCAGCGGCTTCGCGCCGGGTCGGCGCGGCCAGGAGCGCACCTACCTTCTCGATGAACTCATCCCAGTCGTGAATGCCGGTGATCGTGCCGACGGCAACGTCGGTGGCGGTTACGCTCTGCTCCCCGGCCGTCTCCAACGTCACCCCGGCCGTGAAGGTGTGCACTCCGTTGTCGGCCTCCGTGAAGGTGTAGTTCGCCGGCAACGTGGCCGCGCGCCTCAGCGTGCTCGGCCTGCAGGAGCGGGGGGCGCCGGAGCCGTTCGAGATCGCGGTGGACGTCCCGGTCGAGCCTCCCGCGCCGCCCGCTCCGGAGGCGATGCCGACGTCGCCGTTCCCGTCCGCGGAGCCGTTCTTCGCCGATCCGTTCCCGTCCGCGGAGCCGGAGTCGCCCTTCGGCGAGCCGTTCCCTTCCGCGTCCGAGACCCCTCCGGTCACGCCGTTCGACACCCCGGACGCGCCTCCGGACGAGCTGCCGCTCAGGCGTCCGCCTCCTCGAGCTCGAACCCGTCGAAGCCGTGCAGGGCGCCCGCGGTACGGCCGCTGACGAAGGCCCACGGTCCGAGGTCCATGACGAGCGCTCGGAGGTCGGCCAGCACGTCGTCGGGTGCACCGGGGAG
>Ga0209536_100011875_pt1 | contig 12711 bp, 10 predicted proteins | sample DeeMarSeWOR28_12_FD_187461 | JGI IMG/M metagenome (GOLD analysis project Ga0209536, IMG submission 187461) | Marine sediment microbial communities from White Oak River estuary, North Carolina - WOR-2-8_12 (SPAdes) (version 2) | ecosystem: Environmental > Aquatic > Marine > Intertidal zone >...
CTCAAGGAGGCTAAGAAGCTTACGCAGGAGGCTCAGAAGAGGTACCGGGAGGCCGTGAAGGCACTAGCCAAGGCGAAGCAGACTGGCAGAGGCAACAGCAAGTCCAAGCGACCCTAGAACACCAACGTCCCCGATTTTTACATTATTCCCCAGTTCTAGATCGATTCTCAGATCAACGTCTTAAATACGGCTTGGTCACCACTTATTGATTCATCATGGTCGAGAAGAACCTAGACTTCAGGAGCGACACCACGACCTGGCCCAGCCCCGAGATGAGGGAGGCCGCCGCCAAGGCGCCGGTGGGGGACATGGGCTACGGCGAGGACCCCTCCGTCAACGAGCTGGAGCGGGTAGCCGCCGAGATATTCGGGAAGGAGGCCGCCATCTTCTGCACCAGTGGCACCCAGGGGAACGCAGTCTCGATGCTCGCCCACACCCAGAGGGGTGACTCCTTCATCTGTGAGGCCCGGGCCCACCTCTACACCATCGAGAGGGGGCACTGGTCGGTCATAGGCTCCCTCATCCCCAAGCCCGTCCCCGGCGTGGAGGGCTTCCTGCCCCCCGACGCCGTCGTGGCAGCCATCGGCAGGCGTCGGGCGGCCGGGCCGCGGACGAGCCTTCTCTGCATGGAGAACACCCACCTCTCCTCCGGGGGAACACCGCTGACCCCTGAGCAGATGAAGGCCACCTACGACGTCGCCAAGGAGCACGGCATGGGGGTCCACACGGACGGAGCCCGCATCTTCAACGCCGCCGTCGCCCTCGGGATCAAGGTGAGCGAGCTCGCCAAGTACAGCGACACCATCCAGGCCTGCCTCTCCAAGGGGTTGGCCGCCCCCGTGGGCTCCGTGGTGGTGGGCTCTGAGGAGGTCATCGCCGAGGCGAAGCACTACCGCTCCCTGCTGGGGGGCAACATGCGCCAGGCAGGCATCATCGCCGCCCCCGGCATCATCGCCCTCACCAAGATGGTGGACAGGCTGGCCGACGACCACGTCAACGCTAAGGTCCTGGCCGAAGGCCTCCAGGGGCTGGGAATCAATCTCCGCCTCCCCCTGAAGACGAACATGCTCTTCATCGACTACTCAGACATCGGCTGGAAGGGGGAGGACTGGTCCGACGCCTGCGCGAAGCTGGGCTGGAAGAGCCGTGGAGGCCCCACGGGGACTCGGCTCGTGGTCCACTACGGGATGGAGAGGGAGGACATAGACGCCTTCCTTGAGGGACTGGCCAAGCTGGTCTGATCCCCACTGTCTTTCCATAAAAAAGAGGAAAAATAGGGTTAGATAGGTGCACCCTGGGGCGTGGCGAGGGGCTCCGTGAGCTTCACGGCGTCAGGGTTCTCCTGGTAGAGCTCGATGAGCTCCTCGGCGAAGAGGTAGTGGGCCCTGTAGCCCTCGTCCTTCGTCTTCTTCACCTGCCCCTCCAGCCACTCCTTGAGCTCGTCCAGCTTCAGGTAGGCGACGGAGCGGACGCTCATGGCAGCCGCCTTGTTGGAGGCCAGCTTCATGAGGTTGTAGAGCACCAGGTCGTCCACCATCCTGCCCAGCTCGGCGTGGTACCCGTCCTTGTAGGTCTTCCTCCATGTGGCCCCGATTAGGGTGTCGATGACCTCCCCTAGGCTCGGTGTGTCGCCCTTCCTCGCGTGGTACTCCACGACCCTGGCAGCCCTCTCCGGATGAAGCAGCCGCTCGATGGTGTAGTTGGCCGCTGTCTCAGCCGCCCCCAGGGGGTCGAAGGGGTGCCCCGTGCGCCCGGGGAAGACGTCCCTATTGGTGATAGACGGCCCCCTCATGGCTGACCTGATGGGCCCCAGGCCCCTGAGCCTCGGCGGTATGATCTCCAGCACCCTGTCCGGCATGGCGAGGAACTCCGGGTGGACCGTCCTCAGCACCACCTCAAGGGCGTGCCTCTGCTCCTCCCCGGAGACTATCTCGGGGTCCTTCTGGGTGTCCCCCCTGATGGTGTGGCCGTAGTAGATGCCCCCGATCTTGCTGCAGGCCGCCTCCGTGGAGAACCTGTGGTAGAGGTAGGTCGTGACCAGGGGCTCCTCGAGGAGCGCCATGGGCGTGCCCGGCTTGATCCTCCTCTCCGTGAAGCCGTCCAGGGCGATCTTCCTCACCTTTATGATTCTCTCCAGCTCGTCCACGGGGTCGGTCCCGTTGACCCAGGGGTTGTCCAGCGGGTGGTCCCCCGCGGCCCCCGAGCCCTGCCCAGTGGCAAAGAGCAGTCCCCCCTCGAATGCTTCATCCAGGATCTTCTTCGACTCCGCGTCAGCGTCCACCCCCTCGGGGTAGTCCCTGTAGCCAAAGTCGATGTAGACCTTGTCCCACTCGCCGACCCCCGTCTCGTAGGCGTCGGAGAGGTCGAGCTTGCCGTCCTCCCCTATCTGCACCCACATGGCGGGGTAGTCCATCACCGAGGACCTTCCGTTGACGTTGGAGGCGTAGTTGTGCCCCACCCCCAGGGTGTGCCCCACCTCGTGTACACTGAGCTGCCTTATTCTGGCGAGGGCCATCTCAAGCATCTCCGAGGTCTCGGTGCCGTCCTCGTAGTCGGCGATGAGCCCCTCCGCTATCATGAAGTCATGGCGGATGCGGAGGGAGCCCAGGGCGACCTGGCCCTTGATGATCTCCCCCGTCCTGGGGTCAGTGATACCACCGCCGTAGCTCCAGCCCCGCGTGGAGCGGTGGACCCAGTTGATGATGTTGTACCTGATGTCCAGGTTGTCCGCCCCCTCGGGGAGCACCTCGCACCTGAACGCGTCCTTGTACCCCGCCCTCTCGAAGGCCTGGTTCCACCACGCAGCGCCGTCCACCAGCGCCGACCTGATGGGCTCCGGGACCCCCCTGTCCACGTAGTAGACGATGGGCTCCACGGCCTCCCCGTGCTCCTCTTTTGGGTCCTTCTTCTTGAGCCTGTGCCGCCTGATGAACCTCTTCTGGATGGGCTGGTCCACCGGGGCCGAGTAGTCGTTGTAGATGTTCGCCCCGAACATCGACCTCGGGTCCCAGAGCCTGGTCTCGAAGCCGTCGTCTGGGAGCTTGATGAAGCTGTGGTGCTGCCTCATGGTGAGGAGCTTCGGCTCCACGGCGACGCTGCTGACGTACCCCCCGGGGGCCTTCCCCTTGTAGGTGAGGAGGGCCTCGAACTCGGTGTTGAGGGGGAAGTTCTTGGTCTCGGGCATCCAGATGGCCGACTTGGACGGGTCGACCTCGTAGTCCCCCTCCTCCCTCTCCTTGAGGCGTGTGATGACGTCCTTCTCGTCCCTCATCAGGAACTCCGAGGCGTCCACAAGTACCCTGCCCTCCTCCTCTGCCTCCACCTTGAATCCCCAGATCACGGCGGGGGCGAAGGCGTCCTCGACGTCCTTTACCTCGTCGGGGTCCCCGCTCAGCGCCCTGTACCCGTAGTTGGGCTGGAAAAGGAGGACCTTGGGCCCGACCCGGTGGAAGTAGACTACCCTGGTCTTCCCCAGCTGGTTCCGGTCCAGCCCGACGTCGTTGGAACCCAGGCCTGCGGAGAGGGCGTTGACGTAGAGGAACTCCTCGTCCCACTTGTCGACCTCAAGCCAGATCTTGCCCTCCTCCTCGTCCCAGTAATACTTGAAGTAGCCGGGGTACTCGGTCATACCCTCGGTCTTCTCTGCGATGGTCTCGGGACCCTCGCACTTCTTCTCTTCTTCTCCCATGATGATACTATCCTGAAAATCAACGATAGGTGCACCTCTGAGGATTAATAATTTGCTTTCAGACCGTTCCAAAAATGGAATATAGGAGCTAGCTGATTACCTCGACCTTCACGTCACTTCGATGCCCAGAGCATCCCCCGCTCCATTATTATCCGGGCCTCGGGGACCTCGAAGTCCTTCGCCACGTGGCCCAGGGACGAGTAGAAGACCTTCCCTGCGCCCCACATCCTCTTCCAGACCACTGGCATGATTGTCCCCTCTATCCACGGGCAGTACTCGCCGCTGAAGGTGGTCACAGCGAGCACGTGGTTGGAGGGGTCGACGTGCATCAGGTACTGCTCCGACTTCATGTGGAAGTCTGGGAGCCCCGCAACGATTGGATCGTGGCGGTCGATGATCTCGACGTCGTAGTCGATGATCCCGCCGGGGTGGGCAACCCACTGGCCTCCCACCATGAACTGGTAGTTCACGTTGTTCCGGAAGGAGTCCCCCATCCCCCCGTGCCAACCGGCGATGCCCACTCCCCCCTTCACCGCCTCCAGTAGCCCCGTCTCCTGCTCCCTGGTGATCTCCCCCTGGGTGTAGACGGGGACGATGAGGTCGAGGGCCTTCATCTTCCTCTCGTCGGTGTAGACGTCCAGGGAATCTGAGACCTCCACGTCGTAGCCCTGCTCCCTCAGGTAGGGCTCGAAGATGTCGACGCACTGCTTCGGCTCGTGCCCTGGCCAGCCTCCCCAGACCATTAATGCTGACTTCATATGATAACCTCTAACCTATTGGTGCTGGCAGACCGCATAAAATGTGCGGTCGAGCGTCGATTGCGCTACTCTGGGACCTTCTTCAGCTTCACCGAGGCGGGGGCGAGGCACTTGATGAGCACCTCCTCAACGACCCCCCGGTTCTCGGCCGGGCTGTAGGTCGCCTCAAGGAGCATCCCGTAATCCAGCTGGTCCACTATGGCGCAGGCGGTGTTCAGGGCGTTCATGTTGAGGACCAACGCCCTCTCGGCGGGCATCCTCTCCGGGTTGATGTCTATTCCGTAGAACCCTCCGTAGTCGCACATCTTCATCGCCAGTAGCGCCGCGAGCATCTGGTCTATCCCCAGGACCCCCACGTTGAGGTCCTGGTCGTAGTTTCCCAGGGGCTGGCTGTTCCAGTGGGTGTGGGCGAGGCGCCCCTCCCTGAGGATGGATGCGAAGGCGTAGGCCAACTCCTCATGCCCCATGAGGACGTGGCCCACCTCCGGGTTCAACCCGACCAGCGCGCGGCCCTCGTCGAGGATCCCCCTGTTCTTGCCTGACTTCAGCAGGGACTCCACGTTCCTGGCCATCAGGAGCCCGTTGGCCGTGTTCCTGTAGATGTTGTTCCCCCTGGGCTCGTAGGGCTTCGGCTCCAGGGCGACCCTGACGCCCGGGACCTCGTCCATTGCCTCCGCGATCCCCTCCTCGAACCTCCTCCACATCCCGTAGAAGTCGAAGCCTAGGGGGTTCTCGTACCCGTCTATCCCGGGCCAGACCACGGCGAACTCTGTCTCAAGCTCCTTGTTGAGCCTCAGGGACTCCTTCAGCCTGTCCACCGCGTGTCCCCTTACGTCAGTATCGGGGTTTGAGAGTGATCCGAACTCGTACCTCCGGTCGTAGAACAGGTTCGGGATGATAGTGATGAGCCTGATCCCCGTCTCCTTCTCGAGGTCCCTGTAGAGGTCCACGTTATCCCGGTTAACCTCGTTGGGGTAGTGGGCCTCCACGCCGAAGGAGGAGTCGATGAGCCCTTCATCGTGCATCCCGGCGATCTTGGCGAGGGTCTCCTCTATGGAGCCGGGATTCACGTAGGCCTCGTGGAATCGGCCTCCGGCGGGGTAGAAGTACCAGACTCCAGCTGAGAACCTCGGGGTGAGGGTAGTGCCCTCGAGGTGCTTTAACATCTCCTCGGGGGTTCTCTCGTATCTCTGGGGGCGCAGGTCCATCAAGCCGAGCACCGATCTCAATCTCTTGCCCTTAGGATAAAGAGTTAACTCTCCTCAGGCGGCTCCTCGCCTCGAAGGCGTCCCTGAGGTCCAAGCTGAGGCCATCCTGCAGTCTCTGGAGCTCCTCGTAGACATCGACGTTACTCGGGTCGGGCTCGACGCGGTCGGCCTCGTCGACCTCCACGAACCTGTCAGTTATCTCCGAGATCTCAGCCCTCTCCCCCAACGAAGAACGATAGGTCCAGAGGGCCTGAAGGGCGGCCCCGTACGCGGCTCCCTCCTCTATCCTGAGGGTGACCACGTCGGCGTTGAATACGTCCGCCGCTATCCGCCTCCAGGCGGCGTTCCTGGATCCTCCTCCGGTGAGCCTTATCTCCTCGGGGTCGATGCCCAGCTCCCTGAGCCTGTTGAGCCCGTAGTTCAGCCCCATGGTCGCCCCTTCCATCGCGGCCCTCGCCATGCTCTCCCCATTGAATGTCCTCTCGTTCAGCCCGAAGAGCACTCCTGTCCCGTTGGGTACGTTGGGTGTCCTCTCCCCCGTGAGGTATGGGAGCAGGACGAGGCCTCCGGAGCCTGGGGCACTCCTCTCCACGGCAGCCTCAAGCTCCTCCAGGCTGTATCCGAGCATGGCCCTGACCGCCTCCGTCGATACGGTGACGTTCATTGTGCAGGCGAGGGGCAGCCAGCCGTTGGTGGAGTCGCAGAAGGCCGCTATCTCCCCGATCGGATCAATGACGGGGGTTTTCGAGTAGGAGTATATGGTGCCGGAGGTGCCTAGGCTGACGGTGACGATTCCGGGCCTGGTGTTCCCGGTCCCGATCGCGCCCATCATGTTGTCCCCTCCCCCGGAGCTCACCAGGACGTTCCCCTTCAGCCCCAGCCTCCTGCACACCTCATCCCTCACGTTTCCCACTGCCTCGTCAGAAGGGTGGATCGAGGGAAGCCTCTCCATGAGCCCCGGGTCTACGGCTTCGGCCACCTCCTCCGACCACTCCCGGCGCCTCACATCCATGATGGCCGTCCCTGAGGCGTCCCCGTACTCCATGGAGGATACTCCCGTGAGGTAGAAGTTGAGGTAGTCGTGGGGGAGGAGGACGGTCCTGAGCCTCTTGAAGTTCCCGGGCTCGTGCCTCTTCATCCAGAGGATCTTGGGGGCCGTGTACCCGGGGAGGATGGAGTTCCCTAAGAGGGAGATGACGGACTCGACCCCTCCGAGGACTTCGGCGAGGATCTCGCACTCCTCCGCCGTGCTGGTGTCGTTCCAGAGCTTGGCGGGCCTTATCACCCTCCCGTCTCCGTCAAGGGGCACGAACCCGTGCTGCTGTCCCGAAATGCCGATCGAGCGGACGTCCCCTCGGTCGACCCTCGATGCATGTAGAGCTCCCTCGATGGCCTCCATCATGGCCTCCGCCCAGGTCGAGGGATGCTGCTCCATGTGGCCCTCAGGGAGCCCCTCGATCAGCCCGTAGCCCACCGAGGCGTTGCCGACGACCTCCCCCGAGTCGCCGTCGACGACCACCGCCCTGGTCCCCTGGGTCCCGCTGTCCACCCCTATGAAGTACTCCGACGCCATACAGGCCCTCCAAAGAAGTCATGGGCTTTGGATTTATAACATTGGGATGCCCTCTTCGGGTTCTTCCTGGGACCTGTGCCGGTGATCGGTATCACTGATATGTATTTTTGAATTCAAACTGTTTATTTTTAACTATCATTTAATAATAAACGGTGAAAACACCATGGAGAGGGCTGAAGAGGCCTACACATCCGAAACTGCCGACATGTGGGTGGGCCCACGCTGCCTCAACTGCGTAGAGCGAGTAAGATTGCCCCTGTGGCTTCCCAGAGACGTATGCGACTACCTGGAACTCCTCGATAACGGACCTGAGAGAGGCATAGATTATCAGATCATCCTCTTGAAGGGCGTTAGGGCGAGGCTTGAGGAGCTGAACGGGGCCTCAATTAGGGCCTCGAATCTGACCCGGGAGATAGACCGGATCGTGGAGGACCTGCTCACTCAGTGAGTGGTGGGGCCTCCCTTTTTTTCCTAGTGGGAGAACCTTTTAAGATTTTTAAGAGAGACAATGGAATCCCATTAATGAACGATTTGAACCTCAATACTTTACTCTGGATCGCAGCCCCTGTGCTCTTCATCGGGGCCATCGCCATCTACTTCGCCTACCTGTACAACCGCCTCTTCAGGTACAGGAACGCGGCGGACGCAAACCTGGGCCAGATAAAGGTGGCCCTGAAGAAAAGGCTGGACATGATCGAGGAGCTCCTCGGGGCCGTGAAGGGCTACGTCCAGCACGAGAGGAGGATCTTTGAGAACCTCGCAAGCCTTAGGTCCAAGATCTTCGACGCCGGGGCCGATGAGCTGAATGAGATCGACAGGGAGTCCCGGAGCATCACCAGCAGCATAATGGCCCTCTCCGAGGCCTATCCGGACCTCAAGGCCAACGAGACGGTGAAGAAGCTCATGGACGCCATCATAAGCGTGGAGGAGGAGATAGCCCGCCACAGGTACACCTACAACAACATAGTCCAGACCTTCAACACCATGAACGACACCATCCCCTCCAGCTTCGTCGCCAACATCGCCGGCCACGAGAAGCTCGACTACCTCCAGTTCGAGGAGGACGTAGATCAGAGGCCCGACGTGACGGGGATATCCCAACGTTGACAGAGCGTAGGCAGATCCTGAGCCTGGTTGCGGTCACCCTAATCATAGGGATCTTAACCAACGTCCTCGTGAGGGGCGTCCCCGGATTAAGCGGCGGAGGCAACATTGCCGTGGACGGGTACAAGGCCACATTCTACCCCGACGGCACCCTCGTCGAGGAGTTCACGTACACCATCAGGAAGCCTAGCTACAGGATGCTCTTCAGGTACTGGGACGCCCCCCTCTCCGTCGAGCCCCAGGGACAGCCCTACGTTGAGTTGAAGGAGATAGAGGCGGCCGACACTGGTTTCTGGTACTATAAGGATAGCTTCGGCGTCGTCTACGTGGACGGGTCGCATCCGGGGAGCTCAAGGCATGTATCTACGATTAGGGATCTAGCCTACAGGAACGAGGCGGGCTCGTTCAACCCGAATTACTACAGTCCCGGAACGTACACAACGCTGTACAGGTTCAAAATCCATCCACCGCTTGAGTACGACGACGATGACGTCCACCTCAACCTCATGCTGGCCCGAGACCACATGGCCTACAAGGAGGTCACACTGGTCTTCGAGGACGCGGGTTACATCGACAAGATCTATCCCCACCCGCCATACCTGACGGTCTCACGGGAGGGGAGCAGGATAACCGTCAGCGGCTCCTCGGGCGAGGACGAGCTCCTGGAGGTCGAGATGCTCATGAGCCTCTCAGCCCTCCCGGCCATGGATGGCTTCCCCGAGCGGGTGGAGAACGTGAGGACCAAGACCGTGAACGCCAACAGGGTCACATCCCTCCAGTACGGCTACGTTCTGGCGCTCGCGAACGTGGTACCCCTCCTCTCCCTCCTGATGCCATTCATCCTCTACGGGATCTACAACCTCTACGGTAAGGAGCGGGAATACACCGTCCCCCAATACCTGAGCACCATCCCCAACCCTGATAGGAAGCCCTGGCTCGTCAACCAGGTCTTCACCAAGGGCGCCTACGACTACGACGACGACGGCTTCTACGCCACCCTCCTTGACCTCCACCTCCGGAAGAAGATCGAGATCGAAGACAAGCCCGGGGGCCTCACTATCCGTCTCATGGACATCGAGGTGGAGGACGTCTACGAGAGGCGTGTCATCGGATTCCTCCAGATGCTCGCCGAGGACGACGTCGTGGACACAAACAGGTTGGAGAAGCTGGCCAAGGCAATCAAGAAGGGGGAGGACACAGGCTTCAACGCCCTCCTCGCCAGGAACCGCCTCGTCGACCTCACCACCGGGGTGGACCAGAGGGTCACATCGGAGTTCGTCGTGCAGGGAAGGCAGAGGCTCTACCCGGTCCTCGTGTTCTCCGCGATCCCCGTGGTTCTCTCAATAGCGGGCCTCGCGATGGTGCCCTTCGCCAAGTCCACAAGCGCCGTAACCTTCGTCTCCTCCCTGGTGCTCATCCTACAGTCAGCGGTCGCATTGTTCTATCCCCCCGAGCTATTCGGCAGGTGGAGAGGGGACTCCTACAGGGAGAAGCTTGAGTGGGACGCCTTCACCCGCCACATCTCTGACATGTCACAGATCCGCAGGTACGCCCCCGCGGACATCTCCATGTGGGGCGAGTGGCTCGTCCTGGGGACCGCCCTGGGGGTCGGTGACGCCGTCGTCAGGGCGATGAGGGAGCTGGACCTGGACATCCCTGAGATGCGCTACGTCAGGCGGATGCCCATCTACTTCCACCCCCTGGTCGTCGCCAGTGCACCCTCCAAGGGGAGGGTGAGCTCGGGCGGCTTCGGTGGAGGAGGAGGCTTCGGTGGGGGAGGCGGCTTCGGCGGCGGTGGAGGAGGGGCTAGGTAAAAATAGATATTCCTTTCCAAATCAAATACTGCACGCGCAATCGCAATACTCTGGATTACGCCTGATCAACTTTCACGCGCGCGGTCTAGGCTGTCCGCAGTCTTTGACGGTAAACGTGTTATATTCAGAGTTGCATAGGGGTAGCATCCCCTGGAAGGGAAGGCCTTGTCCACTCTCAGACGCCTGCTGCCGGTCTACCTCATCGTTATCTTCAGGAGCGTAGCCTGGACCCTGTCGGTGAGCGGCCCCGTCCTCCCCCTATACGTGAGGTCCCTGGGGGTGGACGTCATGGAGTGGGGGGTCCTCGCCATGGCACAGGGCGTCGGTCTCATCCTCTTCGAGGGGCTCTGGGGTACCCTCTCCGACCTCGTTGATCGGAGAAGGTTGCTGATATCCGCTTTGTTCGGGATGGCCCTCGTCTTCCCCTTCTACACCGTCAGAGGCTTCGTGCCCTACTTCTTCATATTCCAGTTCGCCATCGGGGCGCTCGCTGTCGCCATCGGGCCCACTGCGAGGGCGTTGGTGGCCGACATCACCCCCCTGGAGTCCAGGGGCACCTACATGGGGCTCTGGTTCGCCGCCTTTATGTTCGGGAACATGCTCGGGCCGTTCCTCGGTACATACATCTCCGAGGTCATGGGGTACAAGTACGCCTTCTATGCCTCATCGATGGTCTTGATACTGGGGTCAGTCGTCTGCGCATTTGCCCTGAGGGATCTACCCCGGAAGGAGCCTCAAGGGGAGAGACTGAACGTCGGCGTGGTGCAGGGGTTGAAGGCCCTCTTTTCGATCCCCTCCGTCGCATTGATCCTCCTGATCACCGTGGCGACCTTCACGGGGATGCCTTCGATCGGATCCTTCCTTCCCATCTACGCCTCCGAGGAGATAGGGATGTCCGCGGTTTCCATCGGGGGGCTGGTCGCCCTCTCCGCAGGGATGCAGCTCCTGGTCAATCCGCTGCTGGGAAGGGTGTCCGACAGGCTGGGCCAGCGACGACTGATGGGTGTGGGCCTTGCCGCCGTGGCGATTATGCAATTCTCATTCACCAGGGTGACGACGCCTCTTGAGCTCTCCCTGGTCACCCTTGCCCTGTCGGCGTCCATGGCCGTGATGACCTTGGGCGTCACCATGCTCTCGAAGGCGGTGCCCAGGGAGCTCTCAGGGATGGCCATGGGGGTTTACGGCTCATGCGAGGACCTCGGCTTCATCATCGGCCCCATATTATATGGATTCGTCTGGAACGCCTTCAGCCCCTCCCTCATATTCCTAGTGGGGACAGGTGCAACTGTTGTCGCACTGCTTCTCCTGTTGATGATCCGTGGGGACTAATTTGCCGGCTGATAACATCGATGCTGAGTAGACATACTTTGTGCTGCAAAGTATTTATATACTGCAAAGTACTTTACGGTGCCCAAGGGAACAGAGATGGGTGAAAGGATCAACCTCGACGAGATCGAGAGGCGCGCATACCTCTCCTACCATGAGGACGGACTCATCGATATTGTACTGGGCATAGGCCTGTTCATCGCCAGCCTTTGGGCCTACGTCGAGATGATCTGGCTCATGGGCGGCATGATAGCGTCCCTCACCCCCATGTACATGGGCATGAAGAAGAAGTACACCTTCCCCAGGATAGGCGAGGTCACGTTCTCGAAGGACAGGACGAGGAGGAGCCAGAACTCCATGACATTCCTTGTCATCATAAACGTGATCGGGGTCCTCGGGGGGCTCGTCTTCTGGATGGCCTTCTCAGGCGACACACGCCCGCAGTGGATTCTCCTCATGATCGATAACGTCCCGGCAGTCCTCGGGATAGCCGGAGGAATCATCTGGGCGGTGGTGGGCTACATCACCGACCTGACAAGGTTCTACAGGTACTCGGCCGCAACACTCGTAGTGATAGGCTCAGCCAACTTCAGTTCGACGCCTTTCATAGCACACATGCTACTGCTGAGCGTGGTCGTGTTGGTATCCGGCTTACTGCAGTTCCAGAGTTTCAAGGGGAAATACCCGATTCTAGAGGAGAACTGATTAATGAGCGGGGGGTTTGACCTCGACGGTATCGAGCGGAATGCGTACCTCACTTACAACGAGGACGGACTCCTGGATATCATGACGGGTTTCCTCATGGCCTTCATAGGGTACTACGTACTCTCGAAGGTCGACATCCCCTTCGCCCCCTTCGTGGGTATATTCGCCCCGGCGGTCTGGGCCTCCCTCAAGAAGGCGGTGACCGAGCCCAGGATAGGCCATGTGAAGTTCGGCCCCGGGCGGAGGTCACGGCAGCAGAAGGCCATCATGATCTTCGCTGTGGTCGTGAACTTCTTGATGGTCCTCTCGTTCTTCGTGGACACGGGGCCAACACTCGGTCCTTGGGGGGCGACCCTGTCAACGTTCGGGGTGATAATCGTCGGATGGGGGGTGGTGAGCCTGATCCTGTACACAATCGGGCACTTCAACGAGGTCTCCCGGTTCAAGGGTTACGCCGCCGTGTCGGTGCCGATGTTCGTGGTCAGCCACTTCCTAGCCGATCCAGCCCTCGACCTCTTCAAGAAGCTGGCACTCG
>Ga0209536_100011876_pt1 | contig 12710 bp, 8 predicted proteins | sample DeeMarSeWOR28_12_FD_187461 | JGI IMG/M metagenome (GOLD analysis project Ga0209536, IMG submission 187461) | Marine sediment microbial communities from White Oak River estuary, North Carolina - WOR-2-8_12 (SPAdes) (version 2) | ecosystem: Environmental > Aquatic > Marine > Intertidal zone >...
ACCGCGGGTCGAAGAGGTTGGTGTCAATGGCTGGGTGCTCGGTTTCACGCTGCTCGCCGCCGGTCTCACCACGATCCTGTCTAGCTCGTTGCCCGTCCTAGAGGCTGGGTTCGACAATGTCGTGTCCGCACTACGCGAGGGTGATCGCGGGCTGTTGGGCAACCGTCTGCAAAACCGCGTGCGTCGCACTCTGGTGGGAGCCGAGGTGGCTCTCGCTCTTATGCTGCTGGTAGGTGCCGGTCTCATGGTCCGCAGCTTTGGGCGGCTGCAGCGAGTAGAGTCGGGTTTCGAATCAGAGAACCGCCTCACGTTCTCGGTCAACGTGCCGGACTCGGGCGACCCACGGGAAGACGCAGTCATGTTGCAGCAGTTCCTTATCCGGTTCTTGGCCGGACTGAACTCCGCGCCCCAGGTCCAGTCGGCCGCTGCGGTGAGCTGGCAACCGCTCGGTTCATCCACCACCAACATGGGTATGTGGGATGCGGCCGGTCCGCACGACGAAGAATCGATCGTGCTCGCCGACTTCCGCCACATCACACCGGATTACTTGCGAACGATGGGTCTGTCGCTGCTCAAGGGCAGGCACCTCACCGATCAGGACTTGATGTATCCGCTACAGGATCCGCCCTGGAGTGTGATCGTGAGTGACGCGTTGGCCGATGCACTCTGGCCCGGCGACGATCCCGTCGGGCGACAAGTCGTCCTCTGGTCGGATGAGCGGGCCGTGGGAACCGTAGTGGGTGTAGTGGAGAACATGCGTGAGCGCGGTCTCGAGCAGGATCCGACGAAAGCCGTCTACCTGCCGTACTACGGCGACAGTTGGTCGCCGATCCACTTCGTAGTCCACACGGCCGGAGATCCACTGGAATTCATCACAGTTGTCAGGACACAGCTCGCGGACATCGATTCCAGTCTGCCCATTTACGACATCACAGCGCTGGACAAAACGGTGGCGGGTTCGATGGCCGGTAGGCGGCTCAACACGATGCTCATGACCGGGTTTTCCGTGGTCGCGCTCGTACTCGCGTTGGCGGGAGTCTACGGTGTGCTGGCTTACACCGTCAGTCGACGTACCTCGGAGATCGGGATACGCATTGCACTCGGTGCCGGACCGCAGAAGCTGCTGAGCCAGGTTATCAGGCACGGCATGTCTCCAGTGCTAATCGGTATCGTCGTAGGACTCGTCGGCGCGCTGGGGCTGTCGCGGTTGATGCAAGGCATGCTTTTCGGCATCGAGCCGAGCGATCTGATGACATACGTGGTCGTCACGCTATTGCTGGCTGTGGCAGGCGTCGTCTCGTGCTACGTGCCGGCGTCGCGGGCGGTACGGGTAGATCCGGTCAGCGCGTTGCGAGAGGAGTAGAGAGCGCAGCCTGCAGCCGTACTTTGGCTGAACGGAGCAGGCCGATAGGCAGGAGAACGCGAACGTCGGCAAGATCATCCAGGTTGCGCGGGACGCTGGCGAGGTGCTTCTCGTCTGCAACCAAGTTACCAGGCCCTACCCCCCAACGACTGATAGCGCCGGACAACGGAGCGGCATCAAAACCATAGCTCCCAAAAGGCCGGAATACCATAATCCGAAGGTTGGCAGCCTGCGCTCATTCTGTTATCATTATCGACGATCGACTATCGATGATCGATAATGGCTCCAAGCTCCCGACCAGGCGGATAGATGACCAACCAAGACGCGCGCGACCTCCTGCCGCTCACTCCCGCGACATTTCATATCCTCGCTACCATTGCCCCGGGCGCAATGCACGGGTACGCCATCAAGCGCGAGGTGGAGGACCGCACTGACGGAGTCGTGCGGCTCGGCGCCGGCACCCTCTACGCCGGCATCCAGCGCATGGAGCGCGAGGGACTCCTGCGCGAATCGCCACCTCCGGAAGAGAGCAGCCAGGAAGCCGGATCCCGCTGGCGGTTTTACGAGATCACGGACCTAGGCCGAGACGTGCTCGAGCTGGAAGTCGCGCGACTGGAGAGCGATTTGGGCCGCGTCCGCGCTCGCATCCCACGCACACACGCGAGGCAAACCTCGTGACCATTGCTCGTGGGTCAGAGAGTAAGGGCAGCATCCGATTCCGAATTCTGTTGCTCGCCTACCCCAAGTCGCTCCGGCACCGCTGGGGAACAGATATTGTGAGGTTCCTGTCGAGCCAGCGACAGGAGCCACGGTACAACCAGGGAGCGTTCGGCGCCTTCCGGTTCTACAGGGACGTGCTGCGCGACATCCTGTCGAACGCCGCAAGGCATAAGGCTTTGTTCCTGTTGAGTCCGATTGGTGGACGCAAGCCGCCGCGGAAACGCCTCGGCGAGAAGCCGGACCGGTCCAGACTAAGAGCCGGCCTCAGCGGCTGCCTCATCCAGGACGTCGTCTACGCCAAGCGCGTATTGGTCCGGTCACCCCTGTTCACCCTCGCCTCCGTGGCGACGCTAGCTGTCGGCATCGGCGCCAACGTGGCCATGTTCAGCGCGTTGGATGCCGTGCTGATCCGGGCCCTTCCGTACCCGAGCCCCGAGCGATTGGTGTATGGCAGAGCCACGTTCGGCAGCAGAGTCAACTCCACCGTCTCCTATCCCGATTACATCGACTTCCGCGACCGGAGTGACGCCTTCGAGTCGCTGGCCCTGATCCGCTCCGGCCTGCAGTGGTTTCCCATCACGAGACTGGCTGAGCCGGAGCGCGTGAGCGGTAACTGGATCACCGTCGATTTCTTCGCCGCTTTGGGAGTCAATCCGCAGTTGGGAAGGCAGTTCACGGCCGATGAAGGGGAGCCCGGTGCGCCCAATGTGATGTTGATCAGCCACGGATATTGGCAGCGTCGGTTTGGAGGATCACCGGATGCGGTGGGCAGAACCATATCCGTCGAAGGGTACCCCACGACTATCGTGGGTGTGATGCCGGCTGATTTCCGGTTCCGCTACGACGCCGACGTCTGGCTACCAATCCGTGACGGATACATGGATACCGGCGGCAGAACGTCACACAGCTGGCAGATCGTGGGCCGACTGCGTGCGGGGGTCTCGCTCCAGCAGGCCCAGTCGCAGGTGGACGTGATTGCCCAACAGCTCGCGGAAGCGTATCCCGAATCGCACGAGAACAAGGGCCTGCTCTTAACCAGGCTGGACGAGGCGCTGGTGGAGGCCTACCGCCCCAATCTCATCTTGCTCATGGCAGCTACCGGCCTCGTGCTGCTCATCGCCTGCGGCAACGTGGCCAACCTGCTGCTCGCCCGTGGTTCGGCACGCAGGCTGGAACTATCTGCCAGGGCGGCGCTAGGAGCATCGCGAGCAAGATTGACCCGTCAGTTCATGGCGGAGAGCCTGCTCCTGGCCATCCTCGCCGGCGGCCTCGGCACCGTGCTGGCCCTGTGGCTGCAGCGGCTGATCATACTCTTCATGCCGATGGACTCGCTGGGAATCAAAGAGATAGGAATGTCGCTGCCGATGCTCGGATTCGCCCTGGTAGCATCGTTCGCCACCGCCATCGTCTTCGGTGTGGGGCCGGCGCTCACGGTATCACAGGCGAACCCGGCCGCGGCTCTGAACAGCGGCCTCCGGTCTTCCGCCCACGGCCGGGCTACGCGAATCAGGAGTGGACTGGTGGTTCTGCAGGTCGCGCTCACGGTGGTGCTCATCGCCGCGTCCGGGCTTCTACTCAGGAGCTTCGTGCGACTGCAGGGCGTGGATGTAGGGTTCGATAGCGAAAACCTGTTAACGGCCAGGGTCCAGATCTCTTCATCGGAATATGACGCGACGGCGCGAACGCTGTTTTACCGCGACCTGCTCGAGCGCATTCGGGCGATACCGGGAGTTGAAGCCGCCGCGGCCATCAGCCACATTCCAATCCAGCACCCGTACATGGATTGGTCCGTGTGGGATCCAGAGGCGCCCACGCAGGATCCCGATGACTGGGTGGCGGTCTACTCCCGCACCGCAATGCCCGGCTACTTCGAGACCATGGGTATCCCGCTGCTGAGGGGTCGCGATCACGAAGACACGGACGAGGCGAACCCCCAACCTCTAATGGTGATAAACGAATCTGCGGCGGATCGGCTGTTCCCCGACCAGGATCCTGTCGGTCGCTTGGTGAATGTCTACAACCACGTGAGCGACCCGGTACCGGTGCAAGTAATCGGCGTGGTGGGTGACGCCCGTATCACGGCGCTGGATCGGGCTCCCGCGCCTCAGATGTATTTCAATCATTCGAACTCGGCCTGGTCTTCGATGAATCTCATAGTGCGAGCGACAGGCCATCCAACCTCGCTCGCGGCACCAATCCGCGCCGCGGTTCTCGAGCTAGACAGTGACGTCCCGCTCTCGGATGTGGCCACCATGAGTGACATCCTCTCCGAGTCGCTTGGCAGAAACCGAGTGGTGAGTATCACGATCGCGCTCTTCGGGTCCGTTGCGTTGTTGTTGGCGATGATCGGACTCTATGGAGTACTCGCGTACTACGTGGCCAGGCGGACGCAGGAGATCGGCGTTCGCGTGGCATTCGGTGCCACCGGCGGTGATGTCGTGCGTTCGGTGATCGGACGGGGACTCCTGTTCGTCTCGGCCGGCCTGGCAATCGGACTACCATGCTCGGTTGCTGTAACCCGCCTGCTTCGATCACAGCTCTACGAGGTAGCGCCAACCGATCCGCTCACCTACGCCAGTGTAGTCGCCTGCCTGCTGCTCGTTGGAACGGTGGCATGCCTCGTTCCGGCCCGCAGGGCCGTGAGAATAGACCCGGTGGATGCGCTCAGAGCTGAGTAGGATGGCGCAGAGACCCTCCGCTACTCCGCCTGCAGTGTCTTCACCGGATCGGTTCGCACCGCGCGCAGCGCCGGGACCAGACATGCTACGACTGCAACGACCATAAACAGTGCACTCACCGCAACGAATGTCCCCGGGTCGGTGGGATCCACATCGAAGAGCTGTTGCTGTATCAGGCGAGTGGCACCAAACGCGCCTCCGACACCGAGCACCAAGCCACCTGCCACCAGTGCGAGTCCCCTGCGCAACACCAACTCCAGAACCTTATTACCGGTCGCTCCCATGGCAATGCGGATACCGATCTCATGGGCCCGCTGCGTTACGTAGTAGGCTAGCACGCTGTATAGCCCGATCGCGGCGAGGAAGACGGCCACCGTACTGAACATTGCGAGGGTGAGCATGATCACCCGACTGCTGCCGATCGAGCGGCTTATGACCTCCTCCATTGTCGCAACACCAGCCAGTGGAACATCGGGATCCCGCACCTGCAGCGCCCGCCGCACCGCATTGGTCACACTGGTCGCGCTCCCTTGCGTGCGGATGGCGAGGCGCAGGCCGGAGAACGGCGCCTGGCGGTAGGAGTAGTACATCTGCCGTGGAGGCTCGGAACTCAGCGAAAAGGTGCGTACGTTTCCCGCCACGCCGATCACGTCGGCGATTGCCGGCTCGTCACCACCGACGTCTACCGCTACTTGCCGCCCGATCGGGTTAACGTCCGGGAAGAGTCCGCGCGCCATCGTCTCGCTTATGACGAGTACGAACTGAGAACCTTGCTCGTCAGTATCTTGGATATCACGACCCGCCAAGATGGGAATCTCCATGGCCTCGAAGTACCCCGGCAGTACCGCCCGCTGCTCGGCGAGCTCCGGTCTGGTACCTTCGGGAGGAGGATTCTCAGGGTCCCAAGCGCGCACATTGCTGTAGGAGTCGCGGATCGGAAGCATATTGATGGATCCAACCGCGAGCACGCCGGGGATTGCTCGAATGTCCTCGAGCAAGCCTGTGAAGAACAGGATTCGGGATTGGGGGTCTTGATACTCGGCAACTGGGAGTGCCACCTCAGCGGTCAGCATTCGGTCGGTGGCGAAGCCAGGATCGACGGCGCGGAGCCGTGCGAAACTCCGGATCAGGAGCCCCGCGCCGATCAACAACACCAATGACAGTGCCACTTGAAGGACCACCAACGAGCTGCGCAGCCTGGTGCGGCCCCCAGGCGCAGACGTGCGGGTGCCGCCTTTCAAGTTGTCGGCCGGGTTCGCCCGCGCGCCGGAGACGGCGGGGATCATTCCAAACACGAGAACGGTGACCAGTGACAGCGCCACAGCGAAGACCAGCATTGGCGCCGAGAGGCCGATCTCCTGGATCCCGAGACTGTCCAGTGGCATGAACCCCAGGAGGATCCGCTGGAACCACACTGCCAGGACGACGCCGAGGACCCCCGCGGCCACAGCCATCAGCGCACTCTCGGTGAGCAGCTGGCGGGCCAAGCGCCTCCCGGACGCCCCCAGCGCGGACCTCACCGACAGCTCCACAGCGCGTCCGGAACCACGGGCCAACAACAGGCTGGCCACGTTCCCGCACGCGATCAACAGCACGAGCCCGATGGCACCCATGAGCATGTACAGCATGTCGCGATAGCCTTGAGTCAACGCCTCCTTCAGCTCGATCAGGCGCAAGCCCTTGTCGTCGTTCGAATCCGGATAGGCCGCCTGCAGCTGAGCCGAGATCACGTCGATGTCACTCTGAGCGCGCTCCAGCGTCACGTCCGCCTTCAACCGTCCGACTAGCGTCCAGTTGTGAAAGCGCCGCACCCCGGTATACGGGCCGCCGTCCCGCATCGGAGCCCAGATATCGACGTCGTGGCGGAAGTAGAAGCCGGCGGGCATGACACCCACCACCGTTGCGGGAAGGCTGTTGACGACGATCGTACTGCCCACAGCGTCCAGTGAGCCACCGAAGCGACGCAGCCAATACCCGTGGCTGATGATCACTACGTCGGGCGCCGAGAGTTCCGCCTCGTCCGCAGTGAACTGCCGTCCAAGTTGAGGGTTGACGCCCAGCGTGGGAAAGAAATTCACGCTCACCAGCGTGCCGGGCACGCGCTCCGGTTCGTTACCCCCGGTGATCGTCAGGGGACCGGCGAACGATCGGACTGCCGCCAACGATTCGAGGCCCTGGTTCTGGTCCCGGTAATCGTAATAGTCGGGAGAGGACACGTTCCATGCCAGCCCGTCGCCATATGTGGTCCGAGCGAGGACCAGATGATCGGCGTCGGGAAATGGCAGTGCTCGCAGCAGAACCGCGTCCGTCACGCTGAACATGGCCACGTTGGCGCCGATGCCTACGGCGAGGATCAGGACTGCGACGAGCGAGAAACCCGGATTCTTAACCAGGGTCCTCGCCGCGTATCGGAGGTCATGTATTAGGGTGCTCATGGGTAGATCCCTCCTGCGAGGAGGTTCTCTCTGCCTTCGGGGTCCCGACGAACGGCCACTTTCCCGGCTATGCCGGTCGCGGAGCCGCGCGAGGTTGGTTCGGAGGCCGGCCAACGAGTTCGCCGCCAATCCGGTGACGAAACGAAGGGTCTGACCCCAGTACCAGCGTCGTGCCGAGGCAACTCCATAGGTCGTGGCCCGCACCGCGAACGCCTCCTCCAGGTCACCCAGGACCTCCTCGACCGTGTGCCGCCGCACGATTCTCGATAGGAGACACACGGCGAGCCGCGGGGCGGAGCGAGTACCACCTCGCGACCGGATTTCACGGTCGCCAGAGGCTCTCATTGGGCCAGCTCCAGCCCGTCCCACATCTGAAGCAGCGCATCACGCGACTCGCGCAGCAGCTCAATTGCAGTAGGGTGCACCTCGTAGTATCGCTTGCCTCGCCCGCCACGCTCAGGCGTGGAGTCGGCCAATCGAGAGGTCACGAGGCCCTTCTCTTCCAATCTCCGCAACGCGATGTAAGCCGCCGCATGGGACACTCTACGGCCGGTCTGACCCTCGATCTCGTGAATCAGCGGGACTGTGTAAGCGCCGTCACCCACGCGTAAGATGGCCAGCAAGACCAGCTGCTCGAACTCCCCCAGGGATCGTTTCGTCATGGCTTTTTCCCGGCAGGCTTCCGGAGATTCCTAGCAATGCTAAACACTACGGGTGACCGAGCGACACGGTTTCGGTTAGCCGCTGTTGTGCTGCGATCGGGCAAAGGCCAGGCTCCTCCCACTGCCTCTTATTTTCCCGGAACCGGCTATAATGGGTAGCCCAATCGTGAGTCAACGGTGCGGCGTTCGAGGCGGGCAAGATTCTTCGTGGCTTTTTCTAGAGGAGGTATGCCGTGCGGCCGGCGAGCAAATCGATCCCTTATCTCGTGGCTTCGGTGCTTTTGTTCGCCCCGGGCTCAGCGGTCTTCGCACAGGACGTGTCGGCATTCGTGATAGAACTCGAAGCCGGAGCCATTTGGCAGACCCGCAATGACGTACAGATCCCGAACGATGCGACGGGTACCAGATTCTCACTCGTCGATCTCGCAGGCAAGGGGCCGTGGCCCGCCGGCCGCCTCTATCTGACCTGGAACATCAGCAGACGTCATAGCGTTCGCGCCCTGCTAGCGCCGCTCTCATACACTGAGACCGGTTCACTCCTCGAACCGGTCGCCTTCGTCGGCCAAACCTACGTGGCGGGAGAGCCGGTCACAGCAACCTACAAGTTCAACTCGTGGCGTATCAGCTATCGCTACCGCTTCATGGACCGCCAGCGGCTGAGACTGTCGATCGGGTTCACCGCCAAGATCCGTGATGCGAAGATCGAGCTCACGCAGGCGGGCACCTCCAGCAAGAAGACGGATGTGGGTTTCGTGCCGCTCGTGTATCTCGCCGCCGACTGGCGGTTCGCCCGCCAGTGGCACCTCGTGTTCGACTTCGACGGCCTGGCCGGTGGGCCGGGACGCGCGTTCGATGTCGCGCTCCAGCTGGGATACGAGTTCGATGATCACTGGGGCATCAGAGGCGGCTACCGGACCATAGAAGGCGGCGCCGACGTCGAGTCGGTGTACAATTTCGCGTGGCTCCACCAAGCAGCGGTCTCGGCGGTATATCGCTTCTGAGGTTCCCGATTGTGGATCGACCCGCGGTGCGCATGGCTGGGTCAGCCCCGCACTACGAGATCGACGACCAAGGGCCGATGATCCGAGGCGACGGGCTCGGTGATCAGCCGTTGCCCAATCACCTCGAACCGGTCCCCGGGCCGCAGCAGCACGAAGTCGATCTCTCGCTCCGGCGCGTACGAGGGAAAGGTGAGGTGGTCGTCGCCCTTCTCGATAATCACCCATGACTGCGCGAGGTGTGCCAGCACCGCGGAGCCCGGTGTGGAATTGAAATCCCCGGCCAACACCGTTGGCACATCGTCTCCCAGCAGGTCTTCCAGTCGTATCGCCTGAGCGAGCCGCTCTTCTTCGGTGCGGTAGAAATGGATCCCGACGAAGCGGACCCTCCGTCCGGTCTTGGGCGACGCGACCAGCGCGCTCAGAGCCGTGCGCGGCTCTTCACCCTCGGGCAGCCGGAGATTGCTGGACTCGACAATGGGCCACCGTGACAGCAACGCCATGCCGTAGGCTCCCCCGCGATACGGCATGAACCGTCCGAATACCGGCTCGAGTCCGGTGAGGCGACCCAACTCCACTGCCTGATCGACGGAATCCGTCCGGGACGTCACGCTGTCGACTTCCTGTAGTGCGACGAGATCAGGGTCCACTCGGCGGATCAACGCGGCGATGCGCTCGAGATCGAGCAGCTCGTCCATGCCCGCGCCGTGATGGATGTTGTAGGCGAGGACGCGCAGCGTATCTGTCGCAACTCCCGCGTCCTGGGAGGAATCCCGCCTACCGGAGTAAGCTGCAATGAATAACGGCACCAGGGCGACGAGAACCCCGCGTGAGGGCCGGCTAACGGTTAGGCGCATAACCCCACCACCTATTGACGGTCCGCAATCCTAGATTTGAGACGAACATGCTCATTCATCGCGATGAGTAATGTAAGAACCGATACGAAACCTCTGCTAGCTGCACCAATCTCCGGTTCACTGACGTGACTCTAACTGGATCCGCAGCCAAACAGGATGTGATCACACAGCCCGCACCCTACGGCCAGGGTTCGTGGCGGACCTCGGCTCTATGCTGGCTCCCCGGTATCCGGGACTCCATATTGGCTGAAACCCGAGCCCCGGCGTCATTAATCAACTCGAACGTCAGCTGGGTGGGGCTTTGACCGATAACGGGGGGATTGAGCCATGGGATTCTGTAATGACCAGTTGGAACGCGTGCGGCCGATCTGGGATCGCATACTGTCGCACCGCTTCCTCATTGGAACGCGCGATGGAACGATCGGTGACGAGGTCTTTGCCACCTGGATGCGGCAGGACTATCTGTTCGTCGAGGCGGCCGTTCCGTTTATCGCCATCCTCATTCCCAAGGCGCCGTCCAAGCACGTCGAGCCGTTGACGCAGACCATTGCGGCACTGCACAAGGAACTCGAGTTGTTTCGCGAGCGGGCCGCCGTAGCGGGTGTCGACCTCTCCGGCACAGAGCCGTCCTTCACCAACCACGCGTACATCCAGTTTCTGCTGGCCAGCGGCTACCGGGAGTCATACCCCTGTGCCTACACCGTCTTCTATACGGCGGAGAAGGCGTACTACGATTCGTGGACGGTAGTGAAGCGGGGACTCGACCCCACATCCATCTGGTACCCGTTCGTGGAGAACTGGGCTGGCCAGGACTTCGCCGATTACGTCGCGTTCCTGCAAGCCAACTTGGACGAGATGGCTGGCCGGTCGGGTGCCGCCGAATTGGAGCGAATGACCGAGCTTTTCGAGTTGACCGCCAAGTACGAGCTCGCGTTCTGGGAGATGGCATCGGTCGGTGAGGGTTGGCCCGGAACTTAGTACTGGCGGCCCTCTCGAGCTCTGGCCTGTGCAAGCAAGAACAAGTCGTGCAGTGCGGAAGTGTGTCGCCGGATGAGGCAACCGGAACTGCCAGGGGGCGTGACGCAGGATTCCGGTCGCACCGGCTGGATGCATCACCTGGGAATCACTTCGGGCCGCATTAGATCCACGAGGACGCGAATGGACGCAGGTGAGATCAAGCGAATGGCCCTCAAACGGTTTTCCGGGGCCGTGGTCGTTCTGGGAGCCATCTTCTTCCTGCCCGCCGGAACGCTCCGTTACTGGCAGGCCTGGGTGTACCTGGCCGTCCTGCTGGTCCCGATGGTACTCGTACTGCGCTACCTGATGCGGCACGACCCGGAGCTCCTGGAGCGGCGGCTTGCGATGCAGGAAGAGAGGAAAAAGCAGAGCGTAATCCAGCTGCTGGCTTCCGTCGCCTGGCTCGCGGCCTTCCTGATTCCGGGGTTCGATCAGCGATTCGGATGGTCGGCGGTTCCGTTGCCGCTGGTTGTCGTGAGCGATCTCCTGGTCCTGGGTGGGTATCTGCTGTTCTTCCTCGTCATGAAGCAGAACAGCTACGCCGCCAGAGTCATCCGAGTACAGGAAGGCCAAACCGTGATCACCACAGGGCCGTACGCGCTGGTGCGGCACCCCATGTATCTGGCCGTGCTCACGATGCTCCTGTTCTCTCCCCTAGCGCTAGGTTCGTATTGGGCGATGATCCCGGTCTTACTGATGCCTCTATTCCTGGTGCTGCGGATCCAGGACGAGGAGGAGATGCTGGTGCAGGAGCTGCCCACGTACCGCGAGTACACGCAGCAGACGCGGTTCCGGTTGATTCCGGGCGTGTGGTGAGGGGAGGCTGGTGCAGACGAGCGGCCCCGAGATCGACGGGCTGATTCACAAAGACTCACGTTGACAGACGACACCACTGCTCGCGAACCTTCGGCAGGTTCGACTACTACCCACACTCGAGCGAGACCATGAACATTCTCGAGATCGTGATACTGGGAAACACCGTACAAGCGTGGCTCGTAGGTTCGCTGGCGGCGCTGGCCATCTTCATCGCCCTCCAGTTCGTAGTCAGGATCGTACACAAACGGGTGGCCGCCATCGCTGAGCGGACCACGACGCGAGTGGACGACCTCGTGGCGGCGATACTGGGCAGCACGAAGTCCATATTCGTGCTCTTCTTCGCGCTTTTTTTCGCAAGTCTGACGGTCCAGCTGTCCCAGCAGGTCCGCGTTGCGGTCACCAGCGTTGCCGTGCTGGCCCTTCTGGTGCAAGCGGGAATCTGGGCTAGTACGGCGCTCAAGGTCGGGCTGCGCGAGTATGCAACGTCTCAGCTGAGTGAAGACGCTGCGGCACTCACCACAGTGAACGCCGTCGGCTTCGTCGGCCGCCTGGCGTTGTGGAGCGTCGTCCTCCTGCTGGCATTGGACAACCTCGGCATCGACATAACAGCACTGGTCACCGGCCTAGGGATCGGCGGTATCGCAGTTGCGCTCGCAGCGCAGAATATCTTGGGCGACCTGTTCGCCTCGCTCACGATCGTGCTCGACAAGCCCTTCGTGATAAAGGATTTCCTGATCGTCAACGAGTTCCTGGGATCGGTGGAGCGCATCGGGCTCAAGACCACGCGTCTCCGCAGTCTGTCGGGCGAGCAGCTGGTGTTCTCCAATTCCGACCTCTTGAACAGCAGAATCCGCAACTACGGGCGCATGTTCGAGCGCCGCGTCCTGTTCAGCGTGGGCGTCGTGTACCAGACTCCGCGCGACAAGCTCGAGACGATCCCGGAGATCATCCGCACGGCAATCGAGTCACAGGAGAAGACGCGATTCGATCGTGCGCATTTCAAGGATTTCGGAGCATATTCGCTGAATTTCGAGGCCGTGTATTACGTGCTGGAACCCGCATACAACTTCTACATGGACACGCAGCAGGCCATCAACTTCCACATACACGAGCGGTTCGAAGCGGAGGGCATCGAGTTCGCTTACCCGTCGCAGACACTCTTCG
>Ga0209536_100011877_pt1 | contig 12710 bp, 5 predicted proteins | sample DeeMarSeWOR28_12_FD_187461 | JGI IMG/M metagenome (GOLD analysis project Ga0209536, IMG submission 187461) | Marine sediment microbial communities from White Oak River estuary, North Carolina - WOR-2-8_12 (SPAdes) (version 2) | ecosystem: Environmental > Aquatic > Marine > Intertidal zone >...
ATACACTAGCCGAAAAAGGACCCTGTTTATCTAATGGACCTGAAATGATTGGGTTTCACCCGATAGGTTCAGTCACCCCCACCCTCACCCTCCCCCGTCGAGGGGGAGGAAACTAACTGAAAACATTTAAGATTCTCCCCTCCCCTGGCGGGAGGGGGTTAGGGGGAGGGGGATAAGAATCGCTCAGCTTAGGTTTCAGTTATCAGCTCCCTGTGGTCATCTGCGACCAGCGCAGGCTTCGCGCCCACTTTCGTAACGATGTACATATCAAAAAACGATTTAGCTAAAATCTATGAGAGTACTTTATTATATTTCTTTAACGGGTTGCATTGATTGATGCGCTTTTTTGGATTCCTGCTCCCCGACCCCCACTTTCCAGGGAGGAGTCGAGGATAAGCTTCGCAGGAATAACGGGCGGTTGTGCTATTGCGTCATTCCAGCGGAACCGACCGTCCAGAGGGGCACGAAACTTGAATATACATGCTTTCAGACAGCCGGGCAAGATATGAGATTGTGCGCAAGCTGACCGCGATAATGTTGAATCCGGCTGCCGCACTATAATCATAACAGAGTCCAGACAGGATTTGGCAATGAGAATATTGAGGACGGTCAACCAACCAGAGCCCATTTTCATGTTGCCAAAGATTCATTATCTTTGCTAGTATTCTTGTTTCGATCAGACTGTAAGATTCTGGGTTACTGGTAATGACGAAAGAAATCATTTTTCCGGTCTCCAATGCATACAAGACCCGCTACCTCATTTTGCCCAGCTTAGAAGACCGGCTGCATCGGATTGTGGTTGGCTGGGCCGAGTCTGGACCTTGCGATCTCAGTGTCTTCTGGGCCGAGTTGACTAGCGGTTTTATCGATCTCCTCGTTGTCGGAGGCGACAAGGGCTTACGGATTCTAGCCAATTCGGAAGAATCTGTCCCCTTCAACCCAGAAGAGATCGACCTGCCGCCAGGTTGGATGGTCAGCCTCCTGTCTTTGGAACCTCGCGATTTACCTCCGGATGTGTTGAAGGTAGTAAACACCTTCTTCTACGATGTTGGCATCGACACTTCCAGGAAGGAGAAAAAGGAAAAGGTACGTCTTCTGTCGGACATTCACAAGACTGATGAAGTTTGGCTCGTTCTCAGCAAAGACCAGAAACAGCGCCGCGTGATCGGCTGGTCTAAGGATGGACCCGCACGGGTGAACATCTTCTGGGGGCGATTTTCCGACGACCACGTGTCCGTTTGCGTAGCCGGAGGTAGCGAGGGAGTCCGGATCATCACGGCTGAGCACTCACACGGAGAGCCGGTAAAATACGACAAGAACCGTCCTCCCGGCATTGGCGCCCCCTATCTGCGGATAAACTATGGCGCACTGCCCGATGACGTCAAAGACAACATCGGACCCGAGCCTCTGATCGAAATGGAGGAAGAAGACGAGAGCAAGACCACCCCGCCCGATCTCGATCTGGATTAGGCGTCATCTTCACCTCATCCAGTCCCGCCGGAGTGAGTTTCTAAATCCAACCCAGTGTGATACCCCGTAAATTGGTTTGCATGATTTCTTGACCTTCTTGACAGCAGCAATCTCGTTCTTAAAGTTATCGAGAAAGCATGTCAAGCTGCCGGTGCTTCGACCTGCAAACAGAGTGTGCCTTGGCGAAAAGTGAATATGTAATAGCCTCGCTTGTCCAGCACTGCTCCAGAGCGATGAATTCTCAATAGAATTCATGAATCCAAGGACTCGTTGAGTAGCTCGGAAGTCAGTTCCGCAGGGTTGTAAAGCAGATATGATGGATGGCATGGATTATTTCATCAGATGCATGCATTGCAGAGCCAGGAATAAATTGCCCTCAGCTAGACTCGGGCTGAGTCCAACTTGCGGTAAGTGCAAGGAACAGCTGTTTTCCGATGATTCACCCGTCCGCGGTGGGACGATTATTGTACCTTGTAGACAATGCCAGGCAAACAATCAAGTCGCACTCACAAGGATTGCAGATCAGCCCCGCTGTGGGAAGTGCAAGGCGCCATTGGCCCTAAACCTCCAAGCCCAAGACGGCCCGTTGATACTTTCCGATCAGAATTTCACCGATACCGTGCTCCGCTCGCCGTTGCCTTTTCTGGTTAATTTCCATTCTCCCAATTGTGGCCCCTGCAAGCTTCTTAACCCAACGATCAAGAAGATTGCCAGGGATTATGAGGGCCGGTTGAAGGTCGGCACCTTTAATGTTGATGTAAATCAGTATATTCCCAGCCTTTATGGGGTAGGTGGAACGCCCACCCTGCTGTTGTTCCAGTCCGGAAGAGAACTTGGCCGAGTTGAGGGGTACCAGCCTTCGGGCACGATCACTCAGTGGATTGGCCCCCACGCCTGGTGAGCGTATCACTCGCCTTATATGTTTCTCAACATCCAGTCGGTGGTAATGATGGGTCGCCTGGTCCCCCCCAATTCTGGAGTGTTGGAGTAATGGAGTAATGGAGTATTGGAACGATGGGCTTTCCAAGTTGCAGAATTTTCTGAGTTGCTTGTTCGGAATATGTCTAAAGACATTAAAGCTGATTGAAAAGCCAATTCACAGTTTCCAAGTCGTGTCAATCTGAAATCGGCAATTCCAATACTCCAGCACTCCAATAATCCTGTGCAATACAAAAAGCTATGCCTAATGCGTTAGTAGGCCAGTTTACCCAGTGACTTGAGGATGAGCGTTAATCCCATGGCGAACATACCGGTGAGGCCCATACCACAGGAAAACCCGGCCAGGAGCACAGGGGCGTACTGTCGCCACATGGCACCGTAGCGCTTTAGAAAGAAAAACCGGCCTAACAGCGCTCCCGCCACCTCCAGAATGACTGCGTGCGGGGTACTCTGTCCCAACCCTCTCACCACCCCGTAAATCAGCAGCACTGGCAACCCCAACAGATTGAGCAGAATGTAAGTCACCAAGCCAAAACCGAGCCCGCTCAACACATAGCTCCCCTTGAGCGCCTGGAAAAACAGGGAATTGCCCTCGAGGGTGGAGGTTTGCATCAGTAGGGTGTTCAGCGCCTGAAGATGCCACAGTTCCTGGGCATAGGGATAACTGCTGGAAGGAATGGGGGCTAGTTGCCAGAGAAACTGGGAAAAGAGCAGACTTGCAATCATCACTATGGGAAAGACCACAATTTCCGCCTTAATGATTCCGCGGATACTGGTCCCTGTGAGCTCAATTTTACGAAATTGTACAGTGGCCTCTCCGTAGTTATGAATCGGGATAGGGGCATACCAGATCTCTATTCCCTGATAGCCAAAAAACTTAGCGCCGGCAATGAAGCTTGCCTCCCGCACAAGGGGCAGGCTGACAAACTGCCCGGCGATGCCTTCCATACGAGCGGTGATGTATGAGATGATTGGAGTGTAAACAAAGCCATAAATAATAAAAAAGAACCAGGGAAAATTGGGCACCAACCAGACGCAGAGCCCGGTGTAAGCCAGGGTGGAGAAGACATAGATGGAGATGGATATCCAGAAATTGAAATCACCTCGTCCGGGCGGTGGACGAAAGAGTTCACCAAGACTTGCGCGTTGACCCGCGGAACCTGTGCCAAAGGAGCGCAGGACGTACCAGATGCCCACTAGCCCAATGGCCAGGCCAAGCCCAATCCCGAAGCTCATGTAGAAATCAAAGTTGTTGGCAAAAATCGTGTCGACCGTTCCCATGCCCGGGTGCCAGCGGTGTAGGATGCCGTGACGAAAGAGAACGGGATTGGCGACCACCGTGATAATCAGCCCCACCAACCCCCCGATCACCGCCCAAAACGGCAGGACCATTCCAATGAAGATGAGCCCCAGGTCAAGCTGCAAACCGGTGGCCACCGCCGGCAGGGCATCTTCCGTGTGGCGGGTCAGCTCAATCCAGGGAATGGGTATAAGACGAATGGGTTCGGTTAACAGCAATCCAGAAACAGCAGGCAGGAGTACATATAAGGAGCCAAAGGTGAGGCCGATCACGCCGCCGATGGAGAAAACCCGCCATTTCCAACTCTTCTGTTTGTCTTCAGTGGACTCGGCCAAGGCCATGGTTCCCAAAGCTCCCACCGGGGCCATGGGAAATGGCAGCTTCTCAACATCTGAAGTAACCCGGAACAGAGCATAGCCCAAGCCGAAATGGTCTATTCTTTGAACGAGCTGGGAGCCTATCAGGAGCAAAATGGGAATCATCCAGTCGCGGTGAAAGAAGGTGCGCTCAAGAAGAGAACCCGAACCTGGCTGGGGCGCCACCCATTCAGGGATAAATTCAGTGAGACCAAGCATCTTGGCGGCATCTGACTGAACCAGGTACTGATTCCACAGCAAACCCTGAAAGGGCGATGCCAGGGCTGCGCCCGCCATGTAATACAGGAGGAAAATTTCCTGCTGCTTGAGTTCGGTGTAGGACCGCTTGGCAATCTCGGCAAATAGGATTATGGTCACCCAACGAGCCGCCGGGCCAATCCCTGCGCCGATAACCAACTGCAGGTACATGCTGCCCGGCATCATAAGAAATCCAATGAAAATGGCGCCGACAACGGTCTTCCAGTCGAAGCCTTCATCGAAATGATCCGGCACTTGCAGTAGGTCCCGGTATTCTTTCAGTTCTTTGTCGTCGTACATGTCTCTAAGTCGGAACGCGGAATCTTAGGGCTCTTCCGGAATTTGCTGGATGAATGTCTATGAGCATCGATTCTCTGCCTTGACTTTACCAGGCCAGGGGGAGCTGTGGAACAAAGAGCATTCTGAGCCACCTCTATTTTGGCCATCTCAGCCCGGCAAGGGCCAGCATGAAGATTTGATGCATCCTCCACCGGAACACTGCCAGCAATGGCGCGAATATGCTCTTTGTGGAGCAGCTTGTCCTGGCCAGACCCGGGGTTTTCTCTTCCATCCAAGCAAATTCCGGAAGAGCCAATCTTAGGCACAGAAGATCAAACTAGCTCAAAAATGTTCATTCTCTGGTTTACCAAGCCATGTAGTGTATTCCAACTTCTAGACCTACATTCCCCGTTCCCCGTTCCGAATTCCACATTTAATTAGCCCGGTAACACCTGATAGCTGGCAGTGGTGAACAACCCCACCACAGCCCAGAAGCCAGCCATGAGAAAATCCCCTATGATCAATCCGATAAAAATGGATCGCACTTTCTTGAAAAGCGCTACGCCGCCGTATCTCAGACTCAGGTGGTTGCACAGCCAGCCCACCAAGAAGCTGAACCAGAGAATCCACATGGCTGAACTGTAGGTAGTCAGGTAGCCTATGGGATGGATGGGCCACCAGTAAAACCTTTGATAGACAATCACCAGAACCAGCATGATTGCCGCTCCCGCCGCCGAGAATATCAGCACCCAATGCCGCGGCTCTCCCGGCGCCTCCATGAGTCGCTGAACATTGTCATACACGGCCAGAGTGGTTCGGGTGGCCCAATCCAGTTGAAGTTCGCGGATGCCATACTTGTGGCACAGAACCAGCATTGCCACAAAAGAGACCACCACCCCGGAAATGACGACAATGACAAAGCCTGTAAATATGAAACGCTTATTACGCATTCCCTCACCCACCTTGGCGCCATGAACCAGGGAGGGCATCATAGACTCCCGCAAATCTACAAAGAGCACCTTCTGCATGACCGCAGCCATGAGCAGCCCCAGGTTGGAGAAAAAACGTGAGCCAAATAGAGCAAGCAGGCCATCAGTTGGTGCAACTGCCAGGGTGAAGTAAGCAATGCCTCCCTGGCAGATAATCTTGCTTGATACCAGCAAAACGAAGAAAAAAGCGCCCAAGAGCAGGAGGGTTACCTTGAGTTGCATGCCGAACTTGTGGCACCAGAGAACGAGCAGGCCTGTCCCCACCCAGAAACCCCAGCCGGAGAGTCGCTCAGAGAACCACTCAACTTCAGATTTTCTCGTCTTGCCGCGAAAAAAGCATTGTCGAACTACCTCGAGGAGGTGATGACGAGCCAGCCAGATAATGAAAAGAAAAAAGACCGCATAGGCGCCGATGATCTGCGTCTCTTCCGGCCGGGAGAGGGTCGGGCCAAAGGTAACGCCCAGAGCCGCAGCGGGAATGTTATATCCAAGCACGGTCAACAGGCCAAACAACAGCCCCCCCAACAGATAAAAGAACCAGAAACTGAAAGAAATCTGCCGTGAGGTCAGAAAGGCAAAACCGATGAAAGCAGGATAAATATAGATCTTTAACTTGTGGAATCCAGAGAACAATCCATATTTCGGGAAATAGGGACCTGCAAGGATCAAGGTGGGAATCTGCGGCACCGCCGGAAAATAGAAATGGAGACCGTTAATGAGGTGTAGCAGCAAGGTGATCAACAACCCCACAATCAGGAAGCGATCGGCGAGAAAGCGGCCCAGACGATTCTCGGCCAGAGCCTCTTCCATGAGTTGCGGCACCCGAAGAAGTGGAAAGTTCATCTTTTCGTTGGCAATCCACTGCTGGCTGAAAATATTCACCAGGCACAACATCACCCAATAGCAGAGAAGAATAAAGCCGGCCCAGGTTAGAAGCGGTGGCAACCAGCAACTCCAAGGAATCCGCCGGAACACCTGCCACCAGCTCAGCTGGCGCCCGCCTTCAAGACCATTGTAGAGGAGTTCGATAGCACTTTTTTCTACTGGATACCAACCCTGAGGCAGTAGGGGCTGAATGACCTCCTGCCAGCGATTTCCAATATTAGCGAACTGATAGGGCGCGGTGAGGTTGATGAAAAAGGTGCGTGCCAAACCCGTGTAAGCGATTCCCGAGGCAATGACCATGAGAATCCAAACCAGGATGAGCTCGCGAGCCGTTAGCCATGATGACGCAAAGCGCAGCCTACCCATGGCCGCGATACTCACGGAGAGCCAGAAAAAAACGAAAAAGGGGGCCAAGGGAAAATGGCCGCCGCCCAGAGGTGTGGCATTACGGTAAGCATTGTTAAAGGGGGTAATGGCACAGATCAGCACTGCGAGTGCTACCCCCAATATCACGGCCCGCAGTCTCACCCTCTCTTGCATTGCAGTCCCGTCTGCTCCGTCAACAAGTCTGTTCAACAATCGAAAACAACACCCTCATCGCAGGCGTCAGTTGATGCGAACCGGGCCGCATAGCGCCAATGGTCAGGCTTTTGAGGCCTAATGCCAATTGGTTATATTCGCCAACACCTAGTTTCCATCCATAAATGGCCCTTTTCGGCAATCTCGGTGTCAATCTGCGGGATTTCTTGTGCGGCGTACTTGAGTACACCTCCGCGCAATCCCTTGATTTCCTTGATCTTACCGAAAATTCCTCATTTATGAATTGGAAACTTAAGCTCGTGTCATCCAGAGTTTCCGGATGGACACTAGCTAGGTATTCCAATGTAGTCAAATTCGTAGTCGCTATGCGCCATGCGCTTTGCGCTATGCACGCCTACTGCCCATTGTCTGCGGGGTTTCCGAACCATATTCATCCCTCAGCAATTTCGCATAGTGAAACTGGGCTTCATCGTCCAGTGACCGCCATATCAGCAGTTGTTTGCGCAGATCGTTGAGGAAGGCCTTGTTGATACGTTTCCAGGCATTGGCTTCACCCGCCTCCCGCTGCACACGAACCTGAATCTCCAGGTAGGTGTGGGGGTCCTCTGCGGCGGGGTAGAATTTAAGGTAGACGAGTTGTTTGACCCCGAAATCAAATGGAGCCAACCATACTCTGGTCTTAATCAGAGTGCAATCCTTGTCGCAGTGGTCCGGGGAGCGCAAGCCGGACACCCCGTCAATGGGGCAATAGAATTCAAGAGAAGTTTCATCGAGGGTAAAAAGTCCGTGAGAAACATCTTTGTGGGCCAGGTAGTAGCTGCGAAGGTAGCCGCCGACACCGACCTGCTCTTCATACTTCAGCAGAAATGGCAGGGTGAGCTTGATTTCATTGCCTTCCGCCTCCGGCAAAGACCAGGCGCGGTTAACGTCGGGAATAGCAATAGCGGCCGCCACCTTGGAGGGATAGATCACCGATAGCAATACCACCAGGATGAGCAGAATCATAGCAGCCACACCTGCCAGAGACGAGTAGTTCACCGTGATTCCTTGCCAAAGCGAGGTGGTGGAAAAGAAAGCAGCACTGGTCTGGGCCAGCAGGTAGCCCAGCACCACACTGAGTACGGCAAATGCCAGCGATTCGGCTATAAAGAGGAAAGAGACATGAAAAGGCGCCAACCCTACCGAAGTGTAGACGCCAATTTCCCGCTTGCGCTCATAGACACTGCCAATCATGGTGTTGAGCACGATGAGCACGGATATCAGCAAAGGAATGACAATATTAGGCACGCCGCTGTAGCTAAAGGTATCGGAGGCGTGGTACATGAAGGCGCCGTCTTCTTCTCCGCTAAAAAGCGTCAGGCCAAAACGGTCCACCAGACTCCTGGCCGTGTCGCGGCTCACCTCGTCGGACCTCAGCCGCACGGCAAGAGACTTTAGATTCCCGCCCAGCGCCATGAGGGACTGATACGGCATGATCACGGTGAGATCACCGGAAATGTGTTGATATCGGCCCTGTAAGGCCTCTACATCCTCGCCGGCCTCTATGGCCTCCATCTCCACCTCGGTGACCTCCACAACCGCTTCACTGGGAAATGTCACAGGCGTGAGCGGTTCATCATCTAAATCAAGGTGGCTCTGCAATTGGTTTCCACGGAAGCACCCTACGACCCTGAAGGGTATGCCCCACAGCAACACCGTGGCCTCTTCGGGGTTCTTCGTTGATATTCCCAAACCCCGTGCCAATCTTTCAGGTAAAATCAGCGCTTGCCGCTCCTCCGGCTTAAACCAGCGTCCGCTACTGAGGATGTCCTCAATGCCGCTTACCTGAGGTTCTCGATCACTGAGGCCAAGCACACCCATTGCAAACACTTCGTTGCCGTTGCTCCGCAGCGGCACAAATGTCGACCGCGTGCGGTTATCCTCTTCCAGCCAGACCCTGGGGACCACCACGGCGTTGCCTTCAAATTTGTTCTCCACTGTGCTCAGCGCCTCCGAGGGCAAGCTCCGCCAGTTGAGAACTTTGAGCAGTAGACCGTGGTAGGGTGCTTGTTCACCCAACCGCAAACGGCCACTATAACGCAAACTTTTCACTGTGGTAAAACTCATGATGGTGAAGGTGAGGATGATCAAGGTGACACAGGTGAGAATTGTGCGAATGGGACGACGCCTCAGATTACTCACCCCCAGAACGAAGGCAGCGACAAATGCTTTGCTCCGGCTGATCTCGGACGCCCTGATGTGTCGAGCTCGCTGCTGCAGCAGCACCATCTCCTGTTCAAATCGACTCATGATGATCAGGGCCACCATCAGCGAAAGACCTAGGATAAAAAAGGCGAGAATCACAACCAAAGGACTGTAAGTCAGCTGAAATGCCGGGTGCACCTGGTAAACAACAGCTATGATCAGCCCCAGAATAACCAGAAAAGCAACGATTCGCCGGTGGATGTCGACAAAAGCAAACAGCAGCCGTTCGACGCAATAAGCAAAAGGAACAAAGAGCGCCACATAGAAGAGTACTCCGAAGAGCACGTCTTTCTGGGTCTTTTCCACGTCATTATAGACTCGACTTGCCAGAGCCCAGGATGTTCTCGATTCCTCCATCAACAGGTCATATTTTCGCCCGGCCAAAGCCTGCTCCGCCCGCTTCAAGGCGTCGATTCCCTCGCGTGCGAGTGAATTAATCCGTTCATTTCTGATTCCATGGGTCTCAAAGTTCTCTATCCTGGGGAACAGCAGGCCCCACATATCGTGGGCTGCTCGGTACTCGGTAGGTGAAATGATTGGCCATTTCTTGACCAGGTACCCTGTTCCCTCAGGTTCGGAGGGTTGGGTGTTCAGCAAAACCATCTTTCGTTTGAGCACCGTATCGGACAACGTCATCTTTAATGGCGTAATCGGCTCCAGAAAAACGCTGGTCAGCGTGGAAATGCGGGTGTCGATCCTGCTGTACCAGTAGTGCAGCGGCTTGGCCTCGGTCCGCCCGTCAATCAGCTCGATCTTGGTCATGTAGTTGAAAGTACGCGGCTCCAGAAGGTTAAAGACGGTAGTCATGCTGCAGCCAAACATGACCAGGTCGGTCTCCATGGCGCGACGCCTCATCTTGACCCGATAGGCGTCCTTGCCCGTCATTGCTTTGTCGACGGCCCAGATGATTTGACCGCTGTCCGGGTCAAAGCGGAATCCTTCAATAATCGCCTTGCCGACAACGTGCTTGCGGTCAGCCAGACCCCGGATATGGAAAATGCCTACAGTGTCCACCATTGTGTAAAAACGGCTCGCCCCCTGATAGGCTAAAATGAGGGTTCCAGGGGCCGCCTGGTCGGGGAAAAGCTCTCCCTGACGGATGAAGTTAGCCCTGCCGCTGAGAGTAGCAAAACCATCCTGAGGCACACGGTCGGACACCAAATGTGGCTCAGCGCTCAGGGCCGCAATTAGATTGGATACCAAACGGCTCTGTTGCTCAACATTATCCCAATTGATCCGTTCCGCTGTGTCATAGGGTGTTCCCCAGAAGGGGCGGGCGTCATCTATGGTAACCAGGCTGAACCCGAGAACCCCTGCCAGCGCGCTTACTTCTCCACCCAGTGGTGGACGGTCCGGCAGGTAGCTTTTCCAGGACCGCAGTGGGCTTGGTCGCAGGGTGTCCCTGAATACCTGCGGTAAGTGCAGCCCTTCCTCCGCATCTCTGGCTAGGCGATTCAGCACGCTGCTGATGTGCCCGTAGGTTGCAGTGCGGTTAACCTCGGCTCGCAACTGATAGAGCCAGCCATCATTAAAAGCGCCGACCCCGTCACCATGGCTGGAGAGGTGGAGCGAGATGACGAGGGCAGGATTCTTATCGGTGAGGAGTTGGCGCAGTCGCCGACCGCTCTTCAAGGATTTCATCTGCTCTCGAGCGTCCTCCAGAATAGCCACGTTCTCGCTGATTGCCCCTTCGAGGAGTTGGTCTAACACCTGGCGCTCCAGAGGGTTGATATCCTGGAGAGAACTGCGCCAGCTAAGCTGTCGCAAGAGCAACCGGCGGCTTGCCAGCTCTTTGATAAGCCGCTGGTTACTATCACTGGGTGATTCCAAACGAAGCTGGTTCAACCGCTGACTCAGCAGTTCAGCCTCGCTCTTGATCTGTTCTTCCAAGGCCTCCCGCAGGAGCTCCGCCGCCTCTCCTCCCATTTGATCCAGGGGCTCCTTTGCCTGCAGGGCCGCCAAGGTATCCTCGGCTCCCTTGATCCTTTTTTCCAGGTCGCGCTCTATTTTCCTCTGCTCTTTGCTCCTGGCCTGCGTGGCCCAGATGAGTTCGCGCATCCCCGCCAAGCTCTGGGCGTGCCCACTGGTCGCCACCAGAAGCACGGATCTGCCCGGAGGTTGGTTTCGAAGGCTGCTTGCCAAGTCCATCAGAGAAGCGATCCCGCTTGCCTCATCCGCACCCGGTGCCAGCCCTGCCACCAGGGGGGTGCTGTCGTAGAAAGCTTCGACGATCAGAAGTTCATCCTCGAGTTGGGGGTCCCGGCCTTGAATCAGACCGTAAATATTCTCTGCCCCGACCCGACTCCACCCCCCCCTGGAAGTCAGAACCACGTGCGAGGCAACCAGACCGGTTGCGGCACTCTCGAAAGAGCCGAAGAACGACCTGGCCTGCGAAAGAGGCATCCAGAAGCGGGGGAATCTAACGGGAGTCAGCTCGAGCTTTTCCTCATAGAACCCTTTGGTGGTGAAATCACGGTCCACGAAAATCAAAGCCTTCGCCCCGAGCATGGCCGCATTCAGCCAGTTCTTCCCGGAATCCATCTCCATCAGAACGATACTGCCCTCCACCTCCATGCCATTGAAGTGGTGGAGTTGGCCAGTTCCCACATAGAGAAGGGGTCCTGCAAGGCCGGGTGGCGGCGTTGTCTCTGGATGCACAGCGTTGAGCCCGAGTTGCCTGATTGCGGCGTTGACCCCGTTTACCCTGAGACTGGCTGTCTGGTAGCGGGGGACCGGAAGCAAGAATTGTTGACGCCCCACCTCGGTGAGCCCAAGATTCGTGAAAGCCTGGTGAATCAAATCCGCGGCCTCTCGACATCCGGGAGTTCCGGTACTTCGGTCCCCCAGCTCCGCCATTTTCTGGATGAGCAGGCGTGAGCTCTCCTTGGCTCCTGTCTCCACTGTCAGTAAGCAACAGCCGATCAACATCACGAAAAAAGTGGACACCATACGACGTAGCCTTGGGCGCCGCTTTGTCGCTCTGCACCGTTCTCGATAGGATCCGAAAGTCATAGCCCTTACCAGTCAAAGAAGTAAAGAATAGCCGTTTTGAACTGCTTCGAGCTACTCATAGACCAATGGCCGGGTGGCAATTTCACCGACTGAGATGGAGAGTTGTTCACGTTCCTCTACCCTGTCGATTCGGCCGTCTCGAATCCAGACGACCCGATCAGAAACACTCAGCATCTTCATGTCATGCGTGGCAGAGATAATGGTCACCCCTCTCTCCTCGCTCAGTTTCTTGAGCCGTTCGACGCCCTCCGGGTAGCCGCCGGACTGCGCGGCAGCGCTGATGCTGTCAGCCAATTGCCGGATCCACGTATCACGCTCCTCCTTCGTACCAGCATTCTGCGCCAGTCGCTCCAGAACGTCTGCTCGCTTGGCATTCTGTTTGGCCAGATCACCAGGACCAGCGGCTGCGGCAATCGACTTCTCCACGGTCTCCAAATC